>Ga0209167_10000291_pt1 | contig 42628 bp, 39 predicted proteins | sample Coa_R1_9_FD_187154 | JGI IMG/M metagenome (GOLD analysis project Ga0209167, IMG submission 187154) | Surface soil microbial communities from Centralia Pennsylvania, which are recovering from an underground coalmine fire - Coalmine... | ecosystem: Environmental > Terrestrial > Soil >...
AATCTGCTTCACGGACGGCTCCCTTGTCTGAGATTTACAACAACCTCATTCTGGCACACTCGATGCCGTAGGGGGCCGTCCACACCATCAACCACCGGCGTCAGTTTTGCGAAGAACGTCCGCCATCTCTTTTCGGCCGAGAGCGCAACGCGGTATGGGTCCCTGCGTGCGCAGGGACGACGGCTGCGCCCCCTCTCCCGCGCTTGCGGGGGAGGGCTGGGGTGGGGGCTCTTGCCGCGACTCCGACTCGTGGAGAGAGCCCCCACCCGCCTCGCGTTGCTCGGCACCCTCCCCCGCAAGCGGGAGAGGGAAATAGCGCCTAAACCGCCGCCGTCGTGACGCCGCCGTCGACCACAATCGTCTGCCCGGTCATGAAGCTCGAGGCATCCGAGCCGAGATAGGCGACGGCACCTGCGATTTCGTCGGGCTCGCCGATGCGCCGCAGCGGCGTGGTGGCGCAGCGGCGCTTCAGGCGCTCTTCGTCTTCCCACAACGCACGGGCGAAATCGGTCTTGACCAGGCCCGGCGCAACGCAATTGACGCGCACGCCCTTCGGGCCCCATTCGCCGGCGAGGCTGCGGCACAGCGCGAAATCGGCGGCCTTGGAAATTCCGTAGGCGCCGATCACGGTCGAGCCGCGCAAGCCCCCGATCGAGGAGACGATCACCACCGAACCGTTGCAGCGCTCGGCCATTTGCGGAATCGCAAGCTGGCAGAGCCAGAGGTTGCTCTTGACGTTGGAGGCCATGATCTTGTCGAAGGCGTCGTCCTTGATGTCGAGCAGCGGGCCGTAATACGGGTTGACCGCGGCGTTGCAGACCAGGATGTCGATCTTGCCGTAATGCGAGCTCGCGCCCTTGATCAGCGCCTCGACTTCATCGCGGCGCGAGATGTTGCAGGCAATCACATGGGCCTCGCCGCCCGCCTTCCTGATGCCGTCGGCCACGACCTCGCAGGCGTCAGCCTTGCGGCTGGAGATCACCACCTTGGCGCCGAGTTTGGCCAGCAGTTCGGCGGAGGAACGGCCGATGCCGCGGCTGGAGCCGGTGACGACGGCGACTTTACCGGTGAGATCGAACGGGGTGGATTTCAAGATTTTTCTCCCTAGTCGTCATTCGCGGCATCACCGTCATTGCGTAGCCCGGATGAGCGCAGCGACATCCGGGGTTGTCCTCACCCGCTTTCCCGGATATCGCTCCGCTCATCCGGGCTACCACGTTGCGAACTACACCAGCCCGCCGCCCTCGGTGACGCGGCGCAGATGATAATCGGTGTCGCCAAAAGTGTTCTCGATCATGGTCAGGCGCTTGAAGTAGTGGCCGATCTTGGCCTCCATGGTCATGCCGATGCCGCCATGGAGCTGGATCGACTGCTGGCCGACGAATTTGGCGGACTTGCCGATCTGCACCTTGGCGGCCGCGACTGCCGTGGCGCGCTCGTTCGCGTTGTCGAAATCGGCAGCCATGGTCGCAAACATCGACATGCTGCGGGCCTGCTCGACGGCGACGAACATGTCGGCGGCGCGATGCTGCAGGGTCTGGAAGCTGCCGATCGGCACGCCGAACTGCTTTCGCGTTTTCAGATATTCGACGGTTTCCTTCAGCGACTCATCCATCAGGCCGACGGCTTCGGCACAGAGCGCCGTGCGCGCTTCATCGACCACGCGCTCGATCAGCGGCAAGCCATTTTCGTCGTCGCCGATCGCAGCGTCGCTGCCGATCTCGACGCCGGTAAAGGTGATGTCGGCCGCGTGCATGCCGTCCTGGGTCGGATAGCCTTTCTTCGCCACACCCTTGGCATTGCCCGGCACCAGAAACACGCCGACGCCGCCAGCGTCGCGTTGCGCGCCTTTGGTGCGCGCGGTGACGATCAAGGTGTCGGCAGCCTCGCCATTGAGGACGACGAATTTCTCTCCGTCGATGACGTAACCTCCAGCTTTTTTCTTGGCCGAAGTGGCGACGTCGCCGAGATCATAACGCGAATTCTTCTCAAGCTGGGCAAAGGCAAAGGTCTTGGCTCCGTCGATGATGCCGGGAATGTGCGCGGCCTTCTGCTCCGCCGAGCCGCCATGGCGCAGGAAACCGCCGCCGATCACCACTGTCGCGAGATATGGCTCGAGCACCAGCGCCTTGCCGAGCGCTTCCATCACGATCATGGTTTCGACCGCACCAGCGCCGAAGCCGCCATCCTCTTCGGAGAACGGCAGCCCAAGCAGGCCCTGCTCGGCGAACCTGCCCCAGATGCTTTTGCTCCAGCCGCCCTTCTCCTTCATGTATTTCTTGCGCGAATCGAAATCGTAGGAATCGCCGAGCAGCCCGTCGACGCTTTCCTTGAGGAGCCGCTGTTCCTCGGACAAATCGAAATCCATCTTCTTCAGTTTCCTCTGACTAGAATCGCCGCCGGAGTCCGCCTCTTCACCTCTCCCCGCCTGCGGGGAGAGGTCGACGCGTGAAGCGCGTCGGGTGAGGGGGTACAGGTCTCTCAACGATCCCGCTGGGAGAGAGGCCCCTCACCCCAACCCTCTTCCCGCCAAGAGCGGGGAGAGGGAGAAGAAGTCAAAGCCCCAGCACCGCCTTGGTGATGATGTTGCGCTGGATCTCGTTCGATCCGCCATAGATCGAGACCTTGCGGTTGTTGAAATAGCTCGGCGCGATCTGCGCGGTCCAGTCCATCGCCTCGTTCGAGCCGTCGTCGCCATGCTCGTCATAGGGCGCTGCGAACGGCCCGATCACTTCCATCAACAACTCGGTGGTGGCCTGCTGGATTTCCGAGCCCTTGATCTTGAGCACCGAGGAAGCCGGGTTCGGCTTGCCCTTGCCGTGCTTGCCTACGTCGGCGACGACGCGAAGCTGGGTCAGCTCCAGCGCCTTGAGCTCGATCTCGACGGCGGCGAGCTTTTCGCGGAAGCCCTGGTCCGCCATCACCGGCTTGCCGCCGGATTCCACCTTGGCGGCGAGGTCCTTGATGCGGCGAATCCGTTCCTTGGACACGCCGACGCGGGCGATGCCGGTGCGCTCGTTGCCGAGCAGGAATTTGGCGTAATCCCAGCCCTTGTTCTCCTCGCCGACGAGATTTTCGAGGGGCACCTCGACGTCATCGAAGAACACCTCGTTGACCTCATGGCCGCCATCGATGGTCTGAATCGGGCGCACGGTGATACCCTTCGACTTCATGTCGACCAGGATGAAGGAAATGCCGGTCTGCTTCTTGGCCGCCGGATCGGTGCGGCACAGGCAGAAGATCCAGTCGGCGTGCTGGGCGAGCGTGGTCCAGGTCTTCTGGCCGTTGATGACGTATTTGTCGCCCTTGCGTTCGGCCTTGGTCTTCAACGAGGCGAGGTCGGAGCCGGAGCCGGGCTCGGAAAATCCCTGGCACCACCAGTCGTCGACATTGGCAATGCGCGGCAGATAATGCTTCTTCTGTTGCTCGTTGCCGAAGGTGTAGATCACGGGGCCGACCATGCTGACGCCGAAGGCGAGCGGCGCCGGCGCCGGATGCATCTGCAGCTCCTCGTTGAAGATGTAATGCTGCACCGAGCTCCACCCGGTGCCGCCATATTGCTTCGGCCAGTGCGTCACGCCCCAGCCCTTCTTGTTGAGGATGCGCCACCACTCGATCATCTCGTCCTTGGAGAGATGACGGCCCTCGATCTGTTTCTGCCGCGTCGTGGGCGGCACGTTGTCCCTGAAGAAGGCCCGCACCTCGTCGCGAAACGCCACTTCTTCCTTGCTGAAGCTGAGATCCATTGGGATCCTCCTGTGAAGCGAAATGAAATAGAAATAGAACGAATATCCGCGGTGGAAGCGCGCTCCCTCTCCCATAGGGAGAGGGTTGGGGTGAGGGGTTACGGTCTAACGAGGGACCAAACCGCCTCACCCGGATCGCTGCGCGATCCGACCTCTCCCCATGGGAGAGGTTAGGACCGCGTTTGCGGCACGTCCTTCTACCATCGACTTACTGCACCACCTCGAACAAACCGGCCGCGCCCATGCCGCCGCCGACGCACATCGTCACCACGGCATATTTGGCCTTGCGGCGCCGGCCTTCAATCAACGCATGGCCGGTCAGCCGCGCGCCCGACATGCCGTAGGGATGGCCGACCGCGATCGCGCCGCCATCGACGTTGATTTTTTCCGGATCGATGCCGAGCTTGTCGCGGCAATAAAGCACCTGCACCGCAAACGCCTCGTTCAACTCCCAGAGATCGATATCGTCGATCTTCAAGCCATGGCGCTTGAGCAGGCGCGGCACCGCGAACACGGGGCCGATGCCCATCTCGTCCGGCTCGCAGCCGGCAGCGACGAAGCCGCGGAAGATACCGAGCGGCTTTAGCCCGCGCTTTGCCGCTTCCTTGTCGCTCATGATCACGGACGCGCTGGCGCCGTCCGAGAGCTGGCTGGCGTTGCCGGCGGTGATGCAAAAACCTTCGCCGCGTACCGGCTTCAATGCCGCAAGGCCTTCGGCCGAGGTATCCGGCCGCGGGCCTTCGTCCTTCGACAGCGTCACCTCCTTGAAGGAGATCTCGCCGGTCGCCTTGTCGGCGACGCCCATCATGGTGGTGATCGGCGCAAGCTCGTCGTTGAACTTGCCGCCCTGCTGGGCGGCGGCGACGCGGCGCTGGCTCTCCAGCGAATATTCGTCCTGCCGCTCGCGCGAAATGCCGTAGCGCTTGGCGACGACTTCGGCGGTGTCGATCATCGGCATGTAGACTTCGCCCTTGATCTTCAACAGCGCCGGGTCCTGGGTGTGGAACTTGTTGGCGTGGTCGTTCTGCACCAGGCTGATGGATTCGCCGCCGCCGCCGACCGCGATCTCGACGCCGTCGAAAATCACCGAGCGCGCCGCAAGCGCGATCGCCTGCAGGCCTGAGGCGCATTGCCGGTCGATCGTGGTGCCGCCGACGGTGACGGGGAGGCCCGCGCGCAGCAACGCCTTGCGCGCGATATTGCCGCCGGTCGAGCCTTGTTGTAGCGCCGCGCCCATCACCACGTCTTCGATCTCCTTGGGATCGACCTTGGCGCGCGCGACCGCCTGACCGATGGCATGGCCGAGCAGCGTTGCACCTTCGGTGGCGTTAAGGGCGCCGCGATAGGCCTTGCCGATCGGGGTGCGGGCGGTGGAGACGATAACGGCGTCGGTCATGAACGACCTCCTGTTGCGAGTTGCTGTAGTTTTTGCGGCGCGGATTTTGGCTGGGATTGCCGATTACGCAGTTCGTGGCGCGAGAGCTTGCCGACCGGCGTGCGCGGCAGCTCGGCGACGAATTCGAGGCTTGCCGGAATTTCATGCTTGCCGAGCTTGCCGGCAAGGAACGCCTTGAGTTCGTCCAGCGAAAACGCGGTGGCGCCGGCGCGCAATTTGACGAAGGCCTTGGCGGCTTCGCCGCGGTAATCGTCGGGAATGCCGATCACGATCACCTCTTCCACCGCGGCGTGTTCATAGATCGCCTGCTCGATCATCTGCGGATAGACGTTGAAGCCGCCGGAGATGATCATGTCCTTCTTGCGGTCGACCAGATAGAAATAGCCGTCGCTGTCCATGTAGCCGATGTCGCCGGTGAGGAAGCGGTCGCCGACAAAGGCCTGCGCGGTCTCCTCGGGACGGTTCCAGTAACCCCTGGTGACGTTCGGCCCCTTGATGCGAATCTCGCCGACTTCGCCCGGCGGCAGCACCTTCTTCGGATCGTCGAGCGCGACCACGTCCAGCTCGATGCCGGGCAGCATCAACCCGATCGAGCCCGGCTTGTCCGGCCCCTCTTGCGGATGACCGGTGCCGGGCGAGCAGGTCTCGGTCATGCCCCAGCCGCTCTTCAGCTTCATGCTGACCCTTCGCTCGAGGACCTTGGCGACTTCGACCGGCAACGGCGCGCCGCCGGACATGCAGCTCGCCAGCGACGAGAGATCGCGCTTGTCGAGATCGGGAAGGCTCGCGATCGCGATCCACATCGTGGGCACGCCGGGGAATGCGGTGGCGCGCTTGACCTCGATGTCGCGCATCACGGCGTCGACGTCGAAGCGCTGGTGCAGCGAGATCAGATTGCCGTGCCGGATCGACGCCAGCATCACCACGGTTAGAGCAAAAATGTGAAACAGCGGCAGCACGCAAATCACGCGCTCGACGCTGTTGCGCTCGATCCGCGCCTTCCTGGTCCAGACGTCATAGATCGACACCGCCGCCGTCAAATTGCCATGGCTGAGCATCGCGCCCTTCGGCAATCCGGTGGTGCCGCCGGTATATTGCAACAGCGCGATATCGTCGGGCGAAATCTCCGGCCAGCGCGAAGGCTTTACCGCGCCTTCGACGAATTTCGCAAAGGTCACGATCGCCGGATGGTCCGGGATCGGGGTGTGCGGATTGCCGACCGCGCCCCAATGATCGTCCTCGCAGACGATCAGGCGGTCGAGCAGCCCGTTCTCCAGAAATTTCAGCGCCGTCGGCAACAGGGTCGCAAGGTCGCTGGTGATGAGAATGCGCGCGCCGCTGTCGCTCAATTTGTGGGACAGCGCACGCGAACCGTCGAGCGGCGACAGATGCACGATGCGCGCGCCGGCCTTCAGCGCGCCGAAGAAATTCACGGGATGGTCGGGCGAATTGCCGAGGAACAGCGCCACCGAGGTATTCTTGGCCAGCCCTGCGCGCAACAGCGCCGCCGCCGCGACCTCGGCCTTTTCCTCCAGCTCGGCAAAGGCGATGGCGCGGTCGCGAAATTCGATCGCCGGCCGCGCCGAAAACTCGGCCGCCGCCTTTGACAACAGATCGGGCAGCGTTCCACGCGCGATCGGATCGTCCCAACGGAGGCCTTGCGGATAGAACTGTTCGCCGGGATGGGTCATGCGCCGTCCTGCCAGTCAGGCCCGGCACCGTCTCTCCACGGGTCGTCCCTGCGAACGCAGGGACCCATAACCCCTGACCTCGATATTGAAAAGGAGCTTCTCCTACGGTGCCTAACCGTGAAATCACGCGGTATGGGTCCCTGCGTTGGCAGGGACGACACTTTGAGGAGCCAGCCAGAGCGCATCCGATCCATCGAATCACGCCGCTTTCGCCGTCTGCGCGAGCGACGCAAAGGTCTTGCCTTCGGCGGCGAGCAGCTTGAGCAGCGGCGCCGGCTCAAGCGAGGGATCGTTGGTTTCCCTGGCGTAGAACGACAGCCGGTCGGCGATATGCTTCAAGCCGACCTGGTCGGCATAAAACATCGGGCCGCCGCGATAAACCGGCCAGCCATAGCCGTATAGCCAGATTACGTCGATGTCGCTCGGGCGCGCCGCGATCTTCTCTTCCAGAATCCGCGCGCCTTCGTTGATCATCGGATACATCATGCGCTCGAGGATTTCCTCGTCGCCGACCGCGCGACGCTTGCGCCCCAACCGCAGCAGGGTCTCGTCGATCAGCTTCTCGACCTCGGGATCGGGCAGCGGCGCGCGCGAACCGGCCTCATATTTGTAATAGCCTTTGCCGGTCTTCTGGCCGAAACGGCCGGCCTCGCACAGCGCATCGGCAATTTCCGACTTGATGCCGCGGTCCTTGCGCGAGCGCCAACCGATGTCGAGGCCGGCGAGGTCGCCCATCGCGAACGGCCCCATCGGCATGCCGAATTTGGTTACGACCGCGTCGACCTGCTGCGGCAATGCACCCTCGAACAGCAATTTCTCGGCCTGCTTGCCGCGTTGCGCCAGCATCCGGTTGCCGACAAAACCGTCGCAGACGCCGACCACCGCCGGGACCTTGGCGATTTTGCGCGCCACCGCCACCGCCGTAGTCAGCGCATCGGGTGCGGTCTTGGCCGCCCGCACGATTTCGCACAGCTTCATCACATTGGCGGGCGAGAAGAAGTGCATGCCGAGCACGTCCTGCGGGCGTTTGGTCTCCTTCGCGATCTCGTCGATGTTCAAATACGAGGTGTTGCTGGCGAGCACCGCGCCCGGCTTGGCGAATTTGTCGAGTGCCGCGAACACTTCCTTCTTGATCGCCATGGTCTCGAACACGGCCTCGATGACGAGATCGGCGTCCTTGACATGCTCAAGCCCGATCACGCCGTTGATCAGCGCCATGCGCTTGGCGGGCGCGTCCGCCGGAATCCCGCCGCGCGCGGCGGTGGCCTCGTAATTCTTCCGCATCACGCCCATGCCGCGCTTGAGCTGTTCCTCGCCGGTCTCGATCAGCGTCACGGGGATACCGGCGTTGGCGAACGACATCGCGATGCCGCCGCCCATGGTGCCCGCGCCGATGATGGCGACCCGCTCGACATTGCGCGGCTTGGTGCCTTCGGGAACGCCGGCGATCTTGGCGGCCTCGCGCTCGGAGAAGAAGGCGTAGCGCTGCGCCTTCGATTGATCGCTCGATACCAGCTTGAGAAAACCCTCGCGCTCCCTCTTCATACCTTCGTCGAACGGCAGGTCGATCGCCGCGCCCACCGCGTCGGCGGCGGCAAACGGCGCCTCAAGCCCGCGCGCCTTCTTGGTCAGAGCCGCGACCGCATTGGTGAAGATCGAGCGGTCGGCCTTGGCCGCCGCAAGCTTGCTGTCATCGTCCCGCAGCTTGCGCAACGGACGCTTCTCCGCCACCACCTTGCGGGCGAACGCCTCGCCGCCGGCGGCCGGGCCTTCGACGATTTCCTCGATCAGGCCGTTCTTGAGGGCGTCGGAGGCCGAAATCGGATCGCCGCCCACGATCATCTTGACGGCAAGCTCCGGACCGACCGCCCGCGGCAGACGCTGCGTTCCGCCCGCGCCCGGCAGCAGGCCGAGTTTCACCTCGGGCAGGCCGAGCCTTGCGTCCTTGGTGGCCACGCGAAAGTGACACGCGAGCGCGACTTCGAGGCCGCCACCGAGCGCCGTGCCGTGAATCGCGGCAATGACCGGCTTCGGCGAGTTCTCGATCTCGCTCAGCACTTCATGGAGGCCCGGAGGCTTGGGCGGCTTGCCGAACTCGGTGATGTCGGCGCCGGCGATAAAGGTGCGGCCGGCACAGGTCAGCACGATCGCCCTGGTTTCCGGATCGGCAATGGCGCGCTTGACGCAGTCCAGAATGCCGCCCCGCACCGCGGCGCTCAGTGCATTCACCGGGGGACTGTCGACCGTGACGATGGCAATGATGTCATGACGCTCGAGCTTGACCACTTCGTTCACGGCACTCTCCCTCGATGCTTGTTATTACAAGTTCTTCCCAATTCCGCATTGCGGAATTAAATTCCGCATCTTGACAGGGAGGGTTATTTTGAAGCACGTCCCTTGTCAACGAGGGCCCGCGCGAGCGGCAGCGGCGGCAGGCAATGAAGCGTCTAGGGAAGAAAGTGGCGACCGATCGCAGCTTTGTTGTCGCGCTTTCCCGCGGCCTGGATGTGTTGCGCGCATTCCAACCCAATGACGGACTTCTGGGCAATCAGGAGATTGCGGCCCGTACCAACTTACCCAAGCCAACCGTCTCACGGCTGACCTATACCCTCACCAAACTTGGTTATCTTACACCGGTTCCGCGGTTCGAGAAATACCAACTCGCGCCGGCGGCGATGGCGCTCGGCTATGCGGCGCTTGCAAATCTCGGCGTTCGGCATTTGTCCGAGAGCTATCGTGAGGAATTGATGCGCGAGACCGGCGGCGCGGTGGCGGTCGGCGGCCGCGACCGTCTCAGCATGATCTATTTCGGCCAAAGCCGGGGCATGACGATCGGCGTACAGCTCGACGTGGGCTCGCGGATTCCGATTGCGACCACCGCGATGGGCCGGGCCTATTTCTGGGCGCTGGGCGAGGATGAGCGCGCCTTGTTGCTGCGGGATATGCGTGAGCACTATGGCGCCCGCTGGACCAGGATGCGCGAGGGCATCGAGCGCTCGGGCGAGATCGTGGCAAAACACGGTTTTGCGATCTCGGCGGGCGAGTGGCACGACGACATCCACGCGGTCGGCGTAGCACTAAAGCTTAATGACGGAACCGGCCCTTATGCGTTTAACTGTGGTGCGCCCGCATTCCGCTTCACGGAGGAGCGGCTGCGCAACGACATTGGACCGCGTCTTTTGGCAATGGTAAGGAACATCGAGGCGGCGCTCGGGGGCGCGGCCCCGCAATCAAAAAAAGAAGAAAGTAAAAAATTGAAAGCAGGAGGGAAAGTTGGGCGTGTGGTTGAGGGGATCCGATAGCGTTCGCCGCCGCGATCCAGCAAATTGGCGTGGCCGTTCCGGCCCGATGTGCGATCTGTGCGGGGCGCGATGACACAGGCCCAGACGGCGCGGCAAACATCGCCGCTACTTGCGGTTTGCGACGTCAGCGTCGTGTTCGGCGGTATCGTTGCACTAAACGGCGTGTCGTTCGACATGCATCGGGGCCAGATACTGGGCCTGATCGGACCGAACGGCGCCGGCAAGACCACGCTCTTCAATTGCCTGAGCCGGCTCTACCAGCCGAGCGCGGGCGACATTCTGATGGAAGGCGAGAGCATCCTGAGGCGGCCGCCGCACCGCATCGCCGAAATCGGCATTGGGCGAACCTTCCAGAATGTGGCGCTGTTCTCGAATCTTTCGGTGCTCGACAACGTCCGGCTCGGGGCTCATTCGAAGACCAACAGCGACATCGTCAGCGACTCGCTTCGGCTTCCCTGGGTTCGCCGCGGCGAGGCCGCACTCAACACGCGCGTTGACGAAATCCTCAACTATCTCAATCTCGATGACGTCGCCCATGTCACCGTTGCCGGCCTGCCCTTCGGCACCCAGAAACGCGTCGAGCTGGCGCGCGCGCTGGCAGCCGAGCCCAAGATCCTGCTGCTCGACGAACCCGCCGGCGGCCTCAACCACGAGGAGGTCCATGCGCTCGGCGACCTTATTCGGCGCATTCGCGACGACCGCAAGGTGACGATCCTTCTGGTCGAACATCACATGGGGCTCGTGATGTCGATTGCCGACCATGTGGTGGCGTTGAATTTCGGCCGCAAGCTCGCCGAGGGAACGCCGGCCAAGGTGCAGTCCGACCCCGACGTCATCAAGGCTTATCTGGGGAGCAAGGACCAATGACGGCGTTGCTCAACATCAAGGCGCTGAACGCCTATTACGGCCAAGTCCAGGCGCTGCACGGACTTGAGTTCGCGCTCAATGCGGGCAGCGTGACCACGCTGCTCGGCGCCAACGGCGCCGGCAAGACCACGACCTTGCGCGCGATCTGCAACATGGTGCGCTCCTCCGGCGCGATCGAATTCGACGGCGCTCCGCTTTCGGGCCGGTCGACCGAGAACATCGTCCGCCTCGGCATCGCCCACGTGCCGCAGGGCCGCGGCACCTTCACCACCATGACCGTGGAGGAAAACCTCCAGCTCGGCGCGATCACGCGAAGCGACAAGGCCGGCATCGTCTCCGACATCGAGCGGATGTACGATCACTTTCCCGTGCTAAAGCAGCGCTATGCCCAACAGGCTGGTACGTTGTCGGGCGGCGAGCAGCAGATGCTCGCGGTCGCGCGCGCATTGATGCTGCGCCCGCGTCTGATGCTGCTCGACGAGCCGTCGTTCGGCTTGGCGCCGCTGATCGTGCGCGACCTATTCAAGATCCTCGGCAAAATCAATCGTGAGGACAAGGTTACCATTTTGGTGGTCGAGCAGAACGCGCAACTGGCGTTGGAACTTGCCGACCATGCCTATGTGATCGAAACCGGGCGCATCGTGATGTCGGGCTCTGCCGCCGAGATCGCGAACAATGAGGACGTCCGAAAATCCTATCTGGGATATTGAGGGAGTACGGCTATGGAGCTTCTCACCAATCAAGTCCTGGCCGGTATTGCCACCGGCGCCATCTATGCCTGCATGGCGCTCGCCGTCGTCATGATCTACCAGGCGATCGACCATCTCAATTTCGCGCAAGGCGAAATGGCGATGTTCTCGACCTTCATATCCTGGCAACTGATGCAGTGGGGCGTCCCCTATTGGGGCGCCTTCGTGCTCACGCTTGGTTTCTCGTTCGCCGGCGGCATCCTGATCGAACGGCTTTTGTTCAAGCCGCTGGCCAAGGCCCCGATCCTGACCAACGTCGCAGGCTTTATTGCGCTGTACGCAATCATCAACAGCGTGGCCGGACTGATCTGGGACTTCACCATCAAGCAATATCCGACGCCATTCGGATCCTCGCCGTTCCTCGGCAGCCAGCTGATCTCGACCCATCAGGCCGGCATGATCGGCGTCACGGTACTGCTCCTGATCGCGTTGTACTTTTTCTTCCAGTTCACGCGGGCCGGGCTTGCGATGCGCGCGGCCGCCTCGGTCCCTGAATCGGCGCGGCTGGTCGGCGTCAACACCTCGTGGATGATTGCGCTCGGCTGGGGCATGGCGGCAGCGATCGGCTCGATCGCCGGCATGATGATCGCGCCGGTGGTGTTCCTCGAACCCAACATGATGCTGGGCGTGCTGATCTACGGTTTCGCCGCCGCCGTTCTCGGCGGCCTGACCAGCCCGTTCGGCGCGGTGATCGGCGGTTTCCTGGTCGGGATCTTCGAAAATCTCGTCGGAACCTATATTCCCGGCGTCGGCAATGAACTCAAGCTGCCGATCGCGCTGGCACTGATTGTCACCGTCCTGGTTGTCAAACCGGCTGGGCTGTTCGGCCGGCCCATCGTGAAGCGAGTTTGATCATGAGCGCAGTGCAGGAAGCCGTTACCGACGCACCGGCCGTCGAAGCCATTCCCAAAAGGGCCTTGACGCTTGGCTCCGGGACCTCGCTGGTCATGCTGGCGCTGCTGATCGCCGCACCGCTGTTCGTGAAGAACTTCATTATCTTCCAGATGACGATGCTCCTGGTCTACGGCCTCGCCGTGCTGGCGCTGAATATCCTGACCGGCGGCAGCGGGCAGTTTTCGCTGGGACAGAGCGCTTTCTATGCGGTCGGTGCCTACACCTCGGCGATCCTGATGGAACATGTCGGCATGAACTACGCGCTGACGCTGCCGATCGCGGGGCTGGTCTGCTTTGTCTTCGGCTTTCTGTTCGGCCAGCCGGCGCTGCGACTGTCCGGCGTCTATCTGGCGCTGGCGACTTTCGCGCTGGCGACCGCCATGCCGCAACTGCTCAAGCTCGGCTATTTCGAGCACTGGACCGGCGGGGTGCAAGGCCTTGTCGTCACCAAGCCCGACGCGCCGTTCGGCCTGCCGGTATCGCAGGACATGTGGCTCTATTACTTCACGCTCGTAATCACGATCGCGATCTATTTTTTCTCCGTCAATCTTCTGAGATCGCGTTCGGGCCGCGCCTTCATGGCGATCCGTGACAACGAGATCGCCGCATCCGCGATGGGCATCAACGTCGCGCTCTACAAGACGCTCGCCTTCGGCGTCAGCGCCGGTATCACCGGCGTTGCCGGCGGGCTCGGTGCGATCACGGTGCAATTCGTCGCGCCCGACGGCTACACTATCACGCTCGCGATCTCGCTATTTCTCGGCATGGTCGTCGGCGGTGTGGGATGGCTGCCCGGGTCGATTGTCGGTTCCGCCTTCATCATCTTCGTTCCGAACATCGCCGAGGGAATCTCCAAGGGTCTTTCCGGCGCCGTGTTCGGCATCATTCTGTTTCTCGTCATTTTCCTTGTGCCGCACGGCGCAAGGCAGGGTGCCCTGATTGCCCAGCATCTGATTGGCAAACTCAAGAAACGTTAAAAAAAAGAGGCCAAGGAGAAGAAAAGTGCCTTCAAGACCGAACTTTCGATCCGCCGCGTTTGCGGCGGCCGCACTCGCGTTAGCCACTACCAGCGACGCTGCGCTTGCACAAAAGAAATACGACACCGGCGCCACCGACACCGAAATCAAGATCGGCAACATCATGCCCTATAGCGGCCCGGCGTCCGCCTACGGCGTGATCGGCAAGACCGAGGCGGCCTATTTCAACAAGATCAACGCCGAGGGCGGCATCAACGGCCGCAAGATCAATTTTATCAGCTATGACGACGGCTACAGCCCGCCGAAGGCGGTCGAGCAGGCGCGCAAGCTGGTGGAGAGCGATGAGGTCTTGGTGCTCTTCAATCCGCTCGGTACGCCCTCTAATTCCGCGATCCAGAAATATCTGAACGCCAAGAAGGTTCCGCAGCTCTTCGTCGCGACCGGCGCCACCAAATGGAACGATCCTAAGGACTTTCCGTGGACCATGGGCTGGCAGCCGAGCTACCAGAGCGAAGCGCGGATTTATGCGAAGTACCTGATGAGGGAGAAACCGGACGGCAAAATCGGGGTGCTCTATCAGAACGACGATTTCGGCAAGGACTATCTGAAAGGCCTGAAGGACGGGCTAGGCGCCAAGGCCTCGATGATCGTCGCCGAGGAGAGCTACGAGACCGCGGAGCCGACGGTCGACAACCACATCGTCAAGCTCAAGGCCTCGGGCGTCGATGTCTTCATCAGCATCACCACGCCGAAGTTTGCGGCCCAGGCGATCAAGAAGCTCGCCGAGATCGAGTGGAAGCCTCTGCATATCGTGTCCAACGTCTCGGCTTCCGTCGGCAGCGTGATCAAGCCGGCCGGCTTCGAAAACTCGCAAGGCATCCTTTCGGCCGCCTATGCCAAGGACGGCGCCGATCCGCAGTGGGACACCGATCCTGGAATGAAGAAATTCCTGGCCTTCCTCGAGAAGTACGAGCCGGCCGGCAACAAGCTCGATGCCTCGGTGGTTTACGGGTACGGCGTGGCGCAGACCATGGTCAAGGTGCTGCAAATGTGCGGCGACAACCTGACCCGCGACAACGTCATGAAGCAGGCCGCCAGCCTGAAGGATTTTCAGCCCGACACCCTGCTGCCCGGCGTCGAAATCAGCACCTCGCCGGCCGACTTCGCCCCGATCAAGCAACTTCGAATGATGCGCTTCAAGGACGAGAAATGGGACCTGTTCGGCGACGTCATCAGCGGCGACCTCAGCAATTGACGCGTGAAAGAAACCGTTGGAAACAACCCGGTGAGCCTCTTGGTAACGGGTCCGTGATTCCGATCGGTTCGACTGAATAACGACGCCCCGACCGGTTCGCGGGGGCTTTTTGTTGCCGGGAATCTCCGAAGGGTATTGAATGCGGGCAGGAGCCAACAACCGCTTCCAATTAAGAAGAAGCTACACAGTCAACCAGATCAGGGAGGTCAAAATGCTTGCCGTCCGTTTGCGAGTGAGGTTTTTTTCGGCTGCCCTCACGATTCTTGCAGCGACCTCGACGACCGCACTCGCGCAAAAACAATACGACGTCGGGGCCACTGACACCGAAATCAAGATCGGCAACATCATGCCCTACAGCGGGCCCGCGTCCTCCTACGGCGTAATCGGCAAGACCGAACAGGCCTACTTCAACAAGATCAACGCCGAAGGCGGCATCAACGGCCGCAAGATCAACTTCATCAGTTATGACGATGGCTACAGCCCGCCGAAGACGGTCGAACAGGCCCGCAAGCTGGTGGAGAGCGACGAGGTTCTGCTGATTTTCAATTCGCTCGGCACCCCGCCGAACACGGCAATCCAGAAATACATGAATTCGAAGAAGGTTCCGCAACTGTTCGTTGCCACCGGCGCCACCAAGTGGAACGACCCCAAGGAATTTCCTTGGACGATGGGCTGGCAGCCCAGCTACCAGAGCGAAACACAGATCTATGCGAAGTACATTCTGAAGGAATTGCCGAACGCCAGGATCGCCGTACTCTATCAGAACGATGATTACGGCAAGGACTATCTCAAGGGCTTGAAAGACGGTCTCGGCGCCAAGGCCGCCTCGATGATCGTTGCCGAGGATAGCTACGAGACCTCTGAACCGACCATCGACAGCCATATCGTCAAGCTCAAGGCGAGCGGTGCCGACGTGTTCGTCAACATCTCGATTCCGAAGTTCGCGGCCCAGGCGATCAAAAAGAACGCCGAGATCGAATGGAAGCCCGTTCATTTTCTGAATAGCGTGTCGAGTTCGATCGGCGCCACGATCAAGCCGGCCGGTTTCGACGCGGCGCAGAACATTATCTCCTCGGCCTACATCAAGGACCCGACCGACCCGCAGTGGAAAGACGATGCTGGGATGAAGACCTTCAACGCTTTCCTCGACAAATACTATCCCGAGGCAAACCGGAACGATGCGTTCGTTGTCTACGGCTACTCCGCCGCGCAGACCATGGTGTACGTGCTGAAGCAGTGCGGTGATAACTTGACACGCGAAAACGTCATGAAGCAGGCGGCCGGCATCAAGGGGCTGGAACTCGGCGGCTTGCTGCCCGGCATCACGATCAAGACAAGCGCGACCGATTATGCCCCCATCGAGCAACTCCGGCTGCAAAAGCTTCAGGGCGAAACCTGGCATCTGTTTGGAGACATCATCAGCGCCGAGGTAGGTGGCTGACAGCGGCCGACCAGCCAGTCCGGCTGGCTGGGCTGGCTACTAAAGAAGCAGCCGTTCGTCGCTCGCGTGGAGGGCTTTTTCTTGTGAGAAGCCTGGTAAGATGGTACTCAAGCCGCCAGATTCACCAAGAGCTTTCGACCAAGAAAGCCGGGACAAATGTACACCCATCCGGACCAGAGGGAGACCGTAATGCCTGTATTCGCGAACAGAATTGCAATCACATCGGCTGCCGCGTTCGCGCTGCTTGCCGCCTCCGCCAGCGGTGCGCTCGCGCAGAAGAAGTACGACACCGGCGCGACCGATACCGAGATCAAGATCGGCAACATCATGCCCTATAGCGGCCCGGCTTCCGCTTACGGCGTGATCGGCAAGACCGAAGCCGCCTACTTCAAGAAGATCAACGATGCCGGCGGCATCAACGGCCGCAAGATCAATTTCATCAGTTATGACGACGGCTACAGCCCGCCGAAGACCGTCGAACAGGCGCGCAAGCTGGTGGAAAGCGACGAAGTTCTGTTCATCTTCAATTCGCTCGGCACACCGCCCAATTCCGCAATTCACAAGTACATGAATTCGAAGAAGGTGCCGCAGCTCTTCGTCGCCACAGGCGCCACAAAATGGAACGACCCCAAGGATTTCCCCTGGACCATGGGCTGGCAGCCGAACTACCAGAGCGAATCGCGGATCTACGCAAAATATCTTCTGAAAGAGAAGCCCGACGCCAAGATCGCGGTGCTCTATCAAAATGACGACTATGGCAAGGACTATCTCAAGGGCCTGAAGGACGGACTCGGCGCCAAGGCATCTTCCATGATCGTCGCCGAGGAGAGCTACGAGACCACGGAGCCCACGATCGATAATCACATCGTCAAGTTGAAGTCGACCGGGGCCGACGTTTTCGTCAATATCACCACGCCGAAATTCGCAGCGCAAGCAATCAAGAAAATCGCCGAGATCGAGTGGAAGCCGCTGCATATCCTCAACAACGTGTCGAGCTCGATCGGCGCCGTCATGAAACCCGCCGGCTTTGAAAACGGACAAGGCATCGTTTCCGCGACCTACATCAAGGACGTCTCCGATCCGCAGTGGAACAATGATCCCGGGATGAAGGAGTTCCTCGCCTTCCTCGCCAAGGACTATCCGGAAGCCAACAAGCTCGACGGCTCGGTCATCGTCGGCTACGCCTTCGCGCAGACGATGGTTCAGGTGCTCAAGCAGTGCGGCGACAACCTCACCCGCGAGAACATCATGAAGCAGGCCGCAAGCCTCAAGAACTTCCGCTCCGAGGTGCTGCTGCCGGGCATCAGCATCAACACCTCGGCGACCAACTTCGCCCCGATCAGCCAGCTTCAATTGGAGCGCTTCAAGGGCGATCGGTGGGAGCTGTTCGGCAACGTGATCAGCGGCGACGTCGGCGGCTGATTTCTTCGTGTCCCGGACGCGGTGCAGCGTTCTTCACGCTGCGCCGCAGAGCCGGGACCCACATGCAAGCCGCATTTGGACCCCGGATCAGCAGCGCAGCATTTGCATGCTGCGCAGCATCCGGGGCACGCTCCCGAAACCCTCGCATGAAAACCGCGGGGGTTTTCTTTTGCCGCGATCGGATGGATAAGCTGCATTCACATGTTTCCATCCCGGCTCCGCGTGAAGAAATGACCGACAGACGCCCTCTCCTGCGCGCGATCTTCGACGCCGCGGTTGCCGCCGCACATCCCGATGTCGTGCTATCGGCGCATCTCGCCCCAATCCCCAAAGGGAGAGTGATTTGTCTTGCCGCCGGCAAGGGCGCGGCTGCGATGGCTGCCGCCGCCGAGCGGCACTATCTCGACGCGCTGGGGCTCGAGCGAGCGCGGCTTTCGGGACTGGCCACCACGCGTCACGGCCATGGCGTACCGACGCGGCGGATCAGGGTCGTCGAGGCCGGCCATCCCGTGCCCGACGAGGCCGGATTGAGGGCCGCCGATGAAGCGCTGCATTTGGCGCAGCAAGCAGGCCCGGACGATCTCCTGCTGGTGCTGTTGTCGGGCGGCGGCTCGGCGAACTGGATCGCGCCGGTCGAGGGCGTCACCTTTGCGCAAAAACAGCAGGTGACGCGCGCGCTGTTGCGCTCGGGCGCGCCGATCGGCGAGATCAATACCGTTCGCAAGCATCTGTCGCGGATCAAGGGCGGAAGGCTCGCCCGCGCCGGGCAACGCGCCGAGATCGTGACGCTGGCGATCTCGGATGTTCCCCGCGACGATCCTTCCGCGATCGCCTCGGGACCGACGGTGCCGGACCCGACGACGCTGGCGGACGCCCGCGCCATCGTCGCGAAGTATGGCCTCGATGTCGGCGATGCCGTGCGCCGCGCGCTCGATGACCCCAAAAACGAGAGCTGCAAGCCCGGCGATCCCGCCTTTGCCCGTGCGCGGTTCGAGCTGATCGCGCGGCCGAAGGCCTCGCTCGACGCCGCGCGCAAGGTAGCGGCGGATGCCGGATACCTGACCATCGATCTCGGCGCCGACCTCGAGGGCGAGGCCCGCGAGGTGGCCGCCGATCACGCTCGCCTTGCGCTCAAGGCACGCGGCGAAGGCAAGCGGGTCGCGATCCTTTCGGGTGGCGAACTCACGGTGACCGTGCGCGGCAACGGGCGCGGCGGTCCCAACCAGGAATATGCGCTGGCGCTGGCCGATCTTCTCAAGGACACCCCGCACATTTCGGCGCTCGCCGCCGACACCGACGGCGCCGACGGCGGCGCCGGCAGCGCCAGCGACCCCGCCGGCGCGATGATCGACCGCGAAACTTGCACGAAAATGAAATCGCTCAAGCTCGACCCGAAGGCCTATCTCGACAACAACGACGCCACCGCATTCTTTGCCGCGACCGGCGATCTGCTCGTCACCGGCCCGACGCTCACCAATGTCAACGACATCAGGGTGATCCTGGTGGATTAAGTGATATTCCGGGTCCCGGACGCGGCACAGCGTTCACGCTGCGCCGCAGAGCCGGGACCCACCTCTGGCCCACAAAACATGGGCCCCGGATCAGCAGCGCACCGCTCACGCGCTGCGCCGCATCCGGGGCACGACGGCTGGGCTCAAAACTCCTCCGCAATCTTGGTCAGCATCGAAAGCAAAGCGGCGCGGTTGGCGGGGCCGAGCAAGTCATTAAGACGCGCCTCGTGCTTGGCGGCGACGAGCTTCTTTGCCCGCATCAGCACCGCCCTGCCCTTGTCGGTCAGGACGAGAATGTGCGAGCGGCGGTCGTTGGTCGAACGCATCCGCGCGCACAGATCGCGGCTTTCGAGGCCATCGAGCATGGCGACGAAGTTCGGCCGGAGGATTCCGAGCGTGTTGGCGATTTCGGTCTGGTTGCGGCCGGGATTGCGATCCAGCAACAACAGCACGGAGAATTGCGCCGGTGTCAGTTGCAGCGGCGCGACACAACGCAGAAAATCCTCGAAGATTTTCAACTGCGCCCGCTTGAGCGAATAGCCCAGGAGTTCGGACAGTTCGCCCAGTTCGATCGCGGTGTCCGCGGCCCCGTTGTCGGCGAGCTCCTTGCGGGCGGGGCGGGGAGCCTTGGTGGTCTCAGGGGCGGCGGCTTTGGAAACAGTCATCGCTCGGTGATCGCAATCCCGCTAGGCTCAAGAAAGTCCAGCGCAAAACGGCCGGACCTTGAGATTATATTTGATAATTGTTATCCATCATATCAAATTCCGGCGGCAGGTTTCAACTGCTGTTGCGCGAAAGTCGGGCTGCGCCTCTTCGCCGCGCGCGGCCCGGCCGCTTCCAGGGGAGCGCCCGTCTTGAACACGACGATCATGCTGTTCCTGCTCCAGGACGGCATCACCAACGGCGCGGTCTATGCCCTGCTTGGGCTCGCGCTGGTATTGGTCTTCGCCGTTACCCGCGTCATCCTGATTCCGCAAGGGGAGTTCGTCACCTACGGTGCGCTGACCTACGCCACCTTGTCATCGGGCCAGGTGCCCGGCACGGCGCGACTTGCGGTCGCGATGGGGATCGTCGCCTTCGCCTTCGAGCTGTTCGCGGCCCGCCGCTCGCTGCGTCCCGCGCTGCTGGCACGGGCGTTTGCGATCGACGTCCTGATTCCAATGGGCGTCATGGCGCTGACCTATGACGTCGCCGGAGCGCAACATCCGATTGCCGTCAACATCGCGTTGTCGCTTGCGATCGTCGGGACGATCGGCCTCTTTCTCTATCGCATCGCCTTTCAGCCGATTGCACACGCCTCGGTGCTGGTGCTCCTGATCGCGGCGGTCGGCTGCCATCTCGCGCTGCAGGGATTTGGGCTGGTGTTCTTTGGCGCCGAAGGCCAGCGCGGCCCGGCGCTGTCGAATGCCGCCTTCACCGTCGAGCCGTTGCGCTTCACCGGCCAGAGCATCGCCGTCTATGCCGCCACGCTCGCGCTCATCGCCGGCCTCTGGCTGTTTTTCGGCTTCACCCTTTACGGTAAGGCGCTTCGCGCCACCGCCGTGAACCGTCTGGGCGCCCGCCTCGTCGGCATCCGCACCGCGCTGTCGGGACAGATCGCCTTCCTGCTGGCGTCGGTGATCGGCGCGATTTCGGGGATCCTGATCGTGCCGATCACGACGCTTTACTACGACACCGGCTTCCTGATCGGACTCAAAGGCTTTGTCGCCGCGATCATCGGCGGCCTCGTGAGCTATCCGCTGACCGCTGTCGCAGCGCTTCTGGTGGGCAGTGTGGAAGCCTTCTCCTCGTTCTACGCGAGCAACTTCAAGGAGGTCATCGTCTTTACGCTGATCATTCCGGTTCTGTTGTTGCGCTCGCTCGCCGCACCCGCGGTCGAGGAAGAGAAGGATTGATCGCGATGTTGCAACGGCTGCCTGTCATGCTGTTTGCGGCCGCGATGGCGGCGATCCCTTTCATCCCATCCATGCCGCCGTTCTGGATCGTGCTCTTGGACAATATCGGGCTTTCGGCACTGGTGGCGATGGGGCTTGTGTTGCTCACCGGGGTCGGCGGCCTCACTTCGTTCGGACAGGCGGCGTTTTGCGGCTTCGGCGCCTACACTACAGCGGTGCTGACGACGGCCTATGGGCTCTCGCCGTGGCTGACGCTGCCGCTCGCGCTGTTGGTGAGCGGCGTCGCCGCGGTGGGGCTCGGCCTGATCACCGTGCGGCTGTCGGGCCACTATCTGCCGCTCGGCACCATCGCCTGGGGCCTCGGCCTGTTCTATCTGTTCAGCAAGCTTGGATTTCTCGGCCGCAATGACGGCATCTCCGGCATCCCGCCGCTTGCGATCGGCCAGTTCAAGATGATCGATCCCGGAACGATCTATTTCGCGATCTGGATCGCGGTCGTGCTGTGCGCGCTGCTCACGATGAATCTCCTGGACTCACGCACCGGCCGCGCCATCCGCGCGTTGCGGCGCGGGCATGTCGCCGCCGAAGCGTTCGGCATCCACACCCCGCGCGCCAAGCTCCTGGTTTTCATCTACGCGGCCGTGCTGGCCGGGCTATCGGGATGGCTCTATGCGCATTTCCAGCGCGCCGCCAATCCGACCCCGTTCGGCGCGCAGGCCGGCATCGAATATCTCTTCATCGCGGTGGTCGGCGGCGCCGGCTATGTCTGGGGCAGCGTGCTGGGCGCCGCGGCGGTCGTCGTCCTCAAGGAAGTGCTTCAGAGCTATCTGCCATTTCTTTTTCACAGCGAAGGCCAGCTCGAGACCATCGTATTCGGCATTCTGCTGGTACTCCTGTTGCAGATCGCTCCGACCGGCATGTGGCCGTGGCTTGCCGCGCCCCTGCGGTTCAAGCGAAAGCGCAAACGTCCCGGTGCATCGCCTGCCTTGCCGCGGCGGCCGAGCACGGCGGCGCACGACGGCGCCCTGCTGCAGATCGACAATGCCCGCAAGCAGTTCGGCGGCGTGATCGCGGTCAACGACGTTTCTTTCGACGTCCTGCCGCGGGAAATCGTCGCTCTGATCGGGCCCAACGGCGCCGGCAAAAGCACGACGTTCAATTTGATCACCGGCGTACTCGCCGCCACCAGCGGCAGCATCTCCGTTCTCGGCAAGAAGCTCGACAATCCCGCCCCGCAAGAGGTGGCAAGGCTCGGCATCTCCAGAACTTTCCAGCATGTCAAACTGGTGCCCGACATGACGGTCCTGGAAAACGTCGCGATCGGGGCGCATCTGCGGGGTCACGCCGGCGCGCTCGCCAGCATGTTCCGCCTCGATCGCGCCGACGAGGCCAAACTGCTCGCGGAAGCGGCGCGCCAGATCGAACGGGTCGGCCTTTCCAAGCATATCGACGCGCCGGCCGGCAGCCTGTCGCTTGGCCAGCAGCGCATTGTCGAGATCGCGCGCGCACTCAGCGCCGACCCGATGCTGCTTTTGCTCGATGAGCCCGCGGCGGGCCTGCGGCATATGGAAAAGCGCGAACTCGCGCGCCTCTTGCGCGAGCTCCGCGATGGCGGCATGTCGGTGCTGCTCGTGGAGCACGACATGGGATTTGTGATGGGCCTTGCCGACCGCGTCGTGGTGCTCGACTTCGGCATCAGGATTGCCGAAGGCCCGCCCGAGGCGATCAAGACCAACCCCGAAGTGATCCGCGCCTATCTGGGGGCCGTGGCATGAATCCGCCCGCAGACCCGCTGCTGCAGGTGGCCGATGTGCACATCGCCTATGGCAAGGTCGAGGCCGTCCGCGGAGTATCGCTCGACATCGCCGAAGGCGAGATCGTCACTATCATCGGCGCCAATGGCGCCGGCAAGACCACGCTGTTGAACGCCATCATGGGGATCCTGCCGCTCAAGGGCCGCGTCGCCTTCGCCGGCCGTAACATGGCGCGGCTCGAGATCGAAGACCGCGTCGCTGCTGGCCTGAGTATCGTGCCGGAGCATCGCGAGCTGTTTGCCACGATGAGCGTCGAGGACAATTTGCGGCTCGGCGCGTTCCGGATCGCGAAGGCCGCGGCGTCGCAATCGCTCGAACGCGTCTACGCGCTGTTTCCGCGGCTGAAGGAACGGCGCAAGCAGCTCGCCGGAACGCTGTCCGGCGGCGAGCAGCAGATGTTGGCGATGGGCCGCGCCTTGATGGGCACGCCGAAGCTGTTGATGCTGGACGAGCCGAGCCTCGGCCTTGCGCCGATCATCGTCGCCGATATTTTCCGCACCATCGGTGAATTGCGCGTCGGCGGGGTGTCGGTGCTGCTGGTCGAGCAAAACGCGCAAGCCGCGCTGCAGATCGCCGACCGCGCTTTCGTGATGGAGCTCGGCGAATTCATCCTGAGCGGGCCGGCAAGGGAAGTCGCGGCCGACGCGCGCGTCGCCGCGAGTTATCTGGGATTTGCGCCCGAGGACGAAGGCGCAGTTTGAGTGTTGACCCTCGCGGCGCGCGCCTCGAGACAAGCCAGCGCCACACGGCGCTGGCTTGTTCGCTCCCATTCAAGCCGTCAGTATCCTGGCTAGCCAGGTGACCGTCGATAAGACATCAATCCTTGGTTTCTCTGTGCCTCGCGCCTTTTGCCTCATATCTTCTTCGAGACGCCAAGGAAGAAGCCGAGGCGCGGCCCGAATTGCGGCGCGAATACACCAATGCCGGATCCATCCCTGATCTCATAGATCTTGTCGAACAGGTTGACGACGTCGAAGCGGATCGTCATCGGCTTCGGGTCGTCCGGCAAAAGGAATTCCCGCTTGATGCCGACATTGACCTGCGTGTAAGGCGGCACCGTGCCAATATTGGCGTCGCCGTTGCGCAGGCCGCCGCCGTAAATCATATCGGCGCCCAGTTTGAATCCGCACCACGACAACCCGTTATCGCCAAACGCTTCTGCGGCGGTGGCAGGCCGGCCACAGAACTGATAGAGGGCGCCCGCCGAGGCCGTGACGAACTGGTTGTGATCGGTATAGATGAAGTGGGTCTGAACGAACTGGAGCCGGGTCAAGCCGCCGAGGTCGGCAAGCGGCACGGTGTTATCGAATAGAAACTGGTTCGAAACCGGGTTGATGGCTCTCTGCTGCGCCACGGCGAGGTTGCCGTAGGCCTGGAAGTTGCCGCTGTTGAACTTGCCATGGAATTCGATGCCTTCGTTGTAGCCTTTTTCGTAGTTGAAGGCACTCAACACCAGGGCCTGCCCGAATTGGCCGTTGTCGATCAAGTTCTGCGCGATTTTGTAATAGGCATCGACACCGAGATCGAGAACGGAACAGTTCTTCCCGTCGGAGGCGCATCCGAATTTGATCTTTTGATCGACGCCGGCATCGAAATAATGCGAGCGTTCCGGCAACACCGAGCTGGCGGTCGCACCGGCGGATGCTGCCCCGGTGGTGTTGTTGAACAAGGCAATGTTGGCGGGAGCCGCCTCCACCAGCACCGGCGGCGTGAAGTAGCGCGCATAGCCGGCGTGGAACGCGGTGTCTTCGAGCGGCTTATAGGTAAAGCTCAGCCGCGGGCTGAACTGGTTGGCGCTGACGAATTGCTCCATCTGATCGAAGCGCAGGCCGGTGTTCATCGTCAATTGATTGGCGATCTTCCACTCATCCTGCGCATAGACTCCCGCCAGCCACCCAAGTTTGGTGACGTTGTCGGTGATGCCGAAAGGGTTGCCGTTGTCGGAGCCGTCACAAATGATGCAGGGCTCGACCAACGACGTGTTGCCGACGAAAATCTGCTCGCCGCTGACGGAGAAACCGGCGCGCAGCGTATGGGATGAATTGACCTGATAGGCGCCGTCGCCCTGGATACCGTTGGTGTAGGAAGTACGGGTGACCGTCGAGGCGATGCCGTTGAGCAGAAGATCGCCGATCGGGTCCGGCAAGTAGTGCAAATTGTTGTAGCGCGTGAAATAGGACAACTGCCCGTCGAAGCCGTCGCCGGATGTCTGCACTGTCAATACGCCAAAATGAGTGAGCTCCCACTGGTTTTCGTTGAGCAGCGCTGAATTGAAACTCGTCACGCCGAATGCATTGGTGACAAATCCATTTTGTCCAATCGGCTGACCCGGACGGTTGGGAATCTGAAAATCGTTGTTCGAGGTGCCGGCGATCAGGCTGACCCGGGTGGTCGGATTGACGAAGGCGGACATATAGGCGAAGCCGCGTTCCTGCTGCGAGAAATCGTGGATCGCATTGTAGGCGGGCGTCGGATTTTCAATTCCCACCGTGTTCTGCAAGTATCGGCCGGTGAAGTAATATTGGACGCCGGCAAAGCAATCCGGCGAGCCCGGGGTTGCCTTGACATAGCCCGGCGTGGTCGTCGCGGTCGTAGGGCAATTGCCACCGAATGTGCCGCCATACTCGATGCTCGGAACGATGGTTCCGTGGCTACCGCCGTAAAGGCTGACGCTGCCGCTGTTGTCGAAAAGGTCGGTGCGGGTCTTGATGTCGACCAAACCGACCGTGCGCAGTCCGTATTCGGCCGGCAGGGCACCTGTGACCAATGACATGCTGCCGATAAAGCTGGTGTCGAAGATGCTGCCGAAGCCGGTGAGCCCATCGGGTAGCAGCACCCCGTTGATCCGGAATTGGACGTTGGCGTGATCGTTGCGGATATGCAGCAGGCCGCTGGCCGCAGAATCCTGCGAGACCCCGGGGGCCTGCAGCAGCACTCTTTCAACCGTCTGGTTGGTGCCTTCCGGCAGGTCCGCAATCGTGTCGTGGCTGATCGTGTTGGAGGTCGTACCGACGGTCGTATAGATATTGTTGCGCGCCTGATCGAAGACCCCGCTTTTTGCCGCAAGCTGCGCGGCCGGCGAGAGCGGCGGGGGCGCTTGCGGTGAGGACGCGGCGCCTGCCACCACGCGTGGCTTCTGCCTTGGTGGCTTGGCTGCTTGTTTGGGCGCTTCGACCCTGGTCTCGGGAAGCACCGTGGGCGCATTTCCCGCAGCAGCCGCAGGAGCTGAAGTCTGAGAATGTGCCGAGCCGCCGAGGCCGCCGACGATGAGCGAGGCCGCTGCAGAGGCCAACATTCGTTTCGCAAATAAAGACATTGTCCTAACCCCGATAAAGGCGCGGGCGGATTCGTCGACAACGAATTCGGAAAAAAGCGCCTGCCGTCGACGTGCGCGACGGACCGATTTCGATTCCCCCCAGATCGGCCGCGAACGACGCGGGCCAATCCTCAAAGGGCACTCAATCGAGGTCAGGAGATCGGAGGAGCGCGAGGCTGGAAGGCAGCGCGAACGGAGTTGACGAGCACAAACTCGTCATCAATGGCCAGCGGCGAAAATTCCGTAGCCTGCGGCAACAGCAAGGCCGGCGGCGTCGCAAACACCACCGCGTTGGCCATCGCCATAACCGCGCAGATCGCGCAGGCATCGTCGGGATGCCGATTGGAATCGTGATCGGACGCAGGTTGCTGCTGTTGAACGGACAGACTTAGGGCAACCGGCGCGCTTGTGACGACCCCGTGGAAATGTCCGAACGAAAGCGCAAACTGGACAGCGAGCGCAAAAATCGCGACCCGCGAGCCATGTCTAAGCTTCGACCGGAACCATTTCATGCCGATACGTACCTTGCATCGGGCGGCCGAGACAACTCGGTCGCTCCAACGTTACTGCATAACATCGCAAGTATTGTTGCGCGCCGTCAATCGCAGCCCATCCGCCTCTCGCCAAAATTCCCGACGCCTGTGTGATTTTCGCAACTCACCGGCGCGGTCCTCCTGACTGGATCGACTACCGCGCAAAATTCACCGGCGCGATGTAGGTTTCCTCCGCGCCTGGTTTGGCGTCCGGGAAAGCCGGGAAGGGACTGGCGCGGCGGAGGATTTCGAGCGCCTCGCGATCGAGCACGCTGTTGCCGGATGATTTCGTCACCCCGCTTTCGATCACCGCGCCCTCACGGTTCAACACGAACTTGACCAGCGTGATACCGGACGCTCCGTGCGCCGACGGCGGATAGCGCTTGAAACGCTGCAGATGTCCGAACACCAGCGCGTTGTACGCGTTGGAGCCCGCTTCGCTGAATTGCCCGATGTGATCCGTCTTCGGCGGCGCCCGCGTCTCGGGAGCGGGGGGCCGGGATTCCGTTGGCTTCTCCACCTGCTTCGCCTCCGCCTTCGGCAGCGTAACCTCGGCCTCCTGCGGCGGCGGCTGTTGCACCAACTGTTCGACCGGTTTCTCTTCCTTGGGCGGTTGCTTCGGCGCGGCCTCCGCCTGTTGCATGGCTGGCCCGACGGCGATGTCCTGGTCCTGGATCTCAGGCGAACTGGCATCGACCGGTGCCAGCGTCACCGCGATTGCGGGAAGGAATGTTGGCTCCGCCGGTCTGCGGACGTACCACAACGCAACCGCGGTCACGATCGCGGCGTGCGCCATCAGGATTGCCACACCCGCCAATGTCCAACGGAAAAACCCGCGCTGTTCGGGCAGATGCAAAGCAAGCGGGTTCATGGCTTGGCTGCGGGCTCCTCCAGCCCCACCAGAGCAAGCTTGAGATATCCGGCGTCGCGCAAGGTGTTCATCACCCCCATCAGGCCGCCATAGCTCAACGTTTTGTCGCCGCGGATGAAAATCGTTTCATCCCTGTGATTGTTCGTGGCACTGTCAAGGACGCTAGGAAGCTCTTCGCGCGTAACCGTGGTCTCTCCGACCGCGATCGTTTCGTCCGGCTTGATGGTCACGAATACCGGCTTGTCCGGCCGCGGCTGTTCGGGCGCGGTGCTGGCGGGCAGGTTGACGCCGATATCGACGGTCGCGAGCGGCGCGGCCACCATGAAGATGATGAGCAGCACCAGGATGACGTCAATGAACGGCGTAACATTGATCTCGTGCTGGATTTCAAGATCGTCGCCGCCCGAATGTGACCCAAGACGCATCGACATCCCTCTACTCCGCAGCCCGCGACAACGGAGCGACGCGGCCCCGATATCCGCGGCTTATCAGCAAAAGCAGTTGCGCCGAGGCGTCGCCCAACAGGGTCCGGTAGCCGCTGATCACGCGCGCGAGGTGGTTGTAGATCACGACCGCCGGAATGGCCGCGACGAGTCCGAGTGCAGTGGCGAGCAAAGCCTCCGCGATACCGGGCGCCACGACTGCGAGATTGGTGGTGTGGGATTCCGAAATTCCGATGAAGGAATTCATGATGCCCCAAACCGTGCCGAACAGGCCGACGAACGGGGCCGTGGCGCCGATCGTTGCCAGGACGCCGACGCCGCGCGAAACCTGCCGCGTCATCGCCGCCTCCACGCGCTCCAGCCGCAACCCAACGCGCTCCTTGAACCCGTCGTCGACGATGCCGTCGGACAGTTCAGCTTCCCGCGCCGTGGACAGGATAAGCTGCGCGACAGCGTCTCGCTTGCCATCGCAGGCGCGCACCGCCTCAGAAAGGCCACCACCGCTTTCCAGCATTGTGAGCCGGCGTTGCCCGAGCTTTTTCGCTCGCCGCAGCTCGATGGTCTTGGCAAGCCAAACCGTCCAGGTCACGAGCGAAGCGAAGGCAAGCCCCACTATCACCACCTTCACCACGATATCCGCGTTGAGGAACATGCCCCACGGCGACAGGTTTCGCGGCAACAGCGGATTTGGAGCTTGTGCAAACGCAGGTTCAGCGATGATCGCAAGACAAGCGAGGGAGCCCGCGAACCTCAAAACCAATCCGCGGCGTAGTCCGCCACCTGGCTTGTGCTTTTTAGCGATATGCCACATTCGGTCCTCTCTTCGATAGCTGATCTGGCGACCGCTCCGGGCGGGCCAGGACGGGAAGCCAATCGAGACAAAATTCGTGACTTGGGTTTGCGGCGGCGCCAAACGCACGACCTATGCGATTAACGAATGGGCGCTTCAGCCACTAATGACGGCGACACGCCTCAGCGCACGGCGTCAATGAACGGGTCGAAGCAGCGATGTCAGGAAATGGGCGGCGCGCGCGATTGAAACGCCGCCCGCGGCGTCTCAAGGAGGGCAAGGGCAGGCTCGATCGTCCGATCGGCCGTTACGTTGGCAAGGTCGAGTAACAGCGAAGGCGGCGTCGAGGTGAGCGCGTTCGCCATGGCCGTCGCGGACATACAGATCGCACAGAGATAGTCGGCATGGCTGTCGCCAGAATTGCCTTGCCCCTGGCCGTCGTCCGGCGACGCAATGGAGACCGCTACTGCGGCGATCCCGCGCCCGTACACCTTGCCGTCGATCGCGTGGAAGTGGCCGAAGGACAGCCCAAGGTTCACCGCCAGCGCGATCAGCGCCAACCATGCACCTTGCCTGTTAGTGTTCCGAAACCAGCGCATTCGAGCGTTAATATCCCTCGGCTTTCGGCCGCGGCGCGATCTTATCTGAGCCACCGTTTCCGTCAATTGCAGGTCCGGTGCGCTGGAACCCCTCTCAATCACATCGCCGGAACGAATTTGCCGTCTTTGACCGTGAGAAGGATGCGCGAGCGGTCGTCGAGGCCTGAGCGGTCCTTTTCGGTCCAGTTGTAGACGCCCTGGCTTGCGGCGATTTCGTGTTCGCTGAGGAGGGCCTGACGGATCGCCTCGCGGAATTCGCCCGTTCCCGGCTTTGCGGTTTTCAACGCGGTCGGGATGACGCGCTTGAGCACTTCGAAGGCGTCGTAGGAATGTCCGGCGAACTGGCTGCGGGTGTGGGGGCCGTATTTGGCCTCGTAAGCGGTATCCAGCGCAAGGCCCGGCTTCTTGGTCAGCGCGCTGTCGGGCTGGCCTTCCGGATTCATCACCGGCCCTGCGGCCATGATCACGCCTTCGGCCGCCGGTCCCGCAATCCGGATGAAGTCCATGCTAGCGGCGCCGTGGGTCTGATAGATCAGGCCTTTGTAGCCGCGTTCGCGGAGTGCGGTCTGTGGCAAACCCGCCGCGGTGCCGGATGCCCCGACCAGGATCGCGTCGGGGTTGGCGGCGACGAGTTTCAGGACCTGTCCCGCAACCGACGTATCCGGCCGCGCGAAGCGCTCTTCATCGACCAGCGTCATGCCCATCGGGACCGCCTGGGCCTTGAAATCGTTGAGCCAGAGATCGCCATAGGAATCGGAATAGCCGATATAGCCGACGGTCTTGATGTTATGCGCCTTCATGTGCTCGTACAGCACCTTGCCCATGATCGGCACCGGCTGCGGCATCACGACCGACCATTTCGCGCGTTCCGGCGTGACCGGGAACGGCGCCAGGCCGAAATGGGGAATGCCCGCCTCATTGGCGACATTGGATACCGCGATGGTCCCCGGCGTCGTCGCCGATCCCATGATGATGTCGGCCTTGGACTCGGTGACAAAGCGCCGGGCATTGGTGGTGGCATTGGTCGGATCGCCGCCGTCGTCGAGCACGATCAGTTTGAGCGGCACGCCGGCGATTTCCTTCGGCACGAAATCAAGCGCGTTGCGCTCGGGAACGCCGAGCGCCGCCGCCGGGCCGGTCGTCGCCGTCGTGATGCCGATGGTGATTTCACTGGTCTGCGCAAGCGCAGGCAGTGCCGGCAGCGCGAGCGTCGCCGCGGCGAAAACGGCGGCGAGATGCAACTTCCTCATGAATTCCTCCCTTGGCTATATTGGCATCCATATCTGAACCAGCCGGGCAAAACCCCGCCTGGTCAGCCGTTCTTGAATTTCGCAATCATCTCCCGCGGAAACGGCGCCGACTTCAGTCGGGCGGGATCGTCCGGGTGCCGTCCGACCAGCACGCGCGTCTCGAACGCCTCGATCGCCAGCGCCTCGCCCTTGAACACCTTGTGCGTCACCTCGAAACTCGAACGCTTGACACCCTCGAGCCGGCTTTCGATCGTGATCCAGTCGCCATGGGTCGACGAAATGTAGAATTTCGCCTGCGTATCCACCGTGGGAATGCCGACCAGTCCATATTTCCTGGCGAGATCCTGCTTGGAGAAGCCGGCTGCCTCGAACAGGATCGAGGTCGAGTCGTCGAACATTTCGAAGTAGCGCGGATAATAGACGATGTTGGCAGGGTCACAATCGCCCCACTGGATCTGCACGTCCCTTCGGTTGACGAACATCGCTTCACTCGGCCGTTTTGATGAAATTGCGAGATCGACGCAAGACAGCGCGGCAACGGCAGTGAGCTCCCTCTCCCATAGGGAGAGGGTTGCTTCGCAATCCGGCCTCTCCCCATGGGAGAGGTGAAAAAGAGTGTACCTCAATTACTTCGTCTTTCTCCACGAGCCGATCCTAGCGCGGCGCCATGCGGAGCGAGGCATCGAGCCGGACCACCTCGCCGTTGAGATAGGGATTGTCGATCATGTGCAGCGCTAGCGAAGCAAATTCGTCGGCATGGCCGAGGCGGCGCGGAAAGGGAATCGCGGCGGCGAGCGAATCCTGCGCCTCCTGCGGCAGATTGGCCAGAAGCGGGGTCAGGAACAGGCCCGGCGCGATCGCCAGCACGCGAATGCCGAACTGCGCCAATTCGCGCGCGATCGGCAACGTCATCGCGACGATGCCGCCCTTCGAGGCCGAATAGGCCGACTGCCCGATCTGGCCGTCGAAGGCCGCGATCGAGGCGGTCGAAATCACGACGCCCCGCTCGCCGGTTGCAAGCGGCTCTAGCTTCGACATTTCAGCGGTCGCAAGCCGCAGCATGTTGAACGAGCCGATCAGATTCACCTTGATCACCCTGTCGAAATCGGCGAGCGGCATCGGCCCTTCCCGTCCGATCACCCGCTTGGCGACGCCGATGCCGGCGCAATTCACCAGCACGCGCGAAGGACCATGGGCTTTGGCGGCCGCCGCGATGGCCGCTTCCGCCGAGGCGGCATCCGCGACGTCGCAGACCACGGCAACCCCGCCGATCTCGGCGGCGACGGATTCGGCGAGCTTGGCGTTGATGTCGCACACCGCGACCTTGGCTCCCTGGGCAGCAAGCCGGCGCGCGGTAGCCGCGCCCAGTCCCGACGCTCCGCCGGTGACGATGGCGGCCTGATCCTTCAACTGCATGGTTCCCTCCTGAACGCGGATATTTCTTGGGCTCGATCACGATCCGAATAAGCTGGATCGGACCATGACCTCGTTTCTCTTTTCGAGCATGATCTTTTCGGAAAGCCGCTTCCCACTTCTCCTGATCATGCTCTAAGGCGTTATCACGTCTGCGGCCGGCGTGGGCGAATAAAGCGTTTCGATCAGGTGGCTGCGGTGGTCGAGCACCGCGCGCTGATTGATCGATCCCTTGTCGGTGACCTCGCCGTGGTCGATCGACAACGGCCCATCAAGAAGAAGCGCGCGGGTGATCCGCGTCGACGACCCCGTCGCCTCCGCCACGAAGGCGGCAAATCGCTGGCGAAATGCCTCGCGGATCAGCGGATCGCTTGCGGTCGCGGCGATATCATCGAAGGGAAGCGTCGGGTTGATCAGGCGGCAACCGTCGAGATCGAGCACGACCAGCGCCGACACCTCGTCGCGGTTGAGGCCGGCGATCACGATGTCGCGCACCAGCGGGGCGCAGGCCGCGATGAAGCGCGCGCGAAGCGGGCCGACGCTGACCCAGGTGCCGCTCGCCAGCTTGAAATCCTCGGCAATGCGGCCGTCGAAATCGAAACCGGCATGGAAATCCTGCTCGTCCGCCGGTTTGATCGCGTCGCCCAATTTATAGAAACCTTCTTCGTCGAAGGCTGCCCGCGTCAACGCCGGCTGACGCCAGTAGCCCGGCGTGACGTTCGGCCCCCTTGCGCGGACCTCAAGCTTGCCGTTGTTCGGAACAAGTTTCGCTTCATTGCCGGGCACCGGAAGCCCGACATGGCCGGATCGGCTGGTGCGAGGATTGGCCGACATGAAGAACGGCGCCGTCTCGGTGGCACCAAGACCCGTCAGCATCGGCACGCGGAAACCAGTCTCCTGCACGGCGAGTTGGTCGAGGCTGTTCCACACGTAAGGCGACAGCGCCGCGCCAGCAAAAAACATCGCGTGCAGCCGCCCAAAGAATTTTTTCCGTAACACCGAGTCATCCCGCAAATACGGCAGCAACGACTCATAGCCCTTCGGCACGTTGAAATAGACCGTCGGCGAAATCTCGCGAAGATTGCGCACGGTCTCCTCGATGCCGCCGGGCATCGGCTTGCCGGCGTCGAGATACATCGAGCCGCCGTTATAGAGCGTCAGCCCGATATTGTGATTGCCGCCAAAGGTGTGATTCCACGGCAGCCAATCGACGATCACGGGCGGCTCCTCCTTCAGGAAGGCCATGGTTTCGCGGATCATCACCTGGTTGGCGCAAATCATCGCCTGCGTGTTGATCACCGCCTTGGGATTGCCGGTCGAACCCGAGGTCAGCAGGAATTTGGCGATGGTGTCGGGACCGATGGCGCGATGCGCCGTCTCGAGGCCGGGATGTATTGGCGTTGCCATCAAATCGGCAAGCAGGGTCACGTCGCGGTGCCGCAGCGCGCCATGGGAGACGACGATTTCGCTCCCCGCGGGAACATTGGCTTCGAGCGCGTCGGCGAATTTACCCGGATTGTCGGCGAAGACGAGGCCGGGCGTCAGAAGCTTCATCAGATAAGTGAGCTTGCCGTAATCTTTTGAGACCAGCGAATAGACCGGCGACGCCGGGCAGAACGGCACGCCGGCATACAAGGCGCCGAACGCGACCAGCGCGTGGTCGATCGAATTGCCGGACAGGATGACGACGGGCCGTTCGGGTGAAAGATCGCGCGCAAGCAGGCTCGAGGCGATATGCCGGCTTGACGCCAGCAATTCGGCGTAGGTGATGTGCCGCCAACCGCCGCCTGGGACGCGTTCCGCCATGAAGACGCGCCCGGGCGCGGCTTCCGCCCAATGATGCAGGCGATCGGTCAGCCGCGCCGGATATTCGCCAAGCGTTTTTTTGGGCCGCAGATAGATGACGCCGTCGGCTCCGCGGTCGATCGAGACCGCGGGATCGCTGAACGAAATCTGGCGCAGCGGTCGCGCCTGGCCGGCGGACGCCGGTGCGTCGCCCTTCAGCATGGACATGTCCGGTTTGGCGCTCATGTCAGGTCGGCGTCACCTTTCCCGAGAGAGTCTTTGGTGCCGGTAAAATAGTTATGTTTTATAACTATATGGGCGTGAGTCAACAACTCCCATCGCTCTGGCAAACGGGATTCGATCAGCGAATCATCTGCTGCGGCAACCAGGTCGCCAGCAGCGGAAATGCAATCAGGATAATGAGCCGAACGATATCGGTCGCGACAAACGGGATCACGCCCTTGAAAATCGTGGTGAAGGACACGTCCTTGACGACGCTCTTGATGACAAAGACGTTCATGCCCACCGGCGGATGAATGAGGCCGAGTTCCACCGTCATCACAATGATCACGCCGAACCAGATTGGATCGAAACCGAGATGGGAAACCACCGGAAAGATGATCGGCACCGTCAGGATGATCATCGCCATCGCGTCCATCAGGCAGCCGAGCACCAGATACATCGCCATGATGACGGCGAGCACGCCGTAGCTGCCCAAGCCAAGCCCGGTGAGGAACTCGGTGACCTTTTGCGGCGTCTGCGTTACCGTGAGGAAGTAGCCGAAGATCAGCGCGCCGATCAGCACCGTGAACACCGCAGCCGCGGTGCGGGTCGCCTGCAACAGCGAGGCAAGGATTTTGTCCTTGTCGAGCCGCCCGGTGAAAACGCCGATCAAGAAAGCGCCGGTGGCGCCAACGCCGCCTGCTTCCGTCGGCGTGAAGCGCGGCAGGAACGGCAGGCCGTAAAGTCCGCCGATCACGAACACAAACAACAGCACCGGCGCCCAGATGTCCTTGAGCCCGGCAATGCGCTCGCGCCAGCTCGTGTACGACCCCTTGGGCAAGAAGCCCGGCCGGACATAGCCGATCAGCGCGATGGTGATCATGTACATGGTCATCGCGAGCAGCCCGGGAACGATGCCGGCGATGAAGAGCTTGCCGATGTCCTGCTCGGTGATGATGCCGTAGACCGCGAGCACCGTCGACGGCGGCAGCATGGCCCCGAGCGTGCCGCCGGCCGCGATTACGCCGGTGGCGAAGGATTGCGGATAACCGAAGCGGCGCATTTCCGGATAGGCCACCGCCGAAAAGGTCGCTGCGGTTGCCACCGAGGAACCGCAGATCGCGGCAAAGCCGCCGCAGGCCGCAACCGTCGCGATGCCCAGGCCGCCGCGCATATGGCCGACAAAACCATTGGCGGCGCGGAACAGGTCGCGGCTCATGCCGGAATTGCTGACGAAGGTGCCCATCAGCAGAAACATCGGAATGACGCCGAAGGTATAGTCGGTCACCGTGCGCATCGATGTCTGGCCGACCAATTTCAGCGCCGGCGTGCCGCCGACCAGATAGCCGAAGCCGGAAACGCCGACGAGGCCCATCGCCATGCCGACCGGCACGCGCAGCAACATCAGCGCAAACAGCGCGACGAAGCCGAGGACGGCAACCGCTTCGGTGCTCATGCCGCGCTCACTCCGTGCCCTTCAGCTTGGGATCGTGCAGCTCTTCGGGATGGAAGATCAGGCGGTAGGTGCGGACCGCGATCAGAAGCACGGCCGAGACGTCGCCGGCCCACGCCACGGCGAAAAACGGCCAAGTCGGCATGTGCATGTCGAATGTGGTGATGTGGTCGTTGTAAGTGCCGCGCACCTTGTCGAACAGCGTCCACGTCTGCACCGTCACCACGAACAACAGGACCAGCGTCGCGAATACGTCGATCAGGCGCTGGTATCTCGGGCCGACATTGCCCCAGACCAGGTCGACGGTGATGTGGGTGCCGCGATAGCTGGTGGCGGCGATGCCCCAGAAGATCAGAATGCCGAGCAAGAGCCGGCCGATATCGAAGGAATCGGGAATCGAATAGCTGAAGAGATTGCGGAGCAAGACCGCGATGAAAATATTGACGGCGACAATGCCGACAAATCCCGCCGCAATCCATTCGATCGTATCGATGAAACGATCCATCGAACTGCGCTTCATTTCCGCTCCACACGGCCGACGGGATTGCAAGGCGAGAGCACCGCGGCGGCGGAACCTGCCGCCGTGTCAATATGCGAGGGGTTCTTACTGGGTCAAGGCGTTGTATTTGGCGAGCGCGGTGCGCAGCTCCGTGAGCGCAGCGTCCGGGTCGGTCCCGGTCCTCCGCACGCCATCGGCCCAGGTCTTGACCAGCGGCTCGGACGCCTTCTTCCACAGCGCGGTCTGCTCCGGTGTCAGCGTGTAGACCTCCTGGCCGGGTTCGGCCTTGACCTTTTCGAGGCCGGCGTCTTCGAACCTGCCCCAGGGCTCGCCGACGCGGCCGGCGGCCTCGGTATTGCAATTGTCGTCGATCGCCTTTTTCTGCCGATCGGACATCTCGTTGTATTTGTCCTTGTTCATGACGAACGCAAAGGTGGTGACATAGAGCGGCGCGTCCATGTGGAACTTCGTCACCTTGTCGATGCCAAACAGCACCAGCGATCCCCACGGGAAGGTGACCGCGTCGGCAACGCCGCGCTCGATGATGTCGCGGACTTCCGGCGCCGAGGACTGCACGTTGGTGCCGCCGAGCAGCGTCACGAAATTGGCGATGGTGGCGTCGGCGGGACGAATCTTCATACCCCTGATGTCGGCCGGCACCACGATCTTCTTGGCGCGCGAGTGGAACGACGACGGCGCATGGATGAAGGCAAGGCAGAACTTGACGTCCTTCATCTCCTTGTCGGCGTATTTGCGATACCAGGCATCCAGCGCCATCGAGCCGCCCTTGGCATCTGCCATCAGGAAGGGCAATTCACCGGCGCCGATGATCGGGAAACGGCCCGGCTCATAGCCGGGATTGACGTAGGTGACGTCCGCGATGCCGTCGCGCGCCATATTGTAGTGGTCGAAGGCCTTGCCGAGCTGCTGCGCGGGAAAGACCTTGTATTTGATGGTGCCGCCGGATGCCTTCTCGACCGCCGCACCCCAGTCTTCCAGCGCCTTTTGCAAGGGGTGCGACGCCGGCACCCAGTGCGACAATTTCAGTTCGATGGTCTTTTCCTGCGCAAACGCGGGCGACACGCCGGCGGCCAACAGCAGCGCGAGCAGCGTTTTCCTCATCGACATCGTCTCTCTCCGGCATCAGGGCTTCGATGGCCCTTTGCAGATATTGTTATATGATATAATTATCAGCGCAAGCCGCACGGCAAGGCCCACCAACCGTCAGGTTCAAGCCTATAACAATCCAGGGAGCAAGTGTTGCGGACCAAAGTAGCAATCATTGGCGCGGGGCCGGCGGGATTGCTGCTGGGCCAGCTGCTGCACACTTACGGCATCGACACCATTATCCTGGAGCGCCAAACGCCTGAATACGTGCTCGGCCGCATTCGCGCCGGCCTGCTTGAGGAAGGCACCGTCGCGCTCCTCGACGAGGTGGGCGCCGGCGCGCGCGCCCACCTCGAGGGCCTCGTCCATGGCGGCATAGAACTCGCCTTCAGCGGCGAACGCCACCGGATCGATCTGAAGGCGCATACCGCCAAGACGGTGATGATCTACGGGCAGACCGAAGTGACGCTCGACCTGATGAATGCGCGGCGGGTGGCCGGCCTGACCACCATTTATGAAGCCGAGTACGTCAAGCCGCTTGATTTCGACACCGACCACCCCCGCGTCTCCTATGTCAAGGACGGCACCACCCACGAAATCGCCTGCGACTTCATCGCCGGATGTGACGGTTTCCATGGCGTCAGCCGCGCCAGCGTAAAGCCGTCCGCGATCGAGACGTTCGAACGGATTTATCCGTTCGGCTGGCTCGGGATCCTGTCCGATACCCCGCCGGTCAGCCATGAGCTGATCTATTCCAACCATGCGCGGGGATTTGCCCTTTGCACCATGCGCTCGACGCGGCGTAGCCGCTACTATGTGCAGTGCTCGCTCGACGATCACACCGATCAATGGCCCGATGACAGGTTCTGGGACGAATTGAGGCGAAGGCTCGATCAGGAGGCCGCGGACAAGCTCGTCACCGGTCCATCGATCGAGAAAAGCATCGCGCCGCTGCGCAGTTTTGTCGCCGAACCGATGCGGTTCGGGCGGATGTTCCTTGCCGGCGACGCCGCTCATATCGTGCCGCCGACCGGCGCCAAGGGGCTGAATCTCGCAGCCTCCGACGCGCACTATCTGGCTTGCGCCTTTCGCGAATTTTACGCCGAGAAGTCCGCAGCCGGAATCGACCATTATTCGCAAAAAGCGCTGGCGCGGGTCTGGAAGGCGGTGCGCTTCTCCTGGTGGATGACTTCGATGCTGCACAAGTTTCCGGACACAGGCAACATCGGCGCGCGCATCCAGCTCGCCGAGCTCGAATATGTCGTCAGCTCCAAGGCAGCTTCCGCATCGCTGGCGGAGAATTATGTGGGCCTGCCGTTTTAAGTGCGAATTCTGTTTTAAACTTTGTAGGCGGTGCAATTCGCATCGCGATCGCGTTCAATGGCATACCCATCCCCGAGAATGGATCGCCATCGATGACCGCTTCCGATATCCCCGATGGTTTCGAGCGCCAAACCCGGCGTAGTCCCCTCACTGATCCCTGGGAGCCCATCTATTCGAAACAAACACCTGACGCGATCGTCCTGGGACTTCGGTTGGCCACACCGCATACCAACGCGCGCGGGTTCGTCCATGGCGGGTTGATCGCAGCGCTGACCGACAAAGCCATGGGGCATAGTTGCGGCCGTAAAATGGGCGGTGACTATTCGCCGGTGACGGTCAGCATGGCGATCGATTTCATCAGCAGCGCCCAGGTCGGGCAATGGCTCACGGTCGAGAGCGACGTGATCAAGACCGGCGGCACGCTGTGCTTTGCGCAATGTCTTGTCCTGGCCGACGGCGCCGCGATCGCGCGGGCGAACGGGACGTTTGCCGTGGTGAAGAAACAGAACGACGCTACTTCCCAAAATGCCAGTCGCTGATCTCGACGACGAGATCGACAAAGCTGCGCACCTTGGCCGATAGCAGCCGCGATGTCGGATAGACGATGTGGATCGGCAGCGGCGGCGGCTCGAATTTTCCGAGCACGATTTTCAGCCGGCCGGCCTTGATCGCGTCCGCGGCCTGATAGGCCAGCACCCGCGTCAGGCCGCCGCGTTGGGCGGCATACTGGATCGCGGCATCGGCGCTGTTGGTGGTCAGCCGCGGCGCCGGCACGACGCGGACCTCGTGGCCGTCTCTGACAAAGCGCCAGTCGGGCGAGGCGGACATGGCGCCGAACTGAATGGTTTGGTGGGAGGCGATCGCCTCGGGCGCCGCCGGCTCGCCATGCGCCTTGAGATAGCCCGGCGAGGCAACGACAATGCGCCGCATCTCGCCGACCTGACGCGCCACCAGACTTGAATCGGCGAGGTGGCCGATCCTCACCGCGAGATCGACGCCCTCCTCCACCAGATTGATCATGAGATCCGACAGCCGCAGGTCGCCGGAAACCTCACTGTATCGCTTCAGATATTCCGACATCACCGGGCTGACGTGAAGGCGACCGAATCCGACCGGCGCCGACACCACCAGCCGCCCGCCAGGCCGCGAGCGCTCGTCCCGAATAGATCCCTCGGCTTCATCGACGTCGGCAAGGATACGCCTGGCGCGCTCCAGATAGCGCGCGCCGGCATCGGTCAAAGCCACCGACCGCGTGGTCCGCTGCAAGAGCCGTGCGCCGAGATGTTGCTCCAGCGCCGCGACCAGGCGCGTCACACCCGACGGCGAAAGTCCCAATTTGCGTGCCGCCGGCGCAAACCCCTGGAGGTCCGCGACCGCGACAAAGGCCTGCATGGCGTCAATGCGGTCCATTCTATTATTTCATATATTGAAATTATGAAGTGTCAATTATCATAATTGTCCCGGAATTGGTTATGATCATATTGGAGGTGTAGCGGGCAGGTGCTCGTGCGCAGACAACCCGAAGGAATCTCGGCCATGCCCCGCCTCCCCACCCCAACTTCGATTGAAGAAGCCCCGCCCGCCGCCCAACCGCTGCTTGAAGCGGTCAAGAAGCAGTTCGGCGTGGTGCCCAATCTGTTTCGCCTGGTCAGCATCAGTCCCGCGGCGCTCGAAGGATTTCTTGGGCTGAGCGGCGCGCTCGCGAAAGGCCGGCTCGACGCCACCACCCGCGGGCGCATCGCGCTCACCGTCGCCGAGATCAATGGTTGCGACTATTGCCTGTCGGCGCACACTTATCTCGGCAAGAATCTCGTCAAGCTGTCCGATGCCGAAATGGCCGCCAACCGCGACGGCGGATCGACTGATCCGAAAGCCGCCGCAGCAGTCCGCTTTGCCGCCGAGATAGTTAAGACGCGCGGGCACGTCGCGGACGCCGACCTCAGGGCCGTCAAGGACGCCGGCTATACCGACGCCCAGATTATCGAGATTGTGCTGCACGTCGCGCTGAACACCTTGACCAATTATGCCAACGTCGTCGCGAAGACCGAGATCGACTTTCCGGTCGTCGCCGCCAGGGCGGCGTGATGCTACGGTCGCGGCGCGTCCGCTCACGCAGGCGTGCCGCCTTCTCGCCGCGAAAGAGATCGGAGGAATTTCGATGTCAGATGCGCGCAGCCATTCCAGCGATGTCGCGTTCACGCCCGCCGTGAAGGCTATTCAGAGCCACAAAGGATCGCGCGAGGCCTATGCCCAGCTCGAGGAGCGCGGCGGCTGGCGCACCGAGATCGACGAAAACCTCGCCGCGTTTCTGGCCGACGTCGACAGCCTCTACTTCGCGACCGCTTCCGCCGACGGGCAGCCCTATATCCAGCACCGCGGCGGGCCAAAGGGCTTCGTCAAGGTGCTGGACAAGCGCACAATTGCCTTCGCCGATTACCGCGGCAACCGGCAATACATCACGCAAGGCAATTTGTCGGAAAATCCCAGGGCCTACATCTTCGTGATGGACTATGCCCATCGCAGAAGGGTGAAGATCTGGGGCGAGGCACGCGTGGTGGACGATGACCCCGCGCTTGTGCAATCGCTGATGCCGAAAGCCTACAAGGCGCGCCCCGAACAGGCGATCCTGTTTCGGATCAGCGCGTGGGACACCAACTGCCCGCAACACATTCCGCAGAAATTCGATTCTGCCGATGTCGCCGCCGCGCTCTCCTCGCGCGACGCCCGCATCGCGGAACTGGAGGCGGAGCTGGCCGCGTTGAAGCGCCAGCCCGCCTCCTGATGGCTGCCCCGACGCTGCGTGCCAATGTCGTCGTTCCCGCGCGCGGGGACGACCGGCATACATTCGTGCTGAGACTCACGCGGCCTGTCGCAGCGGCGTCCAGGCGAAGTCCGGATAATATTGCAGCATCATCCGGTCGACATAGGCGGTGAGATTTCCGAACTTTTCGGTGCGCTCCCGTAACGGCGATGTAAAGAACGGCGTCAGGATGCCGGCCAGCGCGCCGAAGGCGGTGGCATCGGTGCCGCAGGGCGAATCGCCCATCAGATACGGCTTGTCGCCAAGTTGGACCGACAACGCAAACAGCGAGCGGACCGCAAGATCGACGTCCTCGTCCGGCGCGTGGCGCCCAAGGCCGCTGAGGAGATAGTTTTCGGCGACGCGGAATTGCGCGTCCTCGCGCAGCTTTTCGCGCAAATGCTCCGGCGCCGCATCGAAGAAATGCGCCGGGCCCTTGGCGAAATTCTCAGGATCGACCCAGCGCGCTCCGATCATGGCCCAATAGAGGTGATGCTCGATCATTCGCTCGAACGCCCAGGCCTCCGCGCGCTGCTGCAGACTGAGCGGCGCATCGAAATCGAAACCATATTTGCCTTCGAGGTGCGCGCGAATGAACGTGGAATCGGCAATCGCCTCGCCATCGTCGTCGATGAAGGGCAATTGCCCTTTCGGCGAAACCGTGGGTTTTGCCTTTTCCTTGCGATAGGAGAGACCCGCCATCTTTAGCTGGACCTCGGTCTTGGCGACAAACGGGCCGATTTCCGGCAGGCCGAATCCCGGGCCGAAGCCATAAAGCGTGATCATGAGGGCGCTCCCGATTTCCTCAGCAGACGCTTCAGGCTAGCCATCCCCTGCTGCCACCGTGGTGTCAGCAGCGGCGACATCGTGGCCCACAGATCGAGGCTGTAGAGAATGATCATGGACAAAATCCTCTCGGTTTGAATGTTGTCCCGTTATAATTGCCACCTGCTGCCAACATGCTGTCAGCATCGGTTGGCGGCCAGCTGAAAAGATTAGAGAGACACCCATGCGACGCGCCGACCGTCTGTTCCAGATCATTCAGGTGCTCCGACGCACCCGCAGGCCGCTGACGGCGGACGCCATCGCCGCCGAACTCGAAACCTCGAAGCGGACGATTTACCGCGACATCGCAACCTTGATGGAACAGCGCGTGCCGATCCGCGGCGAGGCCGGCATGGGCTACATTCTGGAAAAAGGATTCGATCTGCCGCCGTTGATGCTTACCCCCGATGAGATCGAGGCAGCCGTACTCGGCGCGCAA
>Ga0209167_10000292_pt1 | contig 42581 bp, 39 predicted proteins | sample Coa_R1_9_FD_187154 | JGI IMG/M metagenome (GOLD analysis project Ga0209167, IMG submission 187154) | Surface soil microbial communities from Centralia Pennsylvania, which are recovering from an underground coalmine fire - Coalmine... | ecosystem: Environmental > Terrestrial > Soil >...
AAGGATACGGCGCGCCCCACTTCGGACCGGTGCGCGCCGGTGCCGCGCCCGTGGTATCACGCTCCGACGCGGCCAGGTGCGGATCTCCACCCGCGTAGCAACGCGGCGGGTTCGCCGCGCTGCCGTTGCGCGCCGGTCTCCGAGCCAACCCCGCGATGCTGAGCGTGTCCCCGGGGTAGACGCCACCCACCCTCGTCGAGTCGACGATGTTCGCGTTTCGCATCGCGAGTGGCACCGTGGCGTCCGTCGCGTCTCCGACGATCGTCCGGTACCACGCGGTCCGGTGGACCGCGAGCGGGAAGAACTCCCATTCGAGGTTGCCGTTGTCGTCGCGGACGTAGCGCCACTCACCGCAATTGTTGTAGTCGTGCTGGCGCGTGATGCCGGACCGGAGATACCCGACGCCCACGGAGTCGCGCTGCGCCGCGGTCCACGGGCCGGCCGGCGGCGGCATGAACGGCTTGGCCAGATCCACCTGGTAGAACTTCACGAACCCGGACCCCGGCGACGTGCTGTCGGGATTGCCGTTGACGGTGTACGCATCGAACTCGACGCGCGAGAGAACCTTGGCGGTCGAATCCGCCGCGACATTGGGCGTCGTGAATGCGGTGTTCGACGCGGCGGCGATCGTGTAGAGCGTGGCGAGCTTCGCCGTGCTCGGCAGCGTCAGCGGCTTCGCGACCTTGGTCCACCCGTCGTATAGCGTATCCAGCGCCGGATTCCCGTTGTTGAACGTCTGCGGGGTCCACACCGAATCCATGAAGTCGGCTTTCTGCGGCGCTCCGCAGGTCGTGATCACGTCATCCGAAAACACGGGACCGTTCAACCGGTCGCCCGAGCCGAAGCAGATGCCGTTCTCGTTCTCGGAGAAATACGCGAAGCGCGAGAAGCTCACCTGATTGAGCTGCACCCACCGCACGAACTGCCGCTGGCGCGCCGTATCCTTGGCCACCGCGACGACCGTCACGAACCGTCCCTGCTGCTGGGTCGGCGACCCCGTCGGCCCGGCGTACAGGTCGTAGACCATGTGCGGGACGGGCGTGCCGTCCGCCGCGGTCAGTGTGGCGTTGCTGGCGATCTGGGTATAGCCGGAGGCCGGGAGCGCGAAGGGGTTCGCGTTCAGATCACTGATGCCCGCCTGCAGCGCCGCCTGGGCGCCGTACAGCATGTCGTGCTCCTGGTCGTGATACCCGGCAACCAGCGAGCCGCCCGACGCCAGCAGCACGGCCGATCCCGCGAGCGCCGCGAGCGCCACCGTGATGATGAGCACCAGGAACACCGCCGATCCGCGGCGGGCACCGGCCACCGCCGGCCACCGTGTCTCCGACATGGTACGCTCCAGGAATGAACGGACGATGACTCGCTCGCCCAGCCCGCGATCCGGTCCCTGCGTGGGAGTAGGTCTGAGGGTGCGCATGATCATGGAAGCGGCGTGACGGTGCCCGCGCCCTGGGTGAGCCCCGAGAGCGACGGCGTGCAGTCACGCGCGACGACGGCGTAGGTATAGGACGGGCCGAGCGGGACAGCTTTGTCCTGGAATGCATAGGTGGGCGTGCCGGCCGCGGCGATCGTGTAGATCGGCGTGTTCCAGACTCCCGATCCGCTGGCCTGGCGGTACACGGAGTAGCTCTTCACATCATGCTTGCCGCCGATCTCATCGCCCGACGCCGGCCAGGACACGCTGACGCTGTCGCCCGACGGCGACGCGGTCTGCGTCAGCGTCGCGGGGGCCAGCGGGGGGCTCAGGCATCCCTGCGTGTGCGCGAGTCCGGCATTGAGGAGCGGGACGCTCTCGTTGGCGCTGCGAAAGACGTTGCCCTCGACCGGGTCGACGTACATCGCCTTGAGCTGCACGCGAATCTCGCTGATCTTGGCGAGCATGGTGTCCGGCCCGACGCTGCCCACTTTGTAGTAGAGCGGCAGTGTCGGCGCGGTCAGCTCGACGCGCGAGTTGATGGCCGCACCGGGGATGAAGTACCGGAACCCCGGGGTGCCGCCCGGGAAGACGATGGCGCGCGCCAGCACGGTCGGCGTCGCGTTGTTGATGCGCTTGAGCAGCAGGTATTCGCCCGCGACCGACGTCGTCGAGTCGGGCGTGAAGTAGTACGACACCGTCTCGGCGTTGCTCAGCAACCCGCTCGACTGGAAATAGGTGCTGTCGGGATACGTGATCGCCCCCAGCGGGTACGTGATCTTGTTCGCGGGCGTCAGTGCGACCGTCAACGACTCCGGCACACTCGGGTCGAAGTAGGTCGCGGTCGTGACTGTTGCGGTGTCGGTGGTGACGAGGTCGGCGTTGAAGGTCACGGCATAGGGCGTCGCCTCGAGCATCATCGGCTGGCGGTTGCCGAGCCCCACCCCCGCGATCCGGAGGTCGTGCGAGAGCGCGTCGATCGCGAAGCTCACGTTCTGCTGCGCGTCGAGGCGGCCCGAGATGACCATCACGGCGCGGGTCTGCTTGACGAGGAACGTCACCGCCGCAGCGCCCACAATGGAGAGCAGCGTCAGTGCAATGATGATCTCGACGAGCGTGAACGCGGCCCGCTCAGGAGCCCGCCCATGACCGGAGCTGCGAAAGGATCGTGACAGTGCGCGCATATGCGGCCGGGCTACTTAAAACGCCGCGATGATCGTGGTCTTCCGAACCGGTGCCGGCACCGACGGCAGCGCCACGGAGACCGTCACCGTGCGATAGTCCATCGTGTCGGTCGGACCGCCGCCAATGTGCTGCACGAGGGTCGTCCGCTTGTACACGGTCGAATCCATGGCGATGTTCTCGACGGCAGCCATGGAATCGATCGATACATACGTCTGCGAGTGCTCCACGGAATCGATCCGGTCAGTCGCGAGATCGAGGCCGCGCTGCTGCAGCGCCGACACTTTGGTGGTGTGGGCGAACTGCGCCATGAACTCGCCAAGGCCGATGAGAACGCTCGCCAGGATGACGATCGCGATGAGCGTCTCCATGAGCGTCATCCCATGGCGGCCCCCGCGCCGGGCATCACGGCCGGCGGTGGTCACAGGCCGGCGAGCACCCATACCCCCGCCTGGTCCTTGTACCAGTCTGCCCGGCCGGTCGCCTGCGTCACGTTGATGCCGCGCCAGTCGCTGACCTGGTGCCGCAGCGATGTCACGTACAGTTGCAGCGTGGTGCTCGCGGCGCCGTCGCTCCGGAACACGAACGCCGGAAGCGGGTTCCCATTGATGGTAACGTTGATCAGCGAGGCCGCATTGAGCGGGCCCGTAGCCAGTGCCGCGCCGGCCCACGTGGTGCTCGTCGGCGGCGTGCCGAAAACGACACCATCCTGCAGCGGAACACCGATCACGTGCTCGCCGGGATCGGCCGCCAGGTTGTTGTTGACGTCGTCGACGATGTAGATCTCGCCATTCGGAACGTCGATCGCCACGAGCTGGTTGTGCTGGGAGCTGACGGCGTAGTTCTCCGCACGCTGAAACGCCGCGCGCACCGCCCGGGCCCCGGAATCCACCCGGTACGCCGTGTAGTTCACCTGCGGCAACGCCATCGCCGTGATCACGGCGATCAGGGCGACGACAATCACCATCTCGATCAACGTGAAGGCGCGATAGTTCCGCATGAAGCCTTGCCGATGCTCAGGGGCTGCGCCCCCGCGGCGGGTGCCGCGCGGCCGCAGACCCCCTGGATTACTACGGGACCCAAGCTAGGACTAAGCGAACTCGGCCACTGTCACGGGCCGGACCCCGCCCATCACACCCTCTCATATGAGGGAGCTAATGTGACGCGCCACGATCCTCGGCGCGCTTGTGAGGAGGACGATCCTAACTAGCTGGGGTAACGAGAGTTATAGGGCGCGAGAACACGCGGCAAATCACCGGCCTGGCGTGATGCGCGTCACCCGCCGGGGCTAGCCCCCAAGCTTCCTGAGCTCCGCCTCGACCTCCGCAGCGTGACCCTCGGGCTTCACCTTCGGATACACCTTGGCCACCGACCCCTTCGTGTCGATCACGAAGGTCGAGCGCTGTATCCCCATGTACTTCTTCCCATACATCGACTTCTCGACCCACACCCCATACGCGTCGGCAATCGCATGGTCCGTGTCCGCCAGGAGCGTGAACGGCAACTCGAACTTCTTCTTGAACTTCTGGTGCGACGCTACGCTGTCCGGACTCACACCCAGGATCACGGCGTTGGTCTTCGAGAACCGCGGAAAGGCGTCCCGTAACTCACACGCCTCCACGGTACACCCCGGGGTGTCGTCCTTGGGATAGAAATACAGCACCACGTTGCGGCCGCGAAGCGACGAGAGCCGGAGCTGCGTGCCCCCATCGGTCGCCACGGTGAAATCAGGTGCCGCAGTGTGTTCGGCAATCACAGGGTTCGGGGGTTGACGGTACGATTGGTTGTATCGTGAAACAGCATGTTGTTTCGACAAAGACACGACGCTCTGAGGCTGGCCGCTCGCCCGAATGGCCGCGAAGGAGCGCAGCGGGGGTCGTTCGAGAACGGCCCCCCCACCTCCCCCACCCCCCTACTCGCCACCCATCAGGATGGCCATCAGCGCCTTCTGCACGTGCAGGCGGTTCTCGGCCTCGTCCCACACCCGGCTCTGAGGCCCGTCGATCACCGACGCCGCGACCTCTTCGCCCCGGTGGGCGGGGAGACAGTGCAGGAAGATGGCGTCGCGGGCGGCGCGGGCCATGAGCGAAGCACCGACGGAGTACCCCGCGAACGCACGGGCCCGCGCCTGCTGCTCCTCCTCCTGCCCCATCGACGCCCAGACGTCGGTGGTCACGACGTGCGCGTCCACGACCGCCTCCATCGGGTCGCGCATCACCCGGACCCGTGACGACCCATCACGCTGCGCACGCTGGAGCACCGCCGGATCGGGTTCGTACGCCTCCGGACAGGCCAGCGACAGCTCGAATCCGAGCCGGTACGCGGCGTTGATCCAGGAATTGGCCATGTTGTTGCCGTCGCCGATCCACGCGACTTTCTTCCCCTCCCACGTACCGAATTGCTGCACCATCGTGAGCACGTCGGCCATGACCTGGCAGGGGTGGAGCAAGTCGGTGAGCCCGTTGATCACGGGTACCGATGCCGAGCGCGCCAGCTCTTCGACGTCGGCCTGCGCGAACGTGCGGATCATGATCCCGTCCACGTAGCGGGAGAGCACCCGCGCCGTGTCCGCGATCGGCTCCCCGCGTCCGAGCTGGATGTCGCGCGGCGAGAGGAAGAGCGCGTGGCCGCCGAGTTGCCAGGCCCCCACCTCGAACGAAACGCGGGTACGGGTCGACGCCTTCATGAAGATCATCGCCAGCGACTTCCCGGCCAGCGGCTTCGCCGTGTACTCCTTCCGGCGCATCCGCTCTGCCAGGTCGAACACCGCGCCCAGTTCCGCGCGGGTGAAGTCGGGAATCGAGAGAAAATGACGCGGTGTGTCCAGCGGCGCGCTCAGAGGATGTACCTCCGCAGATCCTCGTCCTCCACGACAGACCGGAGCCGCTCGCTCACGAGCGCCGCGTTGACGACGATGGGCGCGGTCCCCCGGTCCGGCAGCTCGTAGAGGACATCTTCGAGCAGCGTCGTCATCACCGTGTGCAGGCGCCGGGCGCCGATGTTCTCCATCCGCTGGTTGACCTGGGCCGCGGTGCGCGCGACTTCGGCGATCCCGTCTTCGGTGAAGGTCAGCGTCGCGCCCTCCGCCTCGACCAGCGCCGCGTACTGCTTGGTGAGTGCGTTCTCGGGCTCCGTCATGATCCGCACGAAATCCTCTTCCGTCAGCGGCTTGAGCTCGACGCGAATCGGAAACCGGCCCTGCAGCTCCGGGATCAGATCGCTGGGCTTCGACACGTGGAACGCGCCGGCCGCGATGAACAGCACGTGGTCCGTCTTGACCATTCCGTACTTGGTCTGAACGTTCGACCCCTCGACGATCGGTAGGAGATCGCGCTGCACGCCCTCGCGCGAGACGTCCGGCCCGCCGCCACCCGTGGGCCCGCGTTCGCCGGCAATCTTGTCGATCTCGTCGAGGAAGATGATCCCCAGTTTCTCGACGCGCTCCAGCGCATCGCCGGTCACATCCTCGTGGTCGATCAGCTTGTCGAGCTCCTGCTCCATGAGGATGCGCCGAGCCTCGGAGACCTTGACCGAGCGCTTCTTCTTGCGCTTGGGGCTCATCTCCTGAAGCATCTCCATGAAGTTCTCCATCCCCTCCGGCGCGCCCTGCGGCAACATTACGTCCCACATCTGCGGGCCCGTGTGCGTGACCTCGACCTCCACGTCGCGCCCCTCGAGCTGGCCATCGAGCAGCAGTTGCTTGAGCTTCGCGCGGGTGCGCTGATACCGCGCGGCATCCGGGGACGCGCTGTCGTTGCCGGTCGCCGCACCCACCCCCCCCACCCCCCCCGCCCCCCCCGCTCCACCAGCTCGCCCAGCCGCCTCGCCGCGGTCACCCGTACCGGCGGCACCCACCGAGACATCCCCGCGCGGTGACACGACGAACACCGTGTCGCGATCGCCGGCCGATGGAGACGCTGCCGGCACGCCGCCCGCCGCATGCGCCGGCGCGTGCGGGGTCTGCGCGGCCGCTCCCGCGGCGACCGTCCTCGTGGCTCCGCTCGCCGGGGCGCCGGCGGCACCCGCGCCGTTCGGTCCGGCGTTCGGCCCGGCATTCGGTCCCGCACTCGGCCCAGTCGCGGGCGCTGGCAGCAGCAGGTCCAGCAGGCGCTCGTCGACGCGCTCGTTTGCCAGATCCTCGACCTCGGACTCGCGCTCGGTCCGCACCATGTCGATCGCGCTCTCCACGAGGTCGCGGACCATGCCCTCGACATCGCGGCCCACGTACCCGACTTCCGTGAACTTCGACGCCTCGACTTTGATGAACGGTGCGCCCGACAGCTTGGCGAGGCGGCGGGCGATCTCGGTCTTGCCGACGCCCGTCGGGCCGATCAGGATGATGTTGTTCGGGGAGATCTCCTCACGGATCGCGTCAGGCGCGCGCTGGCGCCGCCAGCGGTTGCGAAGTGCGATGGCGACCGACTTCTTCGCCTCGCCTTGTCCGACGATGTAGCGGTTCAGCTCCGCCACGATCTGACGCGGCGTGAGGTCGGCGAGCTTCTGCAGGGCCTGCTGGGTGTGCTTCGAGGACATGATCCTTATGCGGTCGGCTCAAGGACCGTGATGTTGTCATTGGTATAGATGCAGATCTCGCCGGCGATGGTCAGACCCTTCCGGACGATCTCGGCCGGGGCGAGCGTGGTGTTGGCTGTCAGTGCGCGGGCGGCCGCCAGCGCGTAGGCGCCGCCTGATCCAATCGCGAGGATCCCGTCGTCGGGCTCGATGATGTCGCCGGTCCCCGAGATCACGAACCCGTGCGTACGGTCCACGACCGCGAGGAGTGCTTCCAGCCGCCGCAGGACGCGATCGCTTCGCCAGTCCTTGGCCAGCTCGACAGCCGCTTTGGGCATGTTGCCCGGGAATCGCTCGAGTTTCTCCTCGAACTTCTCGAACAGCGTGAAGGCGTCCGCCGCAGCCCCCGCAAAGCCGGCCAGTAGCTTGCCGCCGCGCAGCAGCCGCACTTTCTGCGCGTTCGACTTCATGACTGTCTCACCGACGGTGACCTGGCCGTCGCCCCCGAGCGCGACCTGGCCATCCCGCCGGACGGCGAGGATCGTGGTCGCGTAAAAGACCGGCACGCCGCGATGTGGCGTCATACGGGAAAGCTAATCACTGGCGCCCCGCCCCCCGTTGACCTGCCCGGAACAGGCTATCTCCCCTCTCCTATCTCCTTTCTCCTATCTCCCATCTCCCCTCTCCGTTCTGCCGTTATCACGTCGTCGAGCACGGCCAGCACCGGCGGTACCCCGAGCGATTGGAGCGTTGGAGCCGGCGTCGAGACCACCCGCCCGGCCGTGCCGTACGGCCCGTAGAGCGCGCCGCGGCCTCGCGGGAACATGACCACCGCCGGCTTGTCATAGGCCGAGGCGACGTGGGTGACGGATGTGTCGGCGGTGAAGACGATGTCGGACTTCGCGACCACTGCCATCATGGCGCGCATGCCCGGCGTGGCGGCGAGCCGGACACCGCCGCCGAGTCCAATCTGCTCCATCCTGGCCCGGTCGTGCGGCGATCCGATGATGAGGAGCGACACGTCCGGGAACCGCTGGCGGATCCAGGTGATGGCTGACACGAACCGGTCTTCGGGCCAGTAGCGCGTCTGGTCGCCAGCCGAGACGTTCACGGCAAGGCGCAGAGGGGCGTGGTGATCGCGGCCGCGTGCCGGGCCAGCGGCGTGCACGGGCTCCTCGCTGCCGGACGCGCTCCACTGTGCCTCACCACCGGCCAGCTCCTCGTCGGTCAGATAGAGCCGCGGGCGCCACACGCCCCATCCGCCTGACGGCGCGTCGAGGTTCCCCGGCGGCACTGCATCACTTGGCCGCGGACCGCCCGTGCCTGATCCCGTGCCTGAGTCGAGAGCCCTGATCGCGCCGGCGGGATCGGGCCCGGGTGCATGCGAGTCGCGTGTGACGGTCTGTGCGCGGAAGTGCGGATCGATACCGAATGCCGAGAGGAGGGCGGCCGAGTGATCGACGTAGTGCACGGCGTGGCGCGCGCGGGGGACGGGAAGGGTCAGCGCGAACTCACTGCCCCGGCCCGCGACGCCGACGCGATGGCTCGCTCCGCTCAGCAGCATGAGGATCGATGTGGTCAGCGACGGCGAGAGCACCATCGCGTCGAGTATCGCGTCGTAGCGCGTGCGCCGGATCTTCCGGAGCGTGCGCAGGTAGGTCCACGGGCGCTGCTTTTCGAACAGCACGACCTGTCCGACGTGCGGATTCCCCTCGAGGACTCCGGCGTTGGCGGGCGACGCCAGGACATCGACCGTGACCGAGGGATGCGCTCGCACGATCGCCTCGATGATGCCAGTGGCCAGGATCATGTCGCCGATGCGGTCGTACCGGAGATACAGGACCCGGTGCGGTCGAGAGTCCCAGTCCGGCGGGGCGCGGGGCGCCGGCGCGGGCAGCACGGTCGCCAGGACGCGGATCACCGCGTTCTTGAACCCTCGCTCCATTCCCTTGAAGCGCTGCAGCCGCCGTCCGAGTTGGCCCGGGTCCGCCATCACATCGCTCGCGGATGCGCTTTGCGGTAGACCTGCTTGAGCCGGTCGACGCTCGTGTGCGTGTAGATCTGCGTGGTGCCGACCGACGCGTGCCCCAGCAGCTCCTGCACCGCGCGCAGGTCGGCACCGGCATCCAGCAGATGCGTCGCGAACGTGTGCCGCAGGGAGTGGACGCTGAGACCGGCGTCCTCACCGACCCCCGCGAGCGCTCGCGTGATGACGGTCTGGACGCCACGTACGCTCAGCCGCTGGCCGCGGGCGTTGAGAAAGACGGCGAGCCGGTCGGGCGGTGACGCGGCGCCCCGGATCGCCGCACCCCGGATCACGGCGTCGCGCGCTCCGTCGTACGTGCGCAGCGCCCGGACGGCGTGGTCGCCCACCGGAACGATCCGCTCTTTCCGTCCCTTGCCGCGCACCTTGACCATCTGGCTCAGCAGATCGACGTCGGCGCGATTGAGTCCGCGCAGCTCGGACAGGCGGATCCCCGTCGAGTAGAACAATTCCAGCATCGCCAGATTGCGGACCGCCGCGAAGCGGCCGCTGGCCGCCGCCGATTCGGCCGCCGCGAAAAGGGCGTCCGCCTGTGCACGGTCAAGATACTTGGGGAGGTATCGCTCGCGACGCGGCGTGCCGACGGCGCGCGCGGGGTTGGCGTCCACGATCTCCGTGAGATGCAGGAAGCGGTAGAGGCTCCGCACCGCGGAAAGGGCGCGCGCGATCGAGCGCTTTCCGATCCCGCGCCGCGTGAGGTGCGCGAGGAATCCGCGCACGGCGAGCCGGTCGACGCCCTGCCAGGTCCAACTGCCGTTGCCGTAGTAGCTCACCAGATGGCGCGTGAATTCCTCGAGATCGCGCCCGTACGCGCGGATGGTGTGCGGCGAGACGTCGCGCTCTTTTTGCAGATGGGTGAGAAACGCGCCGACCGCATCGGTGCCGCCCGGAAAGGGCCCGGCATCCGTCATGGCGGGCTCCCCGCGCCACTCGTGTTCGTACGGCCCTCTCGCGTCTGTCTCTCCTCTCTCCTTTCGCCTTTCTCCTTTCTGCGGGCGGCCACGCCCGCATCCTCCCGCCAGGCGGCGATGGCCTCCATCGCGCGCCCGGCAAATGCCTCGCGTTTCCGCCGTTTGTCGCGGATCGGAACCGCTAGCTCGTCCAGCAATCCGAAGTTCGCGTTCATCGGCTGGAAATGCTTCGGATCAGCCTCCCGGAGGTAGCGGTACAGCGCGCCCATCATCGTGGTCGGCGGCGGAATGACGGGCGGCGCGCCGTCCAGCATACGCGCGAGGTTGATCCCCGCCAAGAGTCCGGTCGCCGCGCTCTCGGTGTACCCCTCGACTCCCGTCATCTGCCCCGCCAGCAGCACCATCGGATCGTCGCGGAGGGACAGGTGGCCGGAGAGAACGGCCGGTGCATTCACGTAGGAGTTCCGGTGGATCGACCCGTACCGGAGAAACTCCGCCTGCGCCAGGCCGGGAATCAACCGGAAGACTCGCTGCTGCTCCGGGATGCGGAGCCGGGTCTGAAACCCGACCAGGTTCCACATGCGCCCGGCGCGGTCTTCGCGGCGGAGCTGCGCCACCGCGTACGGGCGGCGTCCGGTCTTCGGGTCGGTGAGTCCGACCGGCTTGAGCGGCCCGAATCGCAGGACGTCATCGCCCCGCGCCGCCATCACTTCGACGGGCAGGCACCCCTCAAAGTACGGCGCCTCGTCGAACTCGTGCCCGTGATGCAGGTCCGCCGTCCTGAGCGCGTCGAGGAATGCATGGTACTCCTCGCGCGTGAACGGACAGTTGATGTACGCCCCCTCGGCCTCGTGGCTCTCCTCTCTCCTCTCTCCGTTCTCCTCTCCACCAGAGGTCTCCTTGTCATATCGCGACGCCCGGAAGACTCTGGCGGGCTCGATCGTATCGGTGTCCACGACGGGCGCAATCGCGTCGTAGAACGCCAGTGCCTCCGCGCCCAGCCGCTCTCGAAGCGCGTCCGCGAGGGTGTCGGACGTGAGCGGACCCGTGGCGATGATCCCCGGGCTCGGAATCGCCGTCACTTCGTCGCGCTCTACGGCGATCAGCGGGTGGCCCTCGATCCGGGCCGTCACGGCCGCCGCGAACAGGTCGCGGTCCACCGCCAGGGCGGTACCGGCCGGGACTCGCGCGCCGTCCGCTGCCGCCAGCACCATGCACGACAGGGCCCGCATCTCCTCCTTGAGGAGACCGTGGGCGTTGGTGATCTCGGTGCTCTTGAAGGTGTTGGAGCACACGAGCTCCGCCAGTTGGCCGGTCCGGTGCGCCGGCGTCTGTCGCAGCGGGCGCATTTCGTGGAGCACGACCCGCACCCCGCGCTCCGCGAGCTGCCACGCCGCCTCGCTTCCAGCGAGGCCTCCGCCGGCGATGTGGACGGCCATACAGGGAACATAGTACCGAGGGGATGTCACCACCCGCTGGCGGGGCGCCCGGAACCGGCCGTATCTCCTCTCTCTCCTCTCGCCTCTCTCCTCTCTATCTTTTGAGTCTCATGGCGGTCACACAGGAACCCAAGGACCTCGGTTTCGGGTCGGTCGTCGCGGCCCAGAGCCGCGTCCGGCTCATGAACCGCGACGGATCGTTCAACGTCCGGCGCGGTGGCCGCCTGGCCGGGATCATCGGCAACCCGTACCACTCGCTCCTCACGATGACGTGGCCGGCGTTCCTCGGCGTCCTCGCCACCGTGTACCTCCTCGCCAATCTCGCGTTCGCGCTCCTGTTCCTGGCCTGCGGACCCGGCGCCCTGGGCGAGTCGGACACCGCGTTCCCCTCGGGAAGCTTCCTGCAGGCGTTCTTCTTCAGCGTCGAGACGTTCGCCACGATCGGATATGGCGCGATCGTTCCGGAGACCGTGCGGGCGAACTTCCTGGTCCTGTTCGAATCGTTCGTGAGCCTCATCAGCATCGCGCTCGCGACGGGCCTCATCTTCGCGCGCTTCTCGCGCCCCATCCCGCGGATTCGCTTCAGCTCACGGGCCCTGATCGCGCCGTACATGGGGCGCACGGGATTCATGTTCCGGATCGCCAACGCGCGCCGGAACGAGATCGTCGGCATCGAGGCGACTGTCATCCTCGCGCGCTTCGTGACGACCAACGGGGTGCGCACGCGCAGCTTCACGGAGCTGGCGCTCGAGCGGAAGCGTGTGATCTTCTTCTCGCTCTCGTGGACCGTCGTGCATCCCATCGATGAGTCGAGCCCCATGTGGGGACTCTCGGCGCAGGAGCTGCTGGACTCCGAGGCCGAGTTCCTCATCCTGCTGTCAGGGACGGACGAGACCTTCTTCCAGACGGTGTCAGCGCGCGGATCCTACACGGCGGCCGAGCTGCTCTGGGGCCACAAGTTCAGCAACATATTCCTGCCGCCCGCCCAGGACGGCGTCGTGCGCATCGACCTCGCGCTCATCGACAGCACCGAGGCGGTCCCGCTGCCGGAGGTTGTCGCCGCGCGGTAGCAAGCGCCGGGGCTTTTCTCTTTTCTCCTTTCTCTGCTCTCCTTTCTCATTTACCCGCGGCGGTCGATCTGCTCCTGGACGTTCTTGCGGAACTCCTGCGGGTTGGCGATGAGCTGGATGGGTTCGGGTGTGCCGCCGGTGCCGCGCACCACGATGCTGCCGAACCCCAGGATCCGGCCCGTGATCGTCTGGTCCACCTCGATGCTCTCGACTTTGCCGAGCAGGATCTCCATGGTGTGACGGAGGACGATGCCCGTCCTGACCGTCACGCGGCGGTTGGTCACGCTGAGCTCCGTGGAGTTGCGGTGCAGGAGTCCGCCCACCGCGACGGCGCCGCCGATTACGATGAGCACGATGGCCAGCCCCGTGAGATGTCCCGGCGGCCCGCCGAACAGTGATTGGCGCAGGTCCGCAAGATCACCGAACGGATCGGTGAGGAACTTCGGCCGGGCCAGCAGCACCAGCCCCGCGGCCAGCAGGATCGTGGCGAGCGCGAACGGGCCCACCAGGACGATCCAGTGCAGGTTGGTCTTGTAGACGAGCGTTTCGTCCGGGATCAGATCTCGATCGACGTTCGGCATCAGGTAACGCCTCCCACCGTTTGCTGTGTAGTCTACTTTCTACTTTCTACTTTCTTCTTTCTACTCTCTACTTTCTACTCTCTGCGCTGCTCCGCCCTGGCCTGCCCCTTGTCAAAGGCAGAGAGTAGCCGCACAGAAAGTAGAAAGTAGAGGAAGGACTCGCGAGCACGATCTGTCAGCCCGCCCGTTGGAACACCGGCCGGATGCCGGACGCAAGGCGCTGCGTCAGACGCTCGGCCCACGGAGGAATCGGCCCTACATTGGGCCGCCGCAATACGATGAGAAGTGCAGGAAGATACAGGAACGGCAGGATCAGCGGCTCGGCGAATTCGACGCACGCCGGCTTGTGAGTGCAGGTGCTCCACGTGATCGCCCACGCCACCCAGGTCAGCGACACCAGAACCAGCAGTTGCCGGCCCGTGCGCGCGGTCAGCGCCAGCGGAAGCTGATCGTAGAAGAAAAAGACCTGGGGCACGCAGGCCAGCACCGCGACGAGGCGCCCTTCCGGCGTCCGCCACCGGATCAGCGCCAGCAGCGCCAGGAACCCGAACGGCCGCACCACGGCTGCCCGGTGATGGGGCGTATGCGTGAGCGCCTGCAGCCAATCGGCCGGCCAATGTGGGTACAGGATGAGAGTCACGATCAGTAGGAGCACCGAGAGCGCTGCCCCCCAGAGCGAGGGACGAGCCACGAAGAGGGCGGCGGCGATCGTGGGCTTCGCGGCGTAGACCCACTGAAGCGCTGGAAGAAACGCCGCGGCGACGATGATCGGCGTGAGTTGCCCGAGCACCGCGGCCGTGAGGTACGGGACGCTGGCAAACACGAGCAGGCCACGAAAGCCGAACCCGTCGCGCGTGACCACGAATGCCAGGGTGGCCGAGCTCAGGCCGACGAAGACCGCTGCGCTCGGGACCACCGGGAGCCACACCAGCGGCAGCGTGACGAACGCCGCGGGCAGCGGATAGTAGTAGTAGTTCTCGTAGGGGTATGACCCGGTGGGCCGGATCACGAGGTAGGGGTTCTGCCCGTGCAGGAGCGCTTGCGCCGCCCGCCACGAGTATGTGTAGTCGCGCGCGACGAACTCCGGATACATCCGCAATGTGAGATACGACAGCGCCGCGGCCCCGATCCCGATCATGATCGCGACGCCGATGCGTTCACCGCGTGAGAGCGATGTCTGCGCGAACATGTCCCTCCATTCCGGCCGGGTTGCATCACCTCGTGCCATTCTCGGGGCAGACCACCCCGGACCTGGGCGCTATATTAGGCCCGCACGGCACGCGACGGAAGACGCACGAGCACCGCTCCACGTCGCGCCGGCCGCCCCAGTGCACCCTTCTCCGACTCGAACCGCGTGATGCCCCTGCCGCGCCCCGAGAGTACGACGTCCGCGACGATCGGCGGCGGCCCGGCGCCGGGTTGGGCGGCGTGGCTGCAGTCGCCGGGCGCCGCTCGGCTGCTCCTCTGGTACGTCCTCCTGCTCGTCCCCACGGTGTTCTTCAAGTACAGCTATCTGCGATCCGTGGCGACCGACGGCCTGGCAGCGACGCTGGCGTCCGGCCCCTTCGGCCACCTCCCCGGCGTGGTGCAGTACCTCCTCCTCTTCAAGGGCGACCTGGCAGAGGTGCTGATCATCGTGCTCATCGCGGCGATCGGCGGCCTGCTGCTGCGCATCGATCTCGCCTGGCTCGTCGCGCTTACATCGTTCATCGCGATCACGGTCAGTGCCGCCAACTGGCTGTCCTTCGAGACGGCGGGCGCTCTGATCGCGCGCGACAATCTGACGCTCGCGGTCGCGTGGATCCGCCAGAATCCGCTCGTCCTTCTGGCGGAGCCGAGCGATCGCCTCCTCGCGATGGCGGGCGCACTACTGATCGTGCTGGCCGCGTTGTGGTCGTTCTCGGGTTTTCTGCTGGCACGCTTTGCCGCCGCCGGCGCACGGGCTCGCGTCGTCGTGCTGCTTCTGGGACCGCCGGTCGCCGTGCTGTGGATCGCCGCTGGCGTCGCGGGCGTCGGCTACCGGACGCACGGCGCGCCGGTCCCGGAGAGCTTTCGCGGGTACTGGGGCGAGACGATGGCGTCGCTCGTGGGATCGGATGCATGGCGCCCGGCTGCGATGCATCTCCCCTCGGTCGCCCGCCTGGACTCCGAATACCACGCGGCGGTCTATCCTGATTCTTCGGCCCGCCCCGCCCCCCAGGTGGCCCCGGCGCTCGTCCGCCCACGGCCGGCGCACATCGTGATCATCAGCCTGGAGACCGCGGCTCACCGGTTCTATCCGATCACCGGCAATCCGGCGTATCCCACGTTTTTCGCAATGGGGAAGCGCGGCATCACGAGCGACCATCATTTCACGACCATGCCGGCCACGATGTGGGCGATCTACAGCATGGTGTCGGGGACGTACCCGCGGCTCGGGCGATCGATCGTGGACTACGGGGATTTCCACGCCGACGGTCTCGCGTCGGTGCTCGGGCGGCATGGATACGAGACGTCGTTCATCGACTCCTACCGCATCGACTGGAACCCATCGAACGGCGGCCACCACGACAGCCGCCTGCTGCGCGGGCTCGGGTTTTCCAGTCTGATCGAGACTCCGGCCGCGGCGGATACCGCGACGACGGCGGCGCACGGATACGCGGGGGCCGTCGCGCGGGAGCGGCAATCGCTGGCCACCGCGGCGGACCGGATCGTCGCGGCCGGCTCGCACGGCACAAAGGCGTTCGTGTTCGTCGCGACTATCCTCGGCCATTACCCGTGGCGCACACCGCCGGGCACGGAGGGGGTTGGCAACGCGCAGCGAATCCCGCTGATCGCCCGGGACCTCGACGCCTGCGTGGGAGAGTTTCTCGCGACACTTGCAGCCCGAGGGCTCGCGGACAGCGTGATCGTCGTCGTCACCGGCGATCATGGGCTCCGCACGAACGCGGAATTCGGCTCCGTGGGCGAGCGGATGCAGTTAGGGGAGTTGTCGTTCAACGTCCCCCTGCTGATCTACGCGCCTGGGGTGATCGGGGGCCCGGTGCGGATCCCGTTCGTCACGTCACACATCGATCTCGCGCCGACGCTGCTGGCACTGGCCGGTATCCGCGATGCGCCGCTGCTGATCGAGGGCGGCAACATGCTGGACGGCACGCCCTGCGGCCGGACGACCTTCCTGCTGAACGGCACCCTCCGGCCGGTCGATGGATTTTACCGCGACGGCCGGTTCTTCGCCTTCAACCGGTTTACAGGGGACGTGCGTGTGACACCGGGGCCGCCAGATCCCTGCGCCGCGGGCTCCTCGCGGGACATGGCTGGTGCGACCGCCGCCGCGAATCTCCTCGGCCGCGCGTCGCAACTGTTCGATACAACGGCCGCGATTTTCCTGCGGCGAGAATCAGGGACCGCTGATGGGGCGGGAATCGTCGATCAGAGACGCGTAGCGCGACTCGCCGTGCAACCGGTCGAACGCGGGGTCCTGCAGCGCCAGCCATAAGCTCGCGCCACGCGGCGCGGCGTGGCTCAGCAGCTCCAGCGCCCGGTCGTCCTTGCCCAGCGCCGCGTACCCCTCAGCCAGATAGTGGCCCTCCCATACCGAGGGATGCGCCACCTCTCGCGACTGGGTCGCGATGAGCGCCGCGATCCGTGTCCGCGCCCCCGCACTGTCCCGCGCATCGACATCGGCCAGAACCTGCGCCACCGTGCCGGTGAGCCACGCGCCAAGCCGTACCGCGGTCTCGGCATCGCCGTACGCGCTCCGGATGTCCTTGAGATGCAACCGCGCCAGTGCCCGCTCGGCATACGCCTCGGCATACCGCGGCTCGTGCGCGACGGCTGCATTGAGCGCACGGCAGGCGTCGTGGTACCGGCGCGCGCGCAGGTGAAGGACCCCGAGGGCCACGAGCGTCGCCGGGTCCCCGCGGTCGTCCAACAACGCGAGCTGGAATTGTTCGATCGCCGCATCGGTGGAGCCCAGCTCGAGCAGGGCCTGGCCAAGGAGGCGATGGGCGTCGCCATCCCACGGTGACAACTCGATCGCCTTGCGGTATGCCGCCAGCGCCTGCGTGTAGTCGCGCGGCTGGACCAGTTGCAGAATGGCGCCCCTCGCTGTCCACACGACGGCGGACTGCGGCGACAGGCGTACGGCGCGGCGGATGGCACTGACCGCGATGTCGGTCGCGGCGCTCGCGGCGTTCGAGGACGCCATCCCGTCGCGCTGGATCTCCGCGATGGTACTGAGCGCGAGACCCGCCCACGCCGCCCCATACGCGGAGTCGAGACGGATGGCCCCCCGAAACTCCTCGTTGGCCTGCGCCGCCGCGCCGCGCGCGCCGCTGGACAGGGCGGCCATGCCTCTCAGATAGCCGAGATAGGCGGCCACCCGGTTGGTGCTGCTCGGCCGCGCGGCGATGGAGGAGGCGGAGATGCGTCCAGGGCGGAGGCGTTCGCCGATACCGCGAACGAGGACGTCCTCGAACGCCGGGAGGTCCGACATGGAGCCGGTCAGCACGAGGTTCCACTCGAGTTGGCCGCGCGCCGTCTCGAACATCTTCGTGGAGAGCGTAATGCCGTGCTGGGCCCCGTCGATGCGCCCGTACATCACGTGCGCGATGTGGTTCGCTCTGCCCAGCGCCACGATCTCGGCGGTGCCCGGCGGATTGATGTCGGGGCTGGCCGGCCACAACATCACCGCGTGCAGATCCGCGAGGCGTTCGAGCATATGCTGCGTGAACGCCATCGCCATCCCCGTGCTCGCGCTGTCGTCGTCAGTGAGGCTGCTGCGGAACGGGACGATCGCGATGCGCGGCACGCGCGAGGTGATCGGCTCGAATACCGATGCATCCCACTGCGCCCCGCGCTCGTCGCATGGGAGCGGTGGCGGCACGTTGGGATACTGGGCCTGGAGCCGGCTGCTGGAGCCGGCAACCGCGAGTAGCGTGGCCATCGCGAGCGAGGCAAACCGGCATCCGGCTGGGAGACGCCGAGGCGTCACCACGCGGGCCGCTCGCGGCCTGTCGCATGGAGTACGGTTCATAGTCGTCGGGAGTCGCCGGCGCGCCGCCGTCTGCGGGACGGCGTGCCAGCGGGCGAGATCAGCACGTGTCAATGGACGAGGACGACTCGCGAGAGCGTGCTGGCCGTATCGGAAATCGCCGCCTCATCCACCGCGAGGGTCGGATAGCCCTGGAAGGCCGGGTAGGTGTTGCCGCCGACGCCAGCTTCCGTGATGCCGGTGATGATGAACGCCACGATCGCGTGAATCGACTTGCACGTGCCGGCCGCGCAGGTGTTCCCGTCCGTCGCCGTCGTGCCCGGAGTGACGGTCGTCGTATCCCACATGTCGAGTTTCATCAGACAGGGAAGCCCCGGATACAATTCGCACCAGTTACTCCACCCGGTCTGGGTATCACCCGGCACGTACGCAGTCACGACGGTGGAGTTGATCTCGATCGCCTCGCCGGGGCCGAGTGTCTCGGTCGCTGCGCATTGCTCCTCGAGCTCCGTGAGGTACGGGTCCGGCCCCTCGGTTGCCGGCGGATAGAGCTGCACCGGTTGATAGCTGGAGGCGAACGTGGGGGCCGCGGGTGTCGTGGGCGTGCACTGGTCGGTCGCGTTGAAGGTGATGCACATCTGGAGCGCAGTGCCGCCCGTACGGATCGTCGACAGGTCCGTCGAATCGAGTACTCGCTCGGTATCGAGCCCGACTCGTCCTTCGATACTGTCGAGCATGTGCGTGAGCGCCATGTATTTCACCGCGAGCGGTTTCGTGCAATCATGGCGTGCGGTCGTCGGCGCGAGCCATGCGATGGCGGACGCCTTGATCGCGGTCGCTGAGGGCGTCTGTCCGATGAGTTCGGCGAATATCGCGTCGGTCGGGCCGCCGCTGAGACTCACACGCATGGCGTTTGCGGAGTCCGCCACGGCCGCCGAGCACGGCGACTTGCAGAGCGAGGTGAAGGCCGTGGAATCCGGTTGCGTCGGGTTCCAGACGCCAAACTCGATCGAATCGATGGTCGCGCTGTCGCCCTCAACAGTGTTCGTATCGACGAACGCGGTGGCCACCGAATCGGCGTTGTCGAACCCCGCCTTGTTCAGCTCGATCGCCCCCGCGTGCGCAGCGGCGTCGGCGGCACGTTGCAGCTCGCTCTGATACGCGTACATCCGGCTCAAATCGATCGCAAAGGCGGCAATACCCATCAACACCACCGTGATCATGACCACGAGCACGGCAGTCACCCCTCTCCGATCTCGGCGTGCGCTCATGTGTCCCCCTGTCCGGCCGCTACGGTACGAGTGCGCCACCGACCGTTCCCGTGCCGATCGTCCGGCCGCCGAACAGTTTGATCATCTGCAGAGCGGCCGGACCGAGAATGACGATGAACAACGCGGGCAATATCAGAAATGCCATGGGGATCGTCATCTTGAGCGGGGCGGTCGCCGCCTTGCGTTCCGCGTTCTGCTTGCGCTTGACGCGGAGCGTCTGGCCGTACACACGAAGCACCTTGCCCACGCTCGTACCCAGGCGCTCGCTCTGAATCATGTGTTGGACCAGGATCCGGAGCTGTTCGACGCCGGTCCGCGCGTAGGCCGCCCGGAGTGCCTCCTCGCGTGTGACGCCGGCGTTGACCTTCCGATTGACCAGCAGCAGCTCGGCGGAGATGTCCGGGTGAGCGTTCTCCATCTCCTTCGCCACACGAAGCACGGCGGCATCGAAGCCCAACCCGGCCTCGACGCAGAGCACGAGCAGATCCATTACATCGGGGAGCGACCGGACAATGCGCTCCTGCCGGAAGCGAACGGCGCGCGCGAGATAGAGCGTTGGCAGGATGTAGGCCGTCACGCATGTGGCGATTACGAGGAGCATCATTTGGCTCGCGCTGCGCGCCGGCACCAGAACGAACGCGAGTATGGGGAGTCCGATGAGGCTCGCCACCCGGACCGCTCCCCACGTGACCGCGGCCATTGATCCGTCATAGCCGGCCCGTACCAGATCGCTCTCGGTCTTGGGATCGGTCTTCCACCAGCCGCCCATGACGGTGATGATGCGATCGAGCCGGGTATCCTCCACGCCGGCCCGCGCGTCGAGCAGGACGCTTCGAAACGAATCGTCGGAGGCGGCCGCCGCGCCGCCGGCCCGGCGGAGCACCTCCCGCCGGCGTATGTCGGCGACCAGGGCCATGGCCGCGGTAGCCAGGGCCCCGACTGCAAGGACGATGAGGACGAGAATGATGGGCATTGACGATCCGGATCAGAAGTCCACTTTCGCGATCTTCATCATCACGAAGTACCCAGTCACGACGCCCCCGGCCGCGACTGCCAGCATCATCCGTCCAACGGACGTTTCCTTGAGCGTGTTCATGAACTGGGGCGCCACCCACGAGAGGCCGAAGAACACGAGCACGGGCAGCAGCGCGAGCAATCGTCCCGACCACTTTGCTTCGGCGGTCAGCGTTTCGAGCTGGCCTCGGATCGTCAACCGCTCGCGCATGACGTCGGCGGTATTGGTCAGCACCTCACTCAGATTGCCGCCGGTCTTCCGTTGGATGAGGAGGGCTGTCACGAACATCTTGATGTCGACGCTGCCGATGCGGTCTTGCATGCCGAGCAGCGCGGTACCCGGATCGATGCCGAGCCGCTGCTCCTCATAGATCCGGGCGAACTCGGGACCCAGCGGCGGACCCAACTCCTGCCCAAGGAAGTTCGTGGCGACGTGGAACGAGTAGCCGGTCTTGAGGGCGCTCACCAGCATGTCGATCGCGCCCGGAAGCTGCTCATCGAACTGCGCGATGCGCCGATGCTGGCGCCAGTGGAGCCAGCCGCGTGCGACGACGATGCCAAGCACGCCGCCCCCGACCGTCCCGAGCGGACCAAGGTAACTGCCAACCAGCATACCGACGAGCGCGGACACCACCATCGCGAGAAAAAACACACCCGGCGTCATGTTCACGCCCGCCTGACGCAGCGAGCTCGCGAGCTTCGGCGCCAGCTCCGTCCCGGACAACACACGATTCAGGAATGCGAACTGGCTGGCCGGCTCCTCGTCTCGCACCAGGACGGCCTGCGATTGCCCGGATGTGACGGGAGAGAGGCGGGACCGGGCCTCCTCCTGCATGTACAAGCGCCGGCGGATGATGAATCGATGCGTGCCGACGACCAGAAAGAACACGGCCACGAAGATCGCAATCATTAACACCGCGGTGATCGGCATGATGCGTCTCCGTTACCAGGCGCCGGCGCCCATCATCTCGGCCGGCAACGCCGCTCCGGCCACTGCCAGGCGTTCGAGGAACTTGGGCCGGATCCCGGTCGACTCGAACTGTCCAAGCACGACCCCGTCCGGCGAGATGCCGCGCCGGGCGAAGCGGTAGATCTCCTGCGTCGTGATGACGTCGCCTTCCATCCCCGTCAGCTCCGTGACGCTCGTCACCCGGCGAGTCCCGTCGCTCAGGCGCGCGACCTGGACGATGAGGTGCAGAGCCGACGAGATCTGATCGCGCATGGCCCGATTGGGGAGGTTGGAATTGGCCATGAGGATCATGGTCTCCAGGCGTGACAGTGCGTCGCGCGGCGTGTTCGCGTGAATCGTAGTGAGCGATCCCTCGTGGCCGGTGTTCATGGCCTGGAGCATGTCGAGCGCCTCCCCCGACCGAACTTCACCGATGATGATCCGGTCCGGCCGCATACGGAGCGCGTTCTTCACGAGGTCGCGGGCCACGACCTCGCCCCGCCCTTCGGCGTTGGGCGGCCGGGTCTCCAACCGGACTACGTGCTCCTGCTGCAGTTGCAACTCGGCCGCATCCTCGATCGTGATGATGCGCTCGTGCGCCGGGACGAAGCTACTCAACGCGTTCATGAACGTGGTCTTACCGGCGCCGGTTCCGCCGGAGATCAGGATGTTGAGCCGCGCCTTGACGCAGGATTCGAAGATGCTCAGCATCTGGGCGGTCAGCGTCCCATTCTGCACGAGCTGGCTGGTCGCGAGATCCGTCGAGAATCGCCGGATGGAGAGGATCGGTCCGTCGAGCGCGAGCGGCGGGATGATGGCATTGACGCGGGAGCCGTCGGGAAGACGGGCGTCGACCATGGGTGACGCTTCGTCGACCCGGCGTCCGACGCGGCTCACGATGCGGTCGATGACCGCGAGCAAGTGCGCGTCGTTGCGGAACGTCGCGTTGACCCGGGTCAGCCGTCCGCGCCGCTCGACGTAGATCTGGCGTGCCCCGTTGACCAGGATGTCGCTGATCGTCCGGTCCCGGAACAGCGGCTCGATCGGGCCCAGACCGGTGACCTCGTAGATGACCTGCTCGACGATCTCGTCGCGCTCCCGCTGGCTGAGCGGCGTTGCCTCCTCGCGGATGAACTCGAGGACGGCCTGCCGGATCTGCGATGTCAGCTCCGCTTCGCTCTTGATGCGCTCCAGCGCGTCGAGGTCGAGCCGGCTGATCAGCCGCCGGTGCAGGTCGACCTTGAGCTGGTCGAGCGGATTCAACGTGCCTTCGTCATCGCGCTTGACGGAATACATCGATGGAGCGGCGTCCAATGACTGGCCAGGAAGTGGGCCGCCCCGCACAGGGGGGCGCACGCCGTTATTCCTACCGTCGCCGTTGGCGGCGTCGGTGGGAACGGGGGGCTTCCGCCCAGTGAGTCGGTCATTCAGTGCCATGATTAGCTCCTCTTACGGGTCCGGCTGAACCAATTCGCGATTGCCGTCCGACCAGATGAACGCCTTCCGTTGCGTGACGTCGCCAGGCGACCACCGCCGAGTTTCTCGGCGAGCTGCCGATAGCTCACGGCGAGCTTCGAGCTGGCATCGTGACGGGCGATCGGCACCCCTTTGGTGAGCGCGGCCGATGCGGTCTTGTAGTCGTTCGGGAACTTCCAGAATATCTCGCGCTTGAGCGCTTCCTGCGCGTCGACGGCCGACAGCACTTCCCCGCCGGACTGGTGGCGGTTGACCACCACGCTCAGCTTCTCGTCGTCGAAGCCGAGCCGCCGGCCGAGCAGGAGCGTGCGCTGCGTGCTGCGGAGCGCGGCGACGGAGAGGTCGGTGAGGACCAGAATCCGCTCGGCAGCTTCGAGAGCGGCGACGGTCCCTTCCCCCAGATGATGTTCGCAGTCGAGCACGGAGAAGGAGAAGTCCTGCTTCATCTGCTGGACGATGGCGCTGGTCGAGGGTCCATCGAGGACCCCGTTGAGCTCCGCCGCATCAGTGCCGGGCAGCGCCCAGAGTCCGCCATCGACTTCTGTAAGTGTCGAGCGCAGGAGATCGGAATCGATGCGATCGAGCTTGTGGAGCAGGTCGCTCCGGTCATATGCGGGCGTCAGATTGAGATGCACCCGCACATCGCCGCTCCCCGCGACCAGGTCCGCGACCGCGACGCCGTCCTCTGGCTTTCCATTCGCGAGCGCGTGCGCGAGATTGACCGCGACGGTGGTCACGCCGACGCCGCCCTTGCCACTGTACACCGCGATGACCGATCCGGCCGGCACATCGGACTGGCCGCGGAGCATGAGGCGAGCGACGACGGCGCTGAACTCCTGCGATTCGAGCGGCAGCAGTTGAAACTCCTGAATCCCGGATCGCATCGCGCGCAGGATGAGATCGGGATCGGATTGCGGTGCCGTGCCGATGGCAAATGTCGAGGTGGCGCGGCGCAGCGCCCGCTCGACCGCTGCGAGCTGCGACGCCTGCATCACGGCGAGCGGCACGATCAGAAGATCGACGTGCTCCCGCTGGACGCGGGTGAGAGCCTCCTCGACAGTCGGCACCTCCTGGGTGCCGGCGAAATCGAAGCGCTGCAGGACCTCGGCCGCAGTGGAGTCGGACCCCGCGGCCCCACTGACGATGATGGCTCGACGGGCCATGGCCGGGGGTCCCTTGATTAGCGCTGGTGGATCAACGCGGCGGCGGCGTGCGCGGCGGACTGGCCGGCGCGAGCGTGTGCTTCATCGCTTCCCGGGCTGGCAGCGCGGTGTCGGGTTGCAGACGCAACACATCCTGCGCGCGCGGCGAGAGCGGGTCGATCACGATCGGCGTGACGACGATCAGCAATTCGGTCTCGTTGTGCTGCCATTGGGTGCTGGAGAAAAGCTCACCGAGAATCGGGATATTCATGAGGAGCGGAATCCCCGTCTTCGAGCGGTTCCACACATCATCGAACATCCCAGAAAGGATTAGGCTCTCGCCCCGGCGTACGTCAACCGTGCTCTGCACTCGGCGGGAGCTGAGGGCGGGAATCTTGAACCCCGACACGGTGATGGCGTTCGTATAGTCGAGGCTGGACACCTCGGGCGTCAGCGCGAGCTGGATCAGTGTGTCGCTGAGAATTTCCGCGATGAACTTCAGCTTCACCCCGTATTCCTTGTACGCGATCGTCACTGGCGCCGTGCTGGTGATACCAGCTCCACCGGCCTGCACGACCGGGATAGGAACCTCGCCGCCCGCCAGGAAGTTGGCTTCCTCCTTGTTCCCGGCCATGACGGTCGGCTCGGCCAACATGTGCGCCTTGCCTTTGTTTTCCTGTGCCTGCAAGAGACCGAGGAGCTTCTGCGTGTTGAAGTTCGTCAGCACGGAGATGAACTCGCCGCTCGGGATGGAGATCGGATTCGTCACGCCACTCGAGAAGGTGTTCGTCCCCACCAGGTTGTTCGCATCCTCATACTGTGCCGAGCCGCTGATGGTCCGGAGGACGTTCCGATCCACCTCGGCGAACTTGATGGCGACGACGATCTGCTTGTGCTCGCCCGTCGACTTGACCACCAGACGGTAGTGCTTCCGGATACCCCCTTCCTGCCAGATGATGGCGTCGGTCTCTCCGGGTGCACGAGCATTGATCACAAGCTCGAGCGTGCTGATGACGAGGACGTCGGCGATGTCGGGATTCGCCACCGAGACTTTGGTGATCGGGGCGCCGAGGGTTATGGGCATCGACCGGCCGACCGACATGTCGAGCGGGAGGATCACGTCTTCCTGCGCGCGCGCGCTGGCGGCGGAGGACAACAGCAAGGCCGCACCAACCAGTCCGGCGCGGATCAACCCCAGCGCATGCATCGGCCTCACGCGTCGACTCCGCGCTGAAGGAAGTGGTACACGAGATTGCGGTCCAACCGGGCGTGGCGTCATTGCGAGGCCGTATCCGGCACCGACGAATCGCGCTGAAAGTGCTGTTGCGAGACCTTGCCCGCGCGGAAGACCTGGACTGTGACGGAATCGGGCGGCCTCGGCCTGGATGGCCGGACCGCGACGGTGGGCGCCGGCGTTGGCGCGACTGGCGTTGGCGCGGGCCGAGCCGGCGGGGCGCGGTGATGGACGGGGGGCGGATCGACCACTGGAGCGACCGTAACGGTCGGACCGGCCCGCAACTGCGAGAGCACGTCGTTCGATGTTGCGCCCCGGGTTCTCACGCTGTCCGGATCGCCGTAGCCGCGGAGGACGAGCTGAATGCTCCCGGTGCCGACGGCGATCGCTAACCGCTCGGCTTCCTCTGGGGTGACCTCGAGCGTCGCGCTGGCGGCCCGGAAGGCGCGCCCGTTCTCGGCACGAATGATCTGAGTGCCGACCGACAACACCCGCATGTTCTCCATGAAGAGTTTTGCGACTCGCTTGCCACCGGCGGCCGGGTCGACCGTGTTGACCAGGATGTCGACGCGAGCATTCGGCTGGATGAGGCCCGTGAGGCCGGCCACCTCGTCGATCCGGATGGCCATGGCTCGCTTGCCTGGCGTGATCTTGACCTCGATCCCGCCTCCGGTACCGGCGGGCGCGAGGCGTCCTGGCACGATAGGCTCGCCGGTGAAGACCGAGACCCGAGTGACACGCCCGACCACCGAGTCTCCCGAGGTGAACGCACCCGCCGGAACCGAGGCCGCTGGCCAGGCTGCGGTATGCAGGTCACGCCGGTCGATCAGGTGCCCCTCGGGGATGTCTTTGTCGGCGACCACCACCTCGGCCATCGCGACGTGGTTGCCCGCGCGGATGGCGTTGAAGGCGCGAAAGACGCCATAAGTCGCGCACAGCGCAACAATGAGCGCGATCAAAAAGACGAAGGTGTATCGTTTTTCGGCCATATTATGCCATCCCCGAGAGGCGGTCAGCGCACCGCGCGCGCCTCCGCATGGCGCCGACCCAGAGAGGGAGCGGCGACGGTCGCACGCAGGCTCTCGGTCTTGACGAGTGAGCGGCGGTGGCGCTACGCCGGACCGCTTCGCGGCGGAAGCTCTGAGCAGAGTATCTCATGGCGATTCCTCAGGGTGCGGTGGTGTCTTCCCACCGCATCACCGCGGTCCGGGAGATCGTCATTTCCCACAGGAGCGGCGTCAACGACTCGAACTGGTAATCGGCCTTGACGGTGACCTGGGTTCCATCCCATGTCACCGCTACACTATCGGGCGAGATCGGCGCTCCCAGCGGCGTAAAATCCGTGGCCACGATGGCCTGAATGGCGGCCAGACTCGTCCCCGTGTCCGGGCGGCTCGAGTACACGGCGGCTGCCCGGGCCCCCTCCCGCACGGCCGACGTGAGAGAGTCGATCGTCTGGAACGCCCGGCTGATGTCGATAATGCCCCAAATGATGAGCAGCAGAAATGGGAGGATCAGCGCGAATTCGACCATCGCCGAGCCTTGCGTGCTGGCGATGGCAGCTCTGGCGGAACGTGTCATGGGCCGTGTCATAGCGCGTCGCATCCCGGACCCCGCATTAGAAAAGCAAATGGGGGAAACAGGCGGCTATCCCTGCTCCCACGGAGAGGGCCACAGTATACGGTAGGGCCGGGGCCGAGGACAGATCGCCGATGGGCTGGATGAGCGACTTCGGGTGTACGCCCGCCGCCCACAGCGTAAGGGCAGAGCCCCTCATCCCGCGATACCGGAGCATCCAGATGAGCGCCATGAGGCCGCCCGCGAACGCCCCGAAGACGGCCCCCTCGAGGGACCCGCGCATGCCGAGCCAGGCACTGGCGGCGGCATACATCTTCACATCACCTGCACCCAGCAGCTTGAACAGCCAGGACGGCAACCAGATGGCCAATCCGACGGCGATCCCTCCCACCCCGGCCGCCAGGCCGGCCAGCGGCGACCGTCCGATCGCGGATACGACCAGGCCAGAGACGGTCAGGACCAGCACGAGTTTGTTGGGGATCCGCCGGGTCCGGATGTCGGACACGCAGATCGCCGCGAGGAGGCCGAAAAACACCGCGCCTGCACCCAGCTTCCACGCCGGGCCGGCGAACAACGACGGATGGACGGCCGTCATTGTCTCGCCCAGCCGGCACCGGACTCGCTGTGGACGGCGACGAGCGGGCGCCGTCCGGCGAGTTCGATGTCGGATACAAGCACAGCGGCGGGATTTCGGACCGCCGCTGTCTGAACGCGCATGTTCATTCACGAACCTCCGGCCTCACCTCGCCCGATGCAGACGAGGTGACAGCAACTGGACACGATCCTACTCCTCCGCTTCAGCCCGAGCTCACGACGCCGCCCGGGAGGTTCCGCCCGCAGCCTGAGAAGACTGCGGGATCTTCAGACGCCGATCAACGATCAGGTGCAACCGGTGCTACCGGTGCGTCACGGGCCGGTGTTTGTGCCCGTCACGTTGTTACCAAAGTCATTAGTGGCAGTATCGCCGGTGCCGACGTCACCCGAGGCGTTGTCGTTGCTGCCGAAATCGTTGGTCTTGGTGTCGCCACTGCCAACGTCATTGTTGGCGGTGTCGTTGGTGCCGCCGAATATGCCACCGTCGTTGGTACCGGTGTCGTTATTGGCGTTGTCGCCGTTGGCGGTATCGTTGGTGCCGTTGTCGAAACTTCCGTTGTCGTTGGTGCCGTTGTCGAACGTCCCGTTGTCGTTATTGGCGTTGTCGCCGAATCCGAAATCGGGATTCGTGCTCGTGCCGGTGGTACCCGTCGCGGTGGTGCCAGTCGTCGTGGTGGCGGTCGACAACTCCGCGTTACACTGCGTCGGGGTGTCGACGCAGATCGACGCCCTGGTGAACTCGGCGGAGACCGCTTGGCCCAGTGTCAGCGCCCCGATGGCCACCACCATGGCCACCAGAATCGCCAACAACGCGTATTCGATCATCGTGACGCCTTCGTCACCATGACGCAACTTGCGCAGCAGGGCCCACACTCGCCGTAACACGTAGTTAGCTCGTTGCATCGGTGTTACTCCATGTCGTCCAGCGTGCAGTTGAAGACCGAGGACTTGCATGTCGACATGCGCGCGTCGTGCGGGACCCGCCGACCGGACCCCACCCGATCCCTCTAGCGCCCGATGGTCGCCCGACTACGCCGGCGTACAGTTCGCCGAACTCGGGTTGTTGACGCAGGTCGAGACCGCGTTGAACTGGTTCGAAATCGCTTGACCCAGCGTGATCGCCGCAATTGCGACCACCATTGCGATGAGGACCGCCAGTAGCGCGTACTCGATCATCGTAGCGCCCTCCTCCTCACGAACAAACGATAAAACGCGTGCCCTCAGTTGTCTCATGGCTCACCGCCTCAGGAGGAGCGTTGACCAGACCAAAACTGAAGACCAGCTCACTCATCGCGCGTGACCCGTGGGACCATATCGCCGGATCCCACGGGCGCGCGATGTCAAACCCCGCTTACGCGGGCGTACAGTTCGCCGAGCTCGGGTTGTTGACGCAGGTCGACACCTTGTTGAACTGGTTCGAGATCGCCTGGCCCAGCGTGATGGCCGCGATCGCGACGACCATCGCGATCAACACCGCCAACAGGGCGTACTCGATCATCGTCGCACCATCTTCCTCGCGAACGAACGACTGAGCGAGGGCTTTGATCCGCTGCATAGTGAGTGACTCCTGGCGAGAAAGTGGATCCTTCGGCGACATCGCGCGGCGCTGCCGCCCAGTGTGTGTGGGTGACGCTCCGACAACTATATGGCTGCAGTCGTGACGGACCAGTGAATTTTGCATGACGATTTTGTCATTTGCCGTCGCCCTGCGGGCCGTCACGCTCGTTTGACGGTGTGGCCGCCTGGTTCGGCGGGATGGCTGGCGAGTCTGATAATGTGTCACCGGCAACACTCGTGTCCAGCAGCCGCGCGATCGTCTCGAGCAGCGCCTCCTCGTCCACGATCGGCTTGACCACGTAGGCGTCGAATCCCTCCGCCAGCAGCCGCTCCCGCACACCCCGCATCGCGTGAGCCGTCAACGCGATGGCGGGGATCCGCGCGAGGGTCGAGTCCGAGCGCAACCGGCGAAGCACCTCCGTCCCGTCCATCTCGGGGAGCGAGATGTCCAGGAGGATGAGGTCCGGCGGGTCGCTCCGGATCGCGTCCAGCGCCACCCGGCCGGTCGCGTATTCGACCAGCTCGTACCGGTCGTCGATAATCGCGCGCAGGAGCAGGCGGTTGTCCCGGTTGTCCTCGACGATCGCGATCCGCTTCATGCCGACTCGCCCGCAATGACGGCGGCCAACTGACGCTCGGCCGCCGCGAAACTCGAATCCCAGCGATCCAGTAACGCGCCGACCGCCGCGCCCTGGTTATCCGCCGCCAATTGCTCGATGCGCTCCGAGAGGGCCTTGAGCTCGACCGCCCCCAGCGCGGCAGCCGTGGATTTCAGGGAATGCGCCGCCCGGCGGGTTGCGTCCATATCGCCCGCCTTTGCACCCGCGCGCCCGTCACGCAGGCGCTGTGGGGCGTCCTCGAGGAAAATCTTGACGATCTCCCGCACGAGCACCGGCCCTCCCTGCCGCCTGAGCCGGTCGAGCGCACGGTCATCGATACCCGGTGGCTGCCCCATCGCAGATGCTCGCCTCGGTCAGTCGGTACGCCCTCGATACCTCTCCCCACCCTCTCTACGCCGCGCGCCAACCGCCGGTTTGATCACCCGAATAGTCGAGCGGCGGACCCCAGCCCGATAGCTGTCTCCGGGCTGGCGCTGTCAACTTTGTTGACGGCGCAAGGCCTCTCAGCCGGAATCAGTCACAATGGCACGCAGCGTACCCATGGCGGAACCGAGTTGCGACGGTAGATGCCGAGAGACCGGGGGTCGTGGGGTCGGCGTCCGTTGCGGAGCTGCTACAGTCCGTGGCGCGGGCTCTCGGTCGCAATATCGGGTGACAGGGCCCGGCAGTCTATCGCTCCCGCCTTACGCGACGGTCGCGCCGGGTGACCCGCGCCGTGCCGTCACCATCGGCGTTTCGACCGAGGCCCGCGCCGGGGGGGCCTGGACGGCGACGCCGGGGCTCAGATCGACGGTGAAGGTCGAGCCCTCGCCCACGACACTGGCCACGGACAACTGATAACCCATCAGATGGCTGAACGACATCGCGATCGACAACCCGAGCCCGGTGCCGCCGTAGCGTCGCGCATCGCTGCCGTCCGCTTGCTCGAACGCCTCGAAGATAGCCGCCTGCCGCTGCGCGGGGATTCCGATCCCGGTGTCGGCCACCTCGATACGCCTCGCCTCGCTCGTGGCCGTGTCCACCACCACACGCACTGTGACGCTCCCGGCCTCGGTGAATTTCACGGCGTTGCCAATGAGGTTGATGAGCACCTGCTTGAGCTTTCGCTCATCCGTGACGATCGGCGCGATCGCGTCCGGTAGCTCGGCGCGCAGCGCGACATCCTTGCCCACGAGGCGCCCCTCGAGCTGGGCCACCGTCTCGGCGATCAGCCGATCGAGGAGCACCACGTCCAGCTCCAGCCGCTCCTTACCGGATTCGATCTTCGACAGATCGAGCAGGTCGTCGATCACGCTGAGGAGGTGCGTGCCATTGGCGCGGATGCGCTCGAGATACGCGATTTCCTGACCGATCAGCCGGGCTCGTGTGCGCCGCAGCAAGACGTTGGAGAAGCCGATCACGGAATTGAGCGGCGTTCGAAGCTCGTGACTCACGCGGGTGAGGAACTCGCTCTTGGCCTGTGACATGCGCTCGGCCGCGTCCCGCGCGTCGATCGCCTTGCGCTCCGCGTCTCGGCGCCGGGTGATCTCGCGCTCCGTCCGCTGCACCGCAATGCCCGCGATCACGAACGCCAGCACAAAGGCGAGTCCCGTGAGCGTCGCCGTCCGGCCGACCGCCGCGCCGGCTTCGGCGCGTTTCGTATCCTGCTCGGCGCCCTCCGCTGAATCGATCGCCGTCACCGCCGCGGCGAGCGTCCTGAATCGCCCATCGTGGCTACTCGAATCATCCCGGGCCCTCGCGGCGGCCGTATCCCCACGCTCACGGAGCGCGACCGTGGCACGCATGGTGGCAAACGCGCCATCCAGTAGCGGCGTCAGCGCGTGCAGGCGCTCGGTGCGCACCGGGTCGTCCGCGGACATGACGGCGATATCGCGGATCTGGTCGTGGATCCTGATCTCGGTCTCGCGGAACGAGGCGAGCGAGGCGCGGTCACCCGTGATCGTGAATTCCCGCTCCGCAACTTCCGCTTCCTTCAGCGAGACGAACGCGCCGTCGACCGACGAGAGCAGCCGGTTCTTGCGCGTGACCCATTCCAGACCGCTGACCAACTGCGTGATGTTCCGGTACCAGAGTACCTCGACGCCGGCAAACAGGACGATCGCGCCCACGATGCCGAACACGACCTGGCGGCGGAGCGTAATCCAGCGGGCTGGTGTCGCGGTGCGCACGTGCGTGGCCGTCAGCCGGTCGCCGTGGGATTCGGCGTCAGACGGTACCCGATGCCGCGCACGGTGGCCACGCCCGCCTTGGCATGACTCCGCCGCAGCTTGGTGCGGAGGCGCGCCATGTGGACATCCACGACGTTCGAGCCCGGGTCGAAATGAAGATCCCACACCTTTTCCAACAGGGTCGTACGGGTGACGATCTGGTCGGCGTGGAGCAGCAGGTGCTCGAGAAGGCTGAACTCCTTGGGGGTCAGGTCGAGGGACTGCCCGTTTGCGCGGGCGTGGTGACCGATGCGGTCCACGACCAGGTCGCAGAAAGTCAGCGTTTCGGTGCGATTCGCGCCCCCCCGCCGAACCAGCGCGCGCACGCGGGCCTTGAGCACGTCCATGTCGAACGGCTTGGTGAGGTAGTCATCGGCGCCCGCGTCCAGGCCGCGGATGATGTCCTCGCGCGTCGTGTTGCCCGTGAGCATCAGGATCGGCGTCGCGCGCCCTTCGACCCGGAGCTCGCGGGCGATCTGCAGCCCAGTGACGTCCGGGAGCGCGATGTCCAGGATGATGCCGTCGTAGCTGTTGACGTGCGCCAGCATCCGCCCCTCGTTGCCGGTGGGCGCGATGTCTACGGCATAGCCCTCTTCCCGCAGGCCGCGCTGCACCAGCGTCGCGAAGAGCCGGTCGTCATCAACGACGAGGAGCTTCATGCGTCCCGCGTCTCGTGCCAGGGGGTCTCAGGGCAACATGGCATCGAGCCGGAAGCTAGTGCAAGGTCGTACCGCGGAGATTCCCGGGGGACCCCCCTGGAGGTCAACTCAGGGGCGTGCCAACGACCACCGGGAGGCCGCTCGACGCCGACTGGAGCGAGTTGCCGAGCATGCCGAACAGGTTCGAACCCCAGCAGACTGCCTCGGCTCCCCCGCCAACGATCCCGCACGCGTGTCGCCTGCCCACAGTCACGTAACTGAACGTCAGGCCGCCGGCGACCTTGGACGGAGACATGACCACGCCGCCGGATATCCCGGCGCCCTCGCCAATCTGGCCGTCCGAGTTCGATCCCCAGCAGTAGGCGGCGCCCCCGCTGACACCACAGGTGAAGACGTTGCCGGCGCTCAGCTCCGTGAATGTGAGCCCTCCGGCGACCGCCACCGGCGACGGCTGAGGATTGCCCGCCGAGCCGATCCCCAGCTCGCCAGCGGAGTTGTCGCCCCAGCAGTACGCTACGCCCGCGGCGGTCAAGCCGCACGTGTGAGCGGTGCCCGCCGTGAGCGAGACGAAGGACAGGCCGCCGGCGACTTGCACAGGCGTGGTGTGTACGTTGTTATCCACCGAGCCGATACCGAGCTCGCCCACGACGTTCGCGCCCCAGCAATAGGCAGCACCGCCCGCCTTGAGCGCGCACGTGTGAGCCGCGCCCGTCGTGACGAAAGTGAAGGACGACATCACGACCCCGGCACTCTCGGCCGGAACCGGCGACGTGCTGTTGACGATGCCCGTGTCGCCGAGCTGGCCAAAGGCGTCGTCGCCCCAGCAGAAGACCCGGCCGCCGCTCACCACCCCGCAAGCGTGCATGTTTCCCGCCCCGATGCCCATGAACGTCAGCTCGCCGATGACCTGAGCCGGACTCGCCCCTCCACCGCCCGCGGCACCGATCCCCAGCTCGCCAAACGTGTTGTCACCCCAGCAGAATGCCGCGCTCGTATTGTTCAACGCGCACGCGACCGACGCACCCGTGGTGAGGGCGGTGACGTGGATATTGCCGGACATCCTGATGGGCGATGTCGCGCATGGGATCGCCGTGGTGCTGGCGGTGTCGAAACAGGTCCCCGGAGCCGCCGCCGCGAGTTGTCCGAGTTCGTCCCTGCCCCAGCAGTAGCCGCGGCCGAGTGGGAGCGTGAGGCACGTGTAGTCCGTGCCGGCAGAGAGGAGCACGATGCGGAACGCGAGAACCGTCAGTTGCGCCGACGCCTTCAGGCCACCCGCGGCGATCGTGATCGTCGTCGTCCCGGCGCCGACCGCCGACACACGTCCCGACGTGTCCACCTTGGCGACGGCGGTGTCGGACGACTTGTACGCGACCGTGATCCCGGTGACCGCGGCGCCCGATGAATTGGTGGCGGCAAACGTGATCTGCGCCTTGTCGCCCACGAGCAGTGTGTCGAACGCAGGGGACAGTGTCAGACTCGCCAACTGTTGGCTACCCGAGCACGTTGATCCCATCCCGCAAGGAGCCGTCGGCCCCGTGCCGTTCTCCTTGCACGCCGCGAGCAGACTCACGACGCCGAGGAGGCAGACACGCATCCGCTGAGACGCCACACATCCTCCGTTGAGCGAAACCATCGGCCTTCGATCGGTCAGCCACATGCCTTGCCGCAAAACATGCCGCATAGGCCACTTACCGCCGCGCGCAGCGTCACGCGAAACGACTATGGGGGCTCGCCAGTCTACCGCCACAACCATGACGACTCAATGAACTCCACATTACAGCCTCGTCATGCGACTGCGCCATTGCGGGGCCGCCTGGGTCGTCTTAGTTAAGTGAGCGTCGTGGTGGACGAGGGCCAGAGTGCACCCTGGACCGCAGATCCGCCACTGAGCCGTCCGCCGCTGACCGAAACCCCCTTGGGAAACCATCGGGGCCGATCAACCGCTGCCCGAATCTGGATGCCCGCCGTGATCGCGATGACCCACACGACCCGCACTCGCACGACCTGCTGATGGCCCCGGATCTCGCCGCCGTTCGCACCTGGATGCCGCGCGCCGAGTCGATCCTGCCGGCCGCCGCCGTCGCGGACGACACCGCCATACCCCCCTCGCGGCGGACGCGAATCGTGGCGGCGTTGTGCATGGGGCTCGTCGTGGCGGGCTACGTCTTCGCCCGGGAACACGAGTACCCCCAATGGGGCGCCGATATCGTGCAATCGTGGGCTGGCGCGTGGACCCTGCTCCGAGGCGACAACCCGTATACCGCGATCGGACCACACGGGACGTTCATGCACTGGCCGTGGCCGTTGTTCTACCCCCTCCCGGCGCTGATCCTGACCCTGCCGTTCACGGTGTTGCCGCTCGAGGTGTTCCGGCCGGTGTTCCTCGGGGGGTCCAGCGCGTGGCTGGCGTACGTGCTGACGCGGCGCGATCTGTGGCGTCTCGCGGTGCTCGCCAGCGCGGCGTTTCTCGGCTCGATCGCGGCCGGGGCCTGGGAGCCACTCCTGGTCGCCGCCGCGCTCACACCCGGCGCGTGCGCGGCGTACCTCGCCAAGCCCAATGTCGGCTTGGCGCTCGCCAGCGGGCTTCCGCGCCGGCGCGCCACGTACGTCGGCATCGGGATCGCGGCGCTGCTCTGCGTCGCCAGTCTGATCGTGCGGCCGGGGTGGATCCCGGAGTGGCGGGAAGCATTGCGCGCGGGCGTGCATCTCGCGGGGCCGATCCTGCGCCCCGGCGGCTTTCTCGTGCTGGCCGCGCTCGCCAAATGGCGGCGCGCCGACGCGCGTCTCCTGGTGATCATGGGCAGCGTGCCGCAGTCGATGATCCTCCAGGCCGCCCTCCCGCTCTTCCTCGTGGCCCGGAGCCGGACGGAGACGATCCTGCTCGCCATGCTCTCCTTCATTCCCTATGCTGTGCAACTGCATTACGCCGCGCTCAACACCCTGTTCCCCGAGCTGACACAGCACACGGGCACCGCCATGGTGCTGTGTCTCTATCTGCCGTGCCTGATCATGGTGCTCCGCCGTCCGAACGAGTGGACGACCATCGACGACATCTAACCGTGGATACGAAGCCTGCCTCTCGTGATGACCATCCCTCCCATCCGGCGCCGCGCCGGATGCGGTGCACCGTGACGCGGGACCCATTGGCCGAGATCCATCATGCCGAGTGAATCTGTGCCTGACGGCACCCCACCCGGGGGACCGCCCGTGCAACCGCCTGTGCAACCGCCTGTGCAACCCCCCGAGCTGACACCCAGGAAGGCGATGATCACGGGCTTCCTCATGTTTCAGCTCTTCGCGCTGGTGATCACCGCGGTTCCACCTGGACGGGGTCTTCTCACGCTCGCGAAAATCGTCGTCGCCCCGTATATGCGCATCGTCGGCCTCTCGCAGTCGTGGCCCATGTTCTCGCCCAACCCGCCATCGTCCGACACGTACCTGCAGGCGGAGATCCACTACCGGGACGGACGGACGAGGGAATGGAAGTTTCCCATCCCCGCGGACTACGGCTATTTCCGGCGCTACACCATCGAACGGTTCCGGAAGTGGGCGAACGACAACGTGCGGCCCGAATCGGGGCACGCGATCTGGCCGGATGCGGCTCGCTACGTCGCCCGGGTCAATGACACGCTGGGCGTGCCACCGGACACCGTCAGGTTCGTGCGATACTGGTCGATGATTTCGCCGATCGATTCCGGTCCGCCCAAAGAGCCGTTGAAGTGGCAGCACGCCCTGTTCTACACGTATCCCGTCAAGCCGGCCGACCTCCGATGACCGTCGCCTCGCTGTTCCGAAAGTGGAATGCGTTCTTCTTCGAGCCGGCATCGCCAGCGCCGGTGGCGCTCTATCGCATTCTGTACGGCATCATGAATCTCTTCAATCTCCTCTTGCTGGCGCCGGATTGGATGTCCTGGTACGGCCCGCACGCCATCGTGAGTGTGGCCACCGTCCAGCGATTGCATCCCTCAACGCGAATCAATCTGCTTCCGCTCATCCCGCAGACGGAGTTCGCGATCAACGTGTTTTTCTGGGGATTCCTGCTCCTGTCGGTGGCCGTCATACTGGGATTCATGACGCGGACGAGCATGTTCCTGCTCTATCTGGGCCTGGCGTCGATGCAATCCCGCGACCCGTACATTCTCAACAGCGGCGACACGCTGCTGCGGGTGAGCGGCTTCTTCCTGCTGTTCGCGCCGGCTGGGGCCGCGTTCTCGGTCGACCGGCTGATCCGGATCTGGCGCGGCAAGGAAGGCGTCGCCGTACGCCAATACATGCCATGGGCGCAACGGCTGATTCAGATCCAGACATCGCTCGTGTACCTCACGACCGTCTGGTGGAAGAGCTTCGGGCCGAAGTGGGTCAACGGGACGTCCGTGTACTATGCGTTGCGGATGCGCGAGTTCGCGCGCTTCCCGATCCCGGACTTTCTGGTATACAACCGGGCCTTCATCCGGCTCGCGACGTGGGGCACGCTGGTCACCGAGTTTTCCGCCGCGGTCCTGATCTGGCTGCGCGACCTTCGCTACTACGTGATGATTGTGGTCATCTGTCTGCATGCGGGCATCGAGTACTCGATGAACATCCCGATGTTCGAGTGGATCACGGTGTCCACGCTCATCACCTTCGTTTACCCGGAAGACCTCGCTCGATTCTGGGCTCGCATCCGGGAGCGCATCACGCCGTGGCTCGGTGAGGTAAAGGTCGTGTTGTACGACCCGTTGCTCACCCCGTCCGCGCGGACGGCCGACGTCCTGCGCGCCGTCGACATTTTCGGACGGTTGCAACTGGTGGACACCCGCTCCCCGGCCGCCCGGCCGCCCGGCGCGGGCCGCTCGCCATCGGTGGGGAAGGGGCGATTTCTGGTGCAAACGCCGGGTGGGCTGCGGTCGGGATTCGCGGCACTTGTCGCGATCGCGCCAGTCGTGCCGGTCCTCTGGATACTGGCACCGCTCTCGGTCTTCAACCGGGCGGCCCGGCACCCGTCTGGTGCGGCGTCCACTGCGGGCTAGCCATCCATTCCCGATCCGGAGAGCCGCCGAGCCCCGCCAACCGGGACCGCATAGCCGCCACGTCGCTGACATGACGGCATCGGCGGCCTGGTAGTGGCCGCATCTCGCGCGCGCGCCGACAACACCGCCACCGGCATTCGCCTTGGCGTCGCCCCGACATTACCGGAACTGGTCGCCATTCTGCTCGCCGTGGCCCTGCCCATCGGGCTTGGTCGTCGCTGGCTGTCGCTGGATGGCGACCCCGCCCGTCACATCCGAGTGGGCGAGACGATTCTCCGGTCGGGGCTGTTCTATCACGACCCGTTCTCGTTCACCAAGGCCGGCGCGCCGTTCGTCCCGTACGAGTGGTTGAGCGAAGTGGCCGACGCTCTGAGCGTACGCATGGCCGGGCTTCCAGGACTGATCGTACTCACCGGTGCCATCCTCGCCGTCACCTATGCGCTCGTGACCCGAACGCTCGTTCGGCGCGGCGTCGCTCCGATCGTGGCGATACCGACGTTGCTGCTGGCCTTGGCGATCGGGTCCGAGCACTGGCATGCCCGGCCGCACCTCTGGACGCTGCTCGGCGCCGCGGCGCTGATGGCGCTCATCGATCGCGGAGCCGATCCGCGCCTCAATGATTCACCACGCGCCGCCTGGTCGGCGGCGTGGCCCATGATCCCGCTGTTCGCCGTCTGGGCGAACCTCCACGGCGGATTCCTCTACGGTCTTTTTGTCCTGGCTGTGGTCGTGGTGGGCGATCGTGTCGAGATGCTCTATGCGGCAGCGCCTGACGTGACGGTCTGGCGCGGCGCTCTTGTGCGGCACGGCGCGATGCTCGCCGCCGCCGCGTTTGCCGCGCTGCTGACGCCCAGCGGGCCGCGCCTCTATGCCCATACGCTGGGCTATCTCGGCGACACATACCTGGTCAACAACACACAGGAGTACATGTCGCCCGATTTCCACGTTGCGCGGTTCGCGCTCATCGCCATCGTTGCCGCCACCACCACGCTGGCGATCCTCCCCCGCCGGGCGTCATTCCCGACACTCGGAGTGGTGGCGATCAATCTCGCGTTCTCGCTGATGTCGGGTCGCAACATACCGCTGTTCGGCGTCGTGGCGCTGCCGTTGGTCGCCCAGGAGCTCGAGCGTGCGCTGGCGACGTGGGTCCCCGGTTGGTCACGAGGACGGCTTGGACGCCCGATGCGTGGCATGAATCCAGCGCGTCTCACGCCTGGATGGCCGGCCGCCGCCATCGTCGCGATGTTCGTGCTGGCACGGACGACGAGCGCTACCGTCCAACCCGCGGACCAGTTTGCCGCCGGGTCCACGTTATTTCCAACGACGTTCAATCCGGCCGTGTTCCCGGTCCGTGCTGTCGCGGCGGCACGAGAGGCCCGGCTGGGCGGGCGGATGTTCCACGAGTTCACATGGGGTGGATACATCCTCTACGCGTGGCCCGAGCAGCGTGTCTTCATCGATGGCCAGACCGACTTCTACGGCGACTCGATCACGCGAGAGTACAGCGCGATCCTCGGGGTGGAGCCGGGATGGCGACGAAAGCTCGACGCGTGGCGGATCGATCTCGCTCTGATCCAGACGGTCTCGCCCCTGGCCGACGCGCTCGCGCACGAGGCGGGATGGCATCCGGTCTATTGCGACTCCACGGCGGTGCTCTTCCAGCGAGACGACTCGCGCGGCCCCACCCTCGAGCCGTTGACCTCGCTGTCAGCGTCGTGCCACCCCCTCGCGATCCCGCCCCTCGCGACCGCAGTGCCAAGCAACGGCAGTACAAAACGGCGGGTTAGGACACGCTTCACGGTGGGTGTCGCGACCCCTCGATGGGGAACCGGATGAGTTCGTCCGGCGACACGGCGTCCAGCCCAGATCACTCCCCGGCCGGTTCGGCAGCGCCAGACGCGTCGCGGCACGTGCCAGGACTCGACGGCATCCGTGGGTTGGCCGTCCTCGTCGTGCTCTTCTCTCACATCGGGCCACTGGCGCTGCGGAGTGCGGGGGGTTTCGGGGTGGGTCTGTTTTTCGCGCTCTCCGGTTACCTCATCACGGGGATCCTCGCCGACGGAAAAGGAGCGCCGAACCGCGCACGCACGTTCTATGTGCGCCGGGCCCTCCGGATCATGCCGCTCTACTATGGCGTACTGGTCCTCCTCCTGGTCGCGCTGCCGCTCGTTCATCGGCCGCGCGACGACATCTACAATGCCATCAGCCGCGACCAGGCGTGGCTCTGGACGTACACGAGTAATTGGCTCTGGGCATTCAACCGGACCCACTTCGACTATGTGGGTCATTTCTGGTCGCTGGCGGTCGAAGAGCAGTTCTATCTCTTGTGGCCCCTCGTCGTGTGGCATGCCTCGCGCGAGACCTCGCTCCGTGTCGCAATTGCCGCTGTCTTCGTGGCGTTTGTGGGCCGCCTGCTCTGCATGGCGGCCGGCATGACCTGGCTTCAGATGCTCTATCTGACCCCGAACTGCCTCGACTTTCTCGGGTACGGCGCGATCGTCGCGCTGGCACTTCGTGCGCCCGGCGATCCACGATCTGTCGCAGACACTCTCGGGAGGCGGCTCTGGCTCGCCGGCGTCCCTATCGCCTCCCTCCTCGTCGCATCGGCGGCACTCGCACGCGGCGGATGGAGCTTCGGGGTGACACTCGTCGAGATGATGACGTGGGCCGCAGCCGCGTGGCTTTGCGGGCTCGCCGTGTTCTACGCCGCAACAGACAGTCCGCGTGTGCTCGGATCCCAGCCTTTGCGGGTCGCCGGTCTGTACAGCTACGGCATCTACGTGCTGCATCCTTTCGTCCTGTCATATGCGCACAGCCGATGGCCGCAGGCTGTCGGGAGTTTCCGGCTCGCTGCGGGAGTCGCAGTCGTCTCGTTCGCTTTGGCCTGGTTCAGCTATCACGCCTATGAGCAGCATTTTCTGCGGCTGAAGGACTGGCTAGCGCCATCGGCACCGGCGTCGGGGTACGTTCCGGCCCGTCATATCAGCGGGAACACTCTTGGCGCCGTGACCCCCCGGCGGGCCGGATGAATTCCCCTGAGACTGGAGTGACACCCAGCCCGCGCCTGTCCGCCGCTCGTCCGGAAGCGGCCGACGCGTCGCGGCACGTGCCCAGCCTGGATGGTGTTCGGGGGCTCGCAATCGTGCTGGTGCTGGCCTTCCATGCGTGGCCCAGCCAATGGACGGCATTCGGATGGATGGGCGTCGACCTGTTCTTCGTCCTCTCGGGATTTCTGATCACCGGGATCCTGTTCGATGGGCGAGAGACCGCCCGCCGCGCGCGCACGTTCTACATCCGCAGGATACTGCGGATCATGCCGCTCTACTACGCGGTGCTGATCCTGATGTTCGTCGTGCTCCCGCTCATCCATCGGCCGCATGACCTGGTGTACGAGCAGTTGGCGGGTGATCAGGCGTGGTATTGGACCTACACGAGCAACTGGCTGCTCGGACTGCAGATCCCGCCGCACTTCAACTACATGAACCACTTCTGGTCCCTGGCGGTCGAGGAACAATTTTATCTGGTGTGGCCGCTCGTCGTGTGGCACACATCGCGCAAGACGGCGCTGCGGATCGCCGCCTGCGCGATCGCCGGAGCATTGGTGTGCCGGATCGCCCTGGCGGGGGCCGGGGTCTGGTGGCTCGCCACGTACTTTCTCACGCCCTGCCGCCTGGACGCATTGGGCGTCGGCTCTGTGATCGCACTCGCCCTGCGGGCGCCCGGCGATCCCGCCGTCACGGCGCGCCGAGTGGGCGACCGTATGCTCCGTGGTGCAATGGCGGTTACCGCTCTCGTGGTCGTTGCGCTCATGATCGGGGATCGCGGATTTGCCGCCACCGTTCGGCTGCCTGTGTCGGTGAATCTGACCGCGATCGCGTGGATCTTCGGCTGGCTGGTCACGATCGCCGCCACCCGCCAGCCGCGCTGGCTGCAATGGAAGCCTCTTCGCGCCGCCGGCCAGTACAGCTACGGGCTCTACGTGATCCATCCCTTTGTATTCGCCTACCTAGCTGCCCGCTGGCCGGGTGGCGGCCTCTTCGCCCACGGTGTCGCGGTCGTGATGGTGTCGGCGTCGCTGGCGTGGCTCAGCTACCACGGGTTCGAAAAGCGCTTCCTGCGGCTCAAGCCCAGACTGGCACCGACGATGCCGTTAATTGCTTTGACGCCACCGCACGATGAACTCACCTACGACCGCGGAATCAGGGTACCGGTCGTGAAGTGACCCGCGCAAGGCGTCATCGACCGCCGGCGAAAATTCGGGCGTCGTGTTGATCGCCACCGCGGTGACACCGTGACTATCCAACGCCCGCGTGATCCGTGCGGCGCGCCCCGCCGTATCGTCGAAGAAATCAAACAAGGTGCGTGTCGGATTCCGCCGGTCCGCGAGAAAGTAGAGCTCAGGACAGTCGGGTGTTGCATAGATATACCCGCCCGGCCGGCTGTGCGCGCGCAGGAGTCCCACCACGCTCTCGTACCGATTGGCGTCGATGGCGCTCACCTCGAGGCCGGTGCGGGCGATGGCCAGCGGCACGCGTCGCCAGCTCTCCCTCGGCAAATAGGTGCCCTTCCAGAGCGCGATGTGATTTGGGTTCACGGCCACCACGCCGAACACCAGGAAGAATCCCGCGACGAGCGCCGGCCGAAGCCCCGCGCCCGACGGTCGCGACGTCAGGATCCCCAGCAGCGCCAGTATCGCGAGTGGCGCGAAATACAAGATGTATCCCCAGCTTGCTACGGGCACCTGCACGAGGCTGCACATCGCGGTCATGCAGATGAGCAACCAGAGCTGCGCCCGCCGAGTCGCTGATGGATGGTCCGGCGGCCGGCGCCAGCGCCACACAACTACGCAGCCGGCGGCGACCGTGCAGGGCGCCACGTAACAGATCGTCAGCCAGACCACGACATAGGGCACGCCGCCGTGCATGGTCGCCAGAACCAGAACGCCGAGCGCGACGCCGAGTACACACAGCGCGACCGCGGCCGCGCGGGCCGTTCGCACGCTCCAGGCGGCTGGCTGTCGAGGCGCCAGCAGTATCAGCCAGGGCAGTGCCGCGCCGAGGGTACCCAGCGACGCCGGCGGGACGAGCGCGAACCCGTACCGCTTGGCTGGGGCCACAAAGACACCGCGGAGCAGCGCGCCCAA
>Ga0209167_10000293_pt1 | contig 42277 bp, 43 predicted proteins | sample Coa_R1_9_FD_187154 | JGI IMG/M metagenome (GOLD analysis project Ga0209167, IMG submission 187154) | Surface soil microbial communities from Centralia Pennsylvania, which are recovering from an underground coalmine fire - Coalmine... | ecosystem: Environmental > Terrestrial > Soil >...
GCACTTCTCCGGGCTTATCGCAGTAGTGATGCCGTTTGCGGCGGGCAACAAGCCGGATTGAGAGCCCACCGAATGGCACGCAACGAGTGCGGCGACGAACACGCCGCCAAGTATTCGCGACTGCATAGCGCGCATCTTAACGCTCCAACCCCCTAGCGTGGAACGGCGAGTGCGGAAAACTGCTCTTTTAGGGCGTACGTTTGCATCGGCGTCGAACCGCCGGGTGGGAAGACGGCGATCGATTCCGCCCCCTTCCTGGGAGCGTTTGCGACGTAGAGCCGGCCCGAGCTATCGAAAGCGAGAGCGACCGGAAAAGTGATTCCGTATCGAATCGAATGCCAGACGTGCTTTTGCCCCCTACGATAAACCGTTATCGAACGGTGAACCCTCTTGTTTCCGCCATTGACGACGTAGATATTGCCGCCGGCATCGACCGCGACACCATACACCCACCGTACACCCTCGGTGATCGTCAGCGACGGCGTGTTTTTTCCGGCCGGATACACCACCACGTTGGAGCTGTGGTTAAAGAGCCCGTTGGCGACGACCAGATCGCCGCTCGGAGCGATGGCCAACTGGATCGGGAGGCCGATCCCGTTGCGGATGAAACGCGACGGAACGTGCTGCCCGCGCCCGTAGATGCTCACCCAACCGGGAAAGACGCTGAAGTTGGCCACGTAAAGGTTCCCGAACTTGTCGAGCACGGGTGAATGGGCGAAGCCGCTGAGATCCTTCAGGCGTTGCTGAGGTTTCGTCGCGCGGGGAGGGTAGATTGCGCCGGTGCCTTCAAATCCACAGCAGCCGTCGCGATATTGAGCGACGACGAATAGACGTCCGGCGCCGTTGGCGGCAAGCCCCTTAGGGACCCCAACTACGCCGCTTAGAATCCGCAGCGGCTCCACGCTCTTCGGGGCGTACACGCTGACGTCACCCGCGTTCGACGCGGTCGAATTGCCGACATACAGATTGCCGGAACCGTCGAGTGTAAGCGTCGTGGGGTTTTCGATGTCCTTGGAAATCGCCGGGCCGCCTAACATCTGCACGAATCCGTTGGGCCACGGGCAAGATAGGCTTTTCCCACACGTTTGCGCGACGTAGGCGAACGGGCGATCGGTTTTTGAAGCACGCGCGGGACCGAAGTTTGAGGCTAGACTCGGCGCACTTGCCGGCGTTGGGATGCTGCTGCTGCTGCCGCAGCCAGAGACCATCGGACAGCTAAGAATCAGGGCGGCAGTCAGCAGTGGCGATCGCATGGCTATAACGGTTCGACAACGCGAACGCTCGCGCCCTATCTCTTGAACGCACTAGCTCCGTCAGGGGTCGAGGGCGACGCCGACGAGGCTCGGATTGTACGGAAGCCTGACTGAGGTAACAACGCCCCCGCCGGGATAGTTAAACAACTGGGTCTGTCCTATTTGGTCTTCGTGGCTGCTCTTTACGCCCTTCGCCTTAGGCGACGTAAAAAAAGTGTCCGCCGTAAGCACGAAGCGGTCGTTGCGGCCCTCAAACGCGAACGCTACAGCGTCATTCGCGGAAGAGAGCGGCGTCGTCGCTACGGGGCTTCCCAGGGAACCATGGCTCGGACGATTATACGTGTAAATGGTGGGCGATCCACTGCCGCCGCTCTGGTCCAAGATGGCGATCCGTCCGCTCTTGGTAACCTGCATACCACCTGGATATTGTACGAGATTTGCGGTCGTCAAAGGTTTGACTCTCTTGCCGCCGATTCCGCCGACGACTTCGCCTGCTTCGAACGGTCCGCTTCCGTTCTTGCTATCGAGGTAGAGATTGCCGCTTCCGTCAAATGCGCAGTAGTAGTCTCCCGCGAATTTCGAGTCGGCAACGATTATCTTCGTCGGGGTAGTCGCTCCTTTGGCATAAAAAGCGACGCTTCCAAGGCCGTAGCTGTTCGATTCATAGCTCGTCACAGCGACGTTACCGTTGCCGTCGACTGCTACGCCATTCGGTCGGAATCCCGGGTCCGAGAGGACCGTGGGCGTGCCGTTGTAGGGAGGAGCGTATACGAGAACGTTCGATTCCGCGACATTTGCAACATAGAGATTGTGGGAGGCGTCCACCGCAAGGCCTTCCGGCCCGTCAACGTCGAGCGTCGCTGCTAGTTGTTGTTGCCGAATAACGTAGACCGCATGATTGTTGAAGTCCGAAACGAAGGCAACTTGCCCGCCAGCTTTCTTTCCGAGGTGGCTAGCGAAGCCCTGAGATGCATTGCCGGTGCCACTGAGCTGCTGGGAACCGGTTGGGGCCGAAGAGGATATTGGTGCGCCCGAACACCCCGCCAATATTGCAACCGCAGTCATTGCGGCCAGGAGCTGCGCGGTCTGCGATGGCCTGTGCATTTACGTCCTTTCCAGCGATAAGAGAAGGGTAGCGGCCGAGTCGACTCGTCGCTTGCTGGGCCAGATTCTAGGACATCACCGTGAAGAAATTCTGAAGCTACGAGCGTTTTCGAGTCTTCGGAACTTTACCGCCGGCGCGTCGCGCCTCGCTCAAGGCAATCGCGATCGCCTGCTTGCGGCTCGTCACGCGCTTTCCCGACCGGCCCGACTTCAGCTTGCCGCTTTTCATCTCATCCATATTCCGCTTCACTTTCTTCCCGGCGAGCGGACCGTATTTGCGGCTCGACTTTTTCCGCGTGGCCTTCTTCCGCGGGGTCTTCTTGCGGCCGGTCGTCTTTTTCCGCCGGCTAGTCGTGCGCGCCGTGGAGCTCTTCCGCGTTTTCTTCGAGCTGCTCTTTTTACGGGTGGTTGCTTTCTTTCTAGGCATCGAATTCGTCCTTTCTCTGCGGCGCCGTGTGAACGTGTACCCATCCTGCCGCGGCCCTATTCCCGCGCTGCAACGGGCAGCGGCGGCTGGTAATAGGTAGAACTTCCGCACGAAAAAACCGATCAATCCAACGAACTACGACGCCATCCCAACATCGAAACACCGGCCCAAATCCGCCATAAATACGCCTTCGTGGCAAAGTACGGGATCATGCAGCTGAAGATGACGCTCGCCGAAGGCCTGGCATGACCGTACGCGATCCCGACGTCCTCGTGCTCAACGATGCGCCTACCTTTTCGGGCTGCCTTCTCCGCGTGCGCATCCTCGGCGGGGTTCTTCTGAAGAAAGACGGGGTCGTGAATAACCGGTTGGTCGCGTGTCCGAAGAAGACCCCGGGCGTCGCACTGAGCACCGACGCATTCAAAGACATCGACGACGTTCCCAAAGAGACGCTCAAGGGCATCGAGCGGTTCCTGATCGAGTATTCCGGCGTCGAAGGCAACGCGATGGAGTTCGACGGAACGTGCTCCCGCAAGAAGGCTCTTGCCATGATCGGCCGCGATCGCAAAGAGTTCAAGAAGCAATCGTGACGGCCGCCGAATCGCGCCGCCGGAAATGCGAGCCTGCAAACCGTGGCTTGATGCACTCGCTGCTTGGTTCGAGCTTTCGACTCTTAGCGCCCGACGGTGCGTCGCGGCATGCCGAACTTGCGCGCTTTATCGCGGACCTTGAGCGCGCAATCGCCTTTGGATCCGACCTGGAGAAAACGTTGTTTTCAATCGCGCGGCACCGTCGCGGGCAATAATCCCGGATTTAGAGGTCGCCGCACGAGACGTAGTGCTTGAGGTTTGCAGCACTTTCGTGAACGTTGATCGCGTAGTGCGCTTTCTTGAGGTCGGCGAGCGTTAGGTGCGGGATTACCGTCACCGAGACGCCGCCGACGACATTCGAGAGCCCTTTCCAGGGCGCGGGATTCAGTTTCGCGCAGGTCCCCTGATGGATATGCGCCGGCTCGGAGGCGCCCGACGGTTCGTTCTTTACCTGGAGCTTGACGCGCAGTCCGCTCGAGGTGTCGTTGAGAAACGCCTGGCCGTTCTGACCCGATCCGTTCTGCGCTCCGAGATTGATCGTCATCGAATGGGCGGACATCGCATTATTGACGTGGTTCATCGTGTTGGTAGCGGCCATGGCCGGGATCATCGACGCGAGGCCGAGGCTCAGGGCGGTTGCCATCAATCGGCACGTTGGCATAGTTCCTCCGAAGCGGTAGCGGTAAGAATGGCGGTGAATCCATGCTTTCCCCTATATAAGGCTCGGATAAACGCCAAGCGCCCGTTACCCGCCCCGTCGCGTTAAACGGTCGTCAAACTCTGAGGTCCCGACAGCGCCATCGCCGCGCGAATCGCTGACGCTTCGTTTCGGTAATTCGGCTGCCGGAGAATCTGGGCTGCTAGGTCGAGCGCTTGCGCGGTCTGTTGCGGTTTGCCAACCGCGTATGCTGCCTCTATCGCGGCCATAATCGCGCGTTTCGCATCGCGCCGGCGGCCCTGAGCGTGGGCGACACGCGCCAGCTCGCGCAGCGTGCTTCCCCGAAAGACGCGGTCGCCCGTCGCCACCGCAGCATCGTCGGCCGCACGTGCTGCGCGTTCTGCCTCCGCGACCTCGTGCAGCATGAGTTTTGCGAACGATTCCGCGACTTTGGCCCCTATCCATTCCGAGGTCTGAGCACGGCTCAACTCGAGCGCGCGCCGAGCATTATCGAGGATATCCATGGGTCGCGGATGCGACGCTCGCATTTGAGCCCGGGCTAGATATGTGTGCGCGCGTGCGCAGAGGCTCGGAGAGCCAAGCCGCCGGCTTTGATCGCAGATATCGGAAAGCCGTTCTATGGCCATCGAAACCGCGCCGCACTCGAGCGCAAGGGTCGTGTGCGAGAGATCGAGCCGTACCATGTCGAGGTCGAGTTTATTCTGTCGGGCCATGAGCCAGGCGTCGGCGAGCATTCGAGACGACTCCGAAAACCTGCCAAGTTCGAAGAGTACGACGGAAACCTCCAACGCGAGTTCGATGCGCTCCGGAGCCGCCGCGAACTTCGCTGCCCGAAGATCCGAAAGCAAAATACTCAAACACGACAGGGACTCGCTGCGCTTTCCCATTACTAAATGGCAATAGGCGGCGAAAGAAAGAGCGCGCAGTCTCAGCCAACGCGCGGCCTCGCTGCTCTGCTCGAGGGTATTGGCAATCGCGGCGGAGCCTTCAATAACCCGGTCGAATCGCCCGCGATGGATGTCGAGTTCCATCAGCGCAAGTTCGATCTCGGCATTGATGAGCGGCCGAGAGGGCTCGGTGGGGGCAAACGTCTCCAGAATCGATCGCGCTGCCCCTAGAGCGCCGTTTGCGCCCGCGAAGTCGCCCATGTACCGCTGCCGTATCATCGCCAGAAGACAGAGCGCTGAAGCGGTGAGAGAGTCGTCGCCACTCTCCGTTATCGCTGACAGCCGCGCGAGCGCGGCCGCGGTCGATCCCCTACTCACCAGCACCAGTACCTCGCTCAGCGGCAAGGACGCTCGACCGGGAGTCGTTTTCGCAAGCACTTCGTGCTGCATTTCAGCTGATAACAAGACCGCGATTCGCCGGCGTATGCCATGTTGAAGCCGAGTATACTGCCGGGCGGAAAGTCCTAACTTTGCGGCGAGAAGGCTCCTTGGCATCCCATCAATGTCAGCGCGCACTATCTCGTACTGCTGCCGGGCGCGTTCCTCATCTTCGAGGCGATCGCTTTGAAAGCAGGACTCCGCGTGTCGACGGACCGCATCGCGAATCGCGCTGGAGAGCGCCGCGTCCGCGCGAACTCGGGCTACGGCCGATAGATCCTGCGAGAAGTACGCGCTTACCAAAGGGTTTCTGCGTAATTCGGCAGGCTCTCGAAGATGCCTAAAGAAGTGCCGGCACGCGGCGGCGAAGGAGCGGTTAGGCAAAGCGCGGGTAGTCAAGCAAGCTCCTCCAAGCAGCGCTCTCATCGTTCGCGTTTGCGCAAAGCGCTGCCTTTTGGACAATCTTCGGCCATTTGGCGCCGCGCTGAAGGCTCGTCTCGTCGCTGGACTTGAAGCCTTCGCAATCGGAGGTTAGTCGAAAGAAGGAGACATGAAGCACCGCCGCTTACGCCACGCCCTCCAAACGGCAGCCGTTGCTGTTCTTGCCGCGTCGTCTGCGGCGTGCGCTGGGCCCGGCAATTCGCCCTCGCTTAACTCCCAAGCGTTCTCGGCGCAGCCGCGCGCCGGCGGGCAACGGCACACCGTTGGCCTCGGTCCGGTCGTGACTTCACAGTTTGGGGGCCAGATCTTCGGCTGGGACATGAACCAAAATGGGAACGACGGGGTGCTCACGGAAACGGTGCTCGGGAGCAGCGTGACCAATGCCATCGAGACCTTCGATCAAGCGACCGGCAAGATCACGAAGGTCGTGCAAAAGGTGCAGCGCATCAACGCGAACGTCGAGCCCGTGGTGGACGCAGTCGCCGGAAACGACGTCGGGATCATCGACGTCGAGCGCGATTTAGTTGTAAGCAGCCGCATCCAGCGGGACGACCGTTTCGACATCATGAGCCCGGTATCGGGGAATAAGATCACGGCCAAGTCGCATCCGCCGCATCCGTTCGGCATCGTTCCGAACTTTGTCACGAACAATCAGGCTTCGTCGAGCCAAGTGATGATGGCCCTCTACCCGGACAAACGGGGCAACGACGAAGTCGGCATGTATACCTACGACACCGCGAAGAACGCTTGGGGCAAGCGGCTTGGCTTCCCAAGGCGCTTTCTTTTTCAAAACGGTTTCCCGAACTACGCCGCGGTCGACGCGACGACGAATGAAGCGGTAGTCGGGTATCTCATGCGGTCGCGGTACAATCCGCACGAATCGGCCACCTTTTACGTCATGGATGCGGTGACGGGAAAGCACCTGCGCAGCTTCTACGGCGTCGGCTACGGCTTCCCCAACGGCATGGCGGTCGATCCCACGACGGATACGATGTGCACGACGACGACCGGTGACACGGACGTCGAGTTTTACAATCTGTCGACCGGCAAGGGGAAAGCCGTGCAGATTCCCATTTATTACAACAAAGGTCCCCTAACCAATGGCGCCGCCGTAGCGGCCGACCCGATTCACCATCTGTTTCTAGTCGCACAGTTGGACTCTACCTTCTCGTCGAGCGGAAGCACCGTCATCGTGTACAACGAACACGGCAAGCTCATCGAATACATCAACGGTTTTGACTTCCTGAGCGCGTACAGTGTGGTTGTGCCGCATCTCGCCGTGAATCCGTCTAATCGGACGGGCTATGTGAACGGGCCAAACTTGAACCAGCTTCAGGAGTTCACATATTAATATGAGGATTTCGACTATGCCAAGGTTGTTGATGCTGGTTTGCGCTACGAGCGCTGCATTTACCGGTTGCGCTTTTCGACAATCCCTCGACCCCGCTCAGGGCGGCGTCGATAGCGTGATTCCGCGGACCGCGACGTTGCCGCACGCGGGTCACCGCCACTCGTGGATGCTGCCCGAAGCCAAGAACGAGGACCTGCTCTACGTCTCCAACGTGTACACGATTACCGTGTACTCTTTTCCGAAGGGAAAGCTGGTGGGGACGCTCAGCGATTTTGAGAAGCCGTACGGCGAGTGCGTGGACGCAAAAGGGGACGTGTACGTTACCGACAGTTCGTTTGGCAAAATCTACGAGTACGCGCACGGCGGCACGAAGCAGATCAAGACGCTGAAAGATCCCGAGTTCGTACCGTACGGTTGCGCCGTCGATCCAACAACCGGCAACCTCGCGGTGGCAAACTACTCGGACGCCTCGGCGCGCCAGGGCGACCTTGCCATCTACCATAAAGCCAAGGGGTATCCAAAGTCGTACACCGGCTACGACTTCTATTACTATTACTTCTGCGGTTACGACCCGAAAGGGAACCTGTACGTCAACGGGCTCAACGATTACGGCGAGAACCTCGAGTTCGGCGAGTTGTCCAAGGGCGGCGACGAGATCAAGAATATCCTCCTGCCCAATACCGTCCACTATGTCGGCGGTATCGAATGGGACGGCCAATACGTTGCGGTGGGCGATGGCGGCCCGAATATTTACCAGTACACGTTCAGCAACGATCAAGCAACGCTCGAAGGCACGACGAGCTTGACCGGCGCCGCCCAGGTCGGTCAGTTCGGCATCGTGGGGTCGACCGTCGTTACGCCCAACGAGTTCCTCACCAACTCCGGCTCGGGCCCCGTGCTGTATTTCCCGTACCCGTCGGGCGGAGCGTCCACCCAGACGATTACCAAGGGCGTTTTCTATCCCTTCTCTTCGGTCGTCAGCCCCGCGGCGAGCCGCCGCTAGCGCCGTGCGGACTACCGGAGCGCTAAACTACTTGTCGGAGGAATGGATTTACCATGACATATTTGAGCTTTAGTCGCCTTTGCCAGACGGTTGTCGCCATCGCCATTGCCACGACGTTCTCCGCGTGTGCCGTCAGCGGCAACGCGCCCGACGGAACGCTAGCCGTCGGCGCCTCGCAGGTAAAAGGCAAGCCAGTCGTGCCGGCAACAGTGTCGCCGAGTAAGGCGAAGAGCTCGAAACAAGTGCTCTTCGTCTCGAACCTCGACGGCGGGATTCGCATCTACTCGGCAGATATCCACGAGAAGAACCCGCCGTTACTCAAGACGATCACAACCGGTGCGACTCGTCCCGAAGGCGTGTGGGTGGATAGCAAGGACACGCTGTACGTCGTGAACGCGTCTACCGGTTCGGGAGGACCAAGCCTCAGCGAGTACAAGCGCGGTGCCTCAAGGCCGTTTCGGACGATCACTACCGGTCTTCTCGGTTATCCAGGCGCAGTGGCCGTCGGCAACGACGGTACCGTTTACGTCAATACCGTGAGTGACTCGGAGACCGCGTCCAACCCCCCTTCCCAAGGTGGGTCAACGGGCGCCGTCGTGGTGTATGGGCCCGGAGAAATTACACCCAAGGCGACGATCGATCTTCCCCAGGCGGCCGAATACGGCATGGCGGCCGGAGGCATGGCGATCGACAAACAGGGAAACGTATACGCCGCAAACGAGGGGGATGCCGATGTCGTGGAGGTTTTCGAGATCACCCCCGGCTCGTTACAGGTGACGGATCTGGCGCTCACGGGCCCGGGCGGTGAAGCAATCGCGATAGACGGTTCCGGAAATCTCTATACGGGCGGTTTTGCCGGCTCCGGCGGTTATTTCGTTGCGGTCTATCCTCCCGGAGCGAGATCACCCTCGCGAACCTTTCCGCTCTATTTCCAAGCGTACGGCATGACCGCCACGAGCAACGGCACGCTGTACGTCGTAGGCGAGGATGACGTTTATGAGTTTGCGCCGGGCGCAAGCACCCCAACGAATATCGTCGGCACGCTCGACGGAGAGACGTTCACCTACGACGCGGCGATCGGCTCGCAATAACGGTCAACGTCCCGGCTTGGGCGACGTCGAACCGAACGTAGAGGTAGTTTCCATCGCTTAAAAGCGTCGCGGCGGCTGAGTCCTCCGCGGCGCGCGTAAAGGTGCTATGTTGTTATTGCGTTTGCGTGGAATACCAAATAGTATTTCAGCATCTCCGCCGGGCAAAAGCAAATGAAACGTGTCGGCAACTGACGCCGTACCCCTCGGGAAGCTCAAGCCGGTCAGCGTCCCCTGGAGTTTTGCATCGGGGAACGAATACACATACACGTTACCGTCGCCGTCGTCTGAAAGGTAGAGAAGGTCGCGCTTCGCCAGGCCAGGCGCCATCCACGACGCGCCTCGTCTAAGCAACTGCGCATTCGCGGTGGGTTGCGTTTGCGATCCGCCGCTGCACCCAGCAATGGCTGTCTCATTAGCTGCTCGTTGCTTGCCGCCCGCGTCGAAGCCTGCTCGCAATCTGCGCGGTGTCCGATACAGCTTCCGTGGGACAAAGAAGGATGCGCTGACGGGTAACGACCAATCGACGTTTTAGCGAACGTCGAGGCGCACGGGGGAGCGCCGCACCAGTCCCCGGAGGTGCTGTTGACCAAATGAACTGGATGAGAAGGTGCGCGATCGCGTTGGCGGTGGTTCTCTGCACGCTAGGCGTTCACGCTGAGGCGATCAGTTCCGGGCTGCCCGTACTGACGCCGGTTCGTTCGGCTTCAGATCCAGCGCGGCACGTCGTCTGGGGCGCGATTTCGCATGGTTTGAAGTGCGGAGTTTCCATGCTGTCCCCGGCCAATGACGCTAACGCCCGAGTGATGCTGACGATCGCGAACGCTGGGCCGGGCAAGTACGCGTACGCTGACGATAGCTTTCCCGGGATGGCGGCCGATTTCGTTACGACCGACCGACGAGGGCGTGCTGTCGGCGTGACGTATGGCGCCGAATTTATAGTGATAGATAAGGCGCAGCGGGGCGGCGTTCTGGACTCTGGATGGAGGCTTGAGCTGATCTACGACGCGCCCAATGCTCCGGCCGGCAGTTTGTACGAAGTCTCATTCCGTGGCAACGTGCGCACTATCTACGGGATCCGCATCCCACTGCGCTGCGGGCCCGTGACCTTCGACTATCGCTAAGTGGGCCACTCGATAGTGCAAGGGCCCGAGATTTCGTACGGGCCGGCGTTGAGCGTATACCGAACCACGGCACCTGGAACGCCATTGAGTGCGACGCGTACGCGAAGGCGATTTTCGCCAACTGTCAATCTGCCATCCCACGGTTTCGATCGGCTGCCGTCGGCGGTGTTGAGGTAGTACGCCACGTAGCCATCGCCGGAGCGGCGAGGTTCGCCGAATGTCTCGACTTTGACGAGACGTTTCATCGTTGTCGCCTTTCCCGCTCGATCGAACAAGGTGAGTGCCGTGACGGCGAGTTTCTCCATCGCCTTGGAAGTATCGATTTCAACGACGGCGACCGCAAACTCGGATTCGAAGTCGGGCGGCCGAGAGGTCGGAATGATCCCGATCGAACCGTGGGCGCAGAAAAGCGACCTTGCCGCCGCGCGGCTCGTTGTCGGCTGCGCGGCTGCGGCCGCGACCGCTAAGGATGCCAGAGCCAAGGCTGCTAGTGCGTTCGATGCCGGCCGCGCGCGGCTGCCTTTCGCGGATTTTAGAGTAACTGCGGAGCAACGAGCGCGTTTCACGGCGTCAACGCGAAAACCGTTCCGCAGTCGTAGGCGCCGTCGTATCGTGTCGTGCCGTAGAGCTTGCCCTTGACGTTGAGGAGGCCCGAGTAGGGATGTGCGCCGTCCGGCGTGCCTTTGAAGCTGTGGAGCACGGTTTCCGCACCCGGCGTCGTAATCGCGAAGACGGCTCCGTGACCGCTAGCGCCCCCTTGAGCGGTCGTGCCGTAGAGCTTGTCGTTGACGGTGATAAGGGCCGCGTCAGGAAATTCACCGTCTCCCGAGCCGCCAAAGCTATGGAGCACGGTCTCCGCGCCGGACCGCGTGATAGCGAAGACCGTTCCCTTGTCGTTCGCGCCACCTCCTTCGGTGGTCCCGTAGAGCGTGCCGTTGACATTGAGTAGGGCCGCCAATGGGTAACTGCCGTCGTGATAGGTGCTCCCCTTGAAGCTGTAGAGTACCGTTTCCGTACCCGAGGTTGTAATTGAGAAAACCGTTCCCTTGCGGTTCGCGCCCCCTGCTTCGGTAGTCCCGTAGAGTGTGCCGTTGATGTTGATCAGGCCCGCCTGGGGGTTTTTGCCGTCACCCGAACTTTTGAAGCTGTAGAGTACGGTTTCCGTGCCGGCCGTCGTGACTTTGAACACGGTTCCACGCTTGTTCGTGCCCTCATAAAAGGTCGTGCCGTAGAGCGTACCATTGACGTTGAGCAGGGCCGCCAATGGGGTTGCTCCATCGTCCGAGTTGCCGCCGAAACTATGGAGTACGGTTTCCGTACCCGCGGTTGTAATTGAGAAAACCGTGCCCCTGTGTTTCGCACCCCCGGTTTCGGTTGTTCCGTAGAGCGTGCCGTTGACGCTGATGAGGCCCGCTAATGGGCGTGCACCGTCTGGTTCATTAGCGAAACTATGAAGCACGGTCTCCGTGCCGGACGTGGTGATTGAGAAGACCGTTCCGCGGCCTCGGCCATCGCACTCGGTAGCCCGACCCCCTGTGGTCGTGCTGTAGATCGTGCCCTTGACGTCGGTCAGCAGACCCAGCCAAGGGTATGCGCCGTCTCCCGAGCCGCCTTTGAAGCTGTAGAGCACGTTGTACGTGGGACGCACGCGCATGCGCTCCGCCGTTGTCATCCTCAGCGCAGTCGAAGGACCGGTAGGCGACGCGCTCAGCGGCGTGCCGCTTCCGCCGCCGCAGCCAGCGAGAATCGCGATAGCTGCGCCCGTGCAAAAGGCAAACCGCAGAGCATTCATAAGCCTAACGATTCCACAACGCCGACCGTTCCCACTCTTCCCCGTCACGAGATACACCCGCAAGTTCCGGAAAATCTTTCAGAAGAGTGGCATGCTGTTGCATCTCGGCGTCAAGCATAGTTAGAGCTGTCCGTCAAGCCATACAGATTATGTCCCCGGTCTGCGTGTCACTATAATTTAGGAGAATTTCTACGCGGCGCCGAAATCGCAGATATGAGGCAGGTCGTGCCGATTCACGCCTGGAGTGATTGAAAGCGCGTGATGCGCAGCACATCTTTCCTACGCTTTTGCACTCTGACTTTGAGCATTCTCAAGATTCAGGTACTTCAACGCCGAATGTTGTATATTTTTGGCTGCCCGTCGCTCCGAGCGATATGTAAACTGTGCAAGGATAACAACGAGATGTATTTCTGTTGGCACAAGCACTAACCGTGTGACGGCCTGTCGCGTACCGGGTCGCACGAACATCCACTCCCACTCTTCGTCCGGCGGTATTAGAAGAGCTTTCTCGAGAATCGGTTTATTGAATCCCTTACGTGGATATTGAGCTCCATTATCATCCAAATAACGAGGGAACCATTGCCCCTCCGGCGCGCCTCTAACAGTGAGACTAAGATCGTAGACCTTATGGTTGACGAAGCCTTTGTTTTCAAGCAAGACGGTCACTTCGAGTAAAGTGCCATCTGTAACTTTAGCGCACACCGTGCCCTGCACGTCGAGCTGCGTTCGTTTACTCGCGCCAGCCGAGATGTAGAACCACCATGCGGCAGCGCCGAGCGCCAGGATTTGAGCAACTTTAAGACCAGCGTCGATCGAGGCTGCCCATTGGTGCGGGGTCGTGTGGACTAGCCAGGCGAGCAACGCGAAGCTAGCAGTCAACACCGTCGGCTAGGAGGATCGTCTAATATCTTTGATTCTACACTTGGTATATCTCGTGCTTCTCGCTTGCTTCGCTTCATAACCTCTTTCTCTGGGCGCCATTTCTGGCGAGATCGTGCCCCAAGAACGGCGAGACCTCCAAACGGTGAGAAACTGGCGGTCGCGACGTGATCCGGCGAAAAAGGTGACATCGCAGTTTCTGAACACTTCCGGTAGATATCTAGCGCCGGCTGACGAGCAGATTACTCACTGGACTTCAAAGACCGCCAGACCGGCCGGCGCGAGGGGAGTGTAGCTATCTGAGTCTAGGTCGCGGAAGCCAGCGCGCCAGCTCGACTCCTCGGGCAATTTGTCTTTTATCGCGTTGAATGTCGAAATTGCGTCATCGGTTAAGATGAAAATGTTCATCTCGCAAGCGCCGGCGTCGTGCCCGTCAACCTCATACGCTCCGTTGGCATCTCGCTCTAGCCTGTCTTCGAGCGCAACGAGCGCATCGAGATCGACAACGTCAGGCATGGTTTTTCGTAGCGGAAACTGGATGACTAACTGGTGCACTGCTTCACCTCTCGGGCCCTCACTTCGGCACGGCTCGCCCGCCAAACAGTGGGCGGTGCCTATCCGAGGCGCGCGAGCGGTCGCATTTTGTCGTAGTACTTCACCCATGCCGTCATGGCGCCTTTGGCCTCGTCGTAAGTTTCGAAGCGCTGCTGCGAAACGAACCGGGCTTAAGCGTCCCCGTGAACGACTCCGCCGCGCCGTTGCCGTCGATCAGGTCCGCGTACGAGACTGCGCCGTGGTCCGGGGGCTCTTGAAGGCTAAAGGGCCTGGAACGTGCCGGACGGGCTCACGCTAAAGACGGTCCCGAACCCGCCGCTGGCGCACCCCCGAGGCACCGCAAGGTCCGGCAGTGCCGTACAACGTGCCGTTCACGTTGGTCACGCTGAAGACGGTCCCGCATCCTACCGGACCGCTGCTGGTGCTGCAAGTCGAGCCGCCACCGCCGCCACCCATTACCGTCCTGCCGTAGAGAGTACCGCTTCCGTGCCGGCCGCTGCCCCTCCGTGCAATTACGGATACTCCCTTTCGCCGCACCAAGGTATACTGCTAAGCGACGCATGGAAGCGTTAATGCTTCAGGAGAAGAAACAATTTCATGAACCGTTCGTGTTTCTGCCACACCCTCAGACCAGCGGGCGCTGCCGTGCTCATCGCTGTGCTCTCGGCATGCGCTGGTTCCGGCACCCGCCCTGCTCTCGGCCCCCAGCTGCTGCCGGCACCTCGATCGCCACAGGCCCGTATCCAGCCAATCGGCGTGCGACGGCACACGGCCGGCCTGGGACCGGTCGTGCAAGACGCGTTGGGAGGCGACATCTACGGCTGGGACATCAACCAGACCGGCACCGACGGCGTGCTCAGCGAATCGCTGTCTGACAACAGCGGCTTGCTCAACGCAATCGAGACCTTTGACGAGTCGACGGGAAAGATCACGAAGGTCGTTCAAAAGACACAGACAAACGACGACGGCCCCTCGCCCGTGGTCGAGGCGATCGCCGGGGGTGACGTTGGGCTGGTCGACGATCAGCACAACTTCGTGCAGAGCGGCAAACTCGTACGCGATGACAAATACCTGGAGATGAACCCGGTAACCCGCAACAGGATCACTGGTAAATGGAAACCGCCTCACACCCTCGGTCTCGATCCGAACTTTGTTACCAATAACCAGGGGTCTTCGAGCGAAGCGATGGTGGCGTACAGATTAACCAAGACCGATAACGAGCAAGCGTTTCTGTACATGTACGACGTCGGCACGAACACATGGCAAAAACCATACTTGTTTCCTCGCCATCACGTTCTAAGTGAAAATACGGAGTACGCCGCCATAGACACGCAGAGCAATGTTGCCGCGGCCAGCTACCAGCAATATCGCTACCCTTTCAATCCGAACGAAGTACCCCCGACCTTCGTTGTCTTCGACGCGAGTACCGGTAAGCTGCTGCGCAAGTTCCCGGGACTAGGACAGGGGTACGTCAACGGCATGGCGATCGACTCGACGACCGGCACCATGTGCACGACGACCTTTGGCGACCATTACGTGGAGTTCTACAAGGTGTCGACCGGCAAAGGCTTCAAGGTGCAGATTCCGATACTTTATAGCGGGGGGCCCCTCAACGGGGGTGCGGCGGTGGCCGTCGACCAAGTGCACCACCTGTTTATCATCGCACAACTTAACTCTACATTCTCTTCCTCTGGAAGCACGGTCATCGTGTACAACGAAAAAGGTCATCTCGTCGAGTACATCAACGGTTTCGAGTTTCTCAACCAGTTCTCGGCGGTCATCCCGCACATCGCGGTCAACGGAGCGAAACGTCTCGGGTACGTGAATGGCCCGGGCGAAAACGAACTCCAGGAGTTTACGTACTAGGCCGCCTCTGAGTGCCCTCGCCAATAGGCCTTCAACGCGAGCTGGACTTGCTTATTTGGTGACGACTTGGTAACGTAAATCTTGTACCGCCCTTGTACCCGTATGTCACGATAGATTGACTTTAAGTGCTTGGCAGTGCTATTCGGGACGTGGAGAGGTGGCAGAGCGGTTGAATGCGGCGGTCTTGAAAACCGCAGAACCTGATAAGGGTTCCGTGGGTTCAAATCCCACCCTCTCCGAATCGCCGTACGGGGCTGGCGGCGCTTGAATCTCCGCGAGGCTTGCTCGGAACGCTTACATTATTGCGGTTGAGCGGTGCCCGGCTCGCAGGATGAAGTGGTAGGGAAAGCGCGGGTCGCGGATACGCTCGATGCATCGCAGTGCGCTTCCATCGATGCGATCCCGTGCTTCTGCGGGGCTGTGGGCGTGTTCGGCCGGTGGACCCGTTGGGCGATCGATCGTCGCGTCCCAGTCGAAGATCAAGACGTCGCCGTGCGGCGCCAGTAGGGGCGCGAGAGAGCGAAGCGTCGCGTCGTCGATCTCGTGCAGTACGTTGAGCGCGAAGATGCGGTCGTACGGTGCTTTCGCCTGCGTCTCTTGCCAACTTGCGGCGCTGAAGTTTTCGAGACATAAGTCCGCGGTACGGCGGCGAACGATGTCGAGCATTTCGGGTTGCACGTCATAGGCGACGACGTCGACGTCCGGATGAGCCTGAGCAACCGCAACTCCGTAGCGTCCCGTGCCGGTGCCAAAATCGAGAACCCGCGAGCCCGAGGGAACTTCGAGCAACTCTACAATCGCAGCCGTTGGAAGCCAGGCTTCTCGTTCGGGATCGTCGAGCACGCCGGCGCGCTCGTGCGAAAATATATGGGGCTGCTTAGCCCCCTCGCCGGATTTCCGACCCGGGGTTCGACTCAAGCAGTCGCGCTTGCGGCGGCTGGGAGTCCCATCGAGCTTGAAGGGTCGATCGCAATGTATTCGTTTTTGCAGGCCTGCCCGAAAAGCGGCTCGAGAAGGTTTCTAACGCCGTCGACCGAGGCGGCTTGCCACAAGCAGATCGCCGTCGAGCGATCGCTGCTCGTCACGGTTTGATGCAGTTTGAGGTCGGCGGGGATGTCTTTCGCCGCGCTCGCCGCGGTTGCCCAAAACGTATCGGGATCGCTGATCCTGTGAATGACCGAAATGAACATAACCCGTCCTTTATGGCGATCGAGTGCGTCTTACGGCTATCGGGGTGCCGCCCGGCCAGCCCTGCAGGCGCCTTGACTACGCGATTCGCTGGTTCCTTGCGCGTACGCCTCGCCAAAGTGATCGTTGCCTTTAAATTAGAGGCTTTTTGCTTCAGAGCGTGCAACTGCATATGTCCCCGGACTTTAAACTCCCGAAAGGCTCCTATTGAACCTCAAAGACGCGATTGCGGAAATAATGCGCTGTCGCCTGGTGGACCCTGCCCGCGCTGCGATCCTCGAAGCCCAGGTTTTAGGGCGCGGGACGAGCGTCACCCTCGATCCCATTGATAATCCCGAACAGAAAGCGGCTCGCGCAATGTTCGGCCTGGCGTAGGTGTAACCTAAGCCACTCGTGGTCACTGTAGCTCAGCCGCTCACCAACTGACGCTTGCCAGCGCTTCCTTTAGGGCCCGTTCTTCGGTCATCATTGCCCCCTCAGACATGAGCCTCGCGACTGCATCCGGGCCCATGGCAGAGCGCAGCACGGCAAGGACTCGAGCGTAGCGCTCATATGATTGCGCCCGCTCCACGACTTGCGGCCGCAACGCGGCAATCGCTCCGATGCGCTGGAAAGCCCACGCGGCGACGACGGTCAAGGGCTACCCGCGCGCAGGCCCTAGGACCTCCCATGCGTATTCCTTAGGTTCCGCGTACCGATCCAGTGAGACGAGATATCCCGATACGCTCCGGTACCAACAATGTTTCCGCCTATACCCTAAACGCGAAAAGCGGCGCGTTGAAGCCGGTGAAGGGATCGCCGTTTGCTGCGGGCTACGATCCCCACGGCATCGCCACGTGCCGCGTCGAAGCCGGCAAGGACGATATCGGAGATGAAAATGAGCACTACGAAAACGCCACCCGTCTCACGAAAGAGCATACTCGAACTCGCCGCATCGTTTGGAGTATTGGCAGCGGTCGGCAACGTCACCGCCGGCGCCGCGCCGCGCGAGGGAGTCGTGGGTGCCTGGAGTCTCGTGAGCTTCGACGTTGACGAAGGACGCGGTTCATCCAAACCCCGCTTCGGGCCCGACCCCGTCGGCTATTTGCTCTATACTGCCGATGGGCACATGGCCGCCGTGCTCGCCGGAACGCATCGTCCCGAGTTGAAATCGCCGTCCGGAAGCTCGTCAACCGAAGAGCAGCGCACGCAAGCCCTGGCGAACTTCCTTGCGTACGCCGGCCGCTACGACGTTCGCGGCGATCGCGTCTTCCATCACGTCGAAGTCAGCGTGTTTACCAATCTCATGGGAACGACGCTCGAGCGCCAGTTCAAGATCGAAGGCGACGTGCTGACCATTCGCACGATGCCGCCTGAAATCTGGGGCACCTCAAATATTCTCGTCTGGAAGCGCGCCTAGTATTGTACCCTGCCCGCCATATTCTTGTACTCTTTCCAAACCGCGACGGCTTCCTCGCGCAGGATCTGCTCGGCGGGAATCGATCGTTGGGTGGTGGGCTTCTTTAGCTCGGCGTAAATCATCGTGTCGTCGAAGTTGCCGTACTCTAGCGCGTCGCCGACGGTGGCGGCGTAGAAAATCTTGCTGATTCCGGCCCAGTACGCGGCCGCCGCGCACATCGGGCAGCACTCCGCGCTGCTGTACAGGGTGCAATCGGCGAGCTTAAAGCTGCCGACCTTCTTGCACGCCTTGCGGATTGCTTCCATTTCGCCGTGCCACGTCGGATCGTTCTCAGCGACGACTCGATTCGCTCCCTCGGCCAGAATCTCGCCATTCTTGTCGACGATAACGGTGCCGAAGACGCCTCCGGCCTTCTTGACGAGCGACGTTTCTTTCGAAAGCTCGATCGCGCGCCGCATAAACTTCTTGTCTTGTTCGGTCATAATGATCACCAGTTCGCGCGCGTTTGGGTCCGACCTCTGCAAACGTAGAAGTACTTCGAAACCGTGGTAGCAAACTAATCGAAGGTGCTATCCACGGACGACTCCGGAAAAACGAATCTCATTCTCTGTGTGCGCGTTCGTCCGGACAAAGAGTCCGAGTTCGCACACTGGCACGTCCGCTGGCAGACCGCCGTGCTTGCGGCACCGGGCGCGCTGAGTTTCGAATACCGTCCTCCGGCCCCGCCCGACCAGGAAGAGGCAATTGCACTCGCATCCTTCGACAGCATGGATGCGCTCCGTCGTTGGCGCCACGGCGACGAGAGCCGGGCCCTCGTTGCGCAAGCGGTTCCGCTAGTCGAGGGCGGAATCGTTATGCAACTCGCCGGCCAGGCGGCCGCGGGCTACATTCCCCAGCACAGCACTACGGAACTCATCGTCACGCAAATCAAACCGGGCAAGGAAGAGGCCTATCGCGCGTTTGCCGAGCGCATTCAAAAAGCGCAGGAGGCGTTTCCCGGCTACGTCGGCTCGTTCGTGCAGCCGCCACACCAAAACGAGCGTGGCTGGACGACGCTCTTCCGCTTCGACACCGAAGAGAATCTCGAGCGATGGCTGAGCTCGGCGCGCCGGGCCGAGCTGCTCAAAGAGAGCGAAGACCTGACGCAAGGCTTTGTCGCGCAGCGGATGGATACGTCGTTTCCGGGCTGGGTGCCGACCGATCCGGCCACCGGAAAACCGCCGAGCATTTGGAAAACGGCGTGCCTCGTTTTGCTCACGCTCTTTCCGGTTGTCATGCTCGAACTCAAGTTCCTTACGCCGAACCTGCGCACGCTCAACCCGGCGCTGGGAACGTTTGTGGGAAATGCCATCAGCGTTTCGCTAACGACGTGGCCGCTGATGCCGCTTGCGGTTCGCGCCTTCCACGGTTGGCTGTTTCCGGAAAACCGGCCGCGCTGGCTCGTGCTCACCAGTCCCCTGGTGTTGCTCTGCTGCTACGCGGTGGAGATCGCTTTACTCTGGCGGCTGCTCTTGTAACCGCTCCTACCGGCGGCTGCGAGCCCGGTGCGCCGACGAGACCGTGACGTTGACCGATTTGGATGCGATGCCGTTGGCGACGACGACCAGCGTGCTGGCGCCCGAGCCGATGCTCGCGGGGACGTCGAAGTTGGTCGAAACGATCTTCGAGCCGGTGGCAACGCCCATCGTGCTGTGACCGTGCGTGCGGGCGTAGACCACGTCGCCGCTCGCGTTGTTCGTGATGCGAACGAGCGGATAGTTCGTTGCGGTTTGGTACTCGTCGCCGAAGGCCATGGCTTGCGAGAGACCGTTGAACTGCGTGCCGGTTATTTTGTAGGTGCTTCCGGGCGCGATGCTCTTCGGATACGATTTGATTGCCGGCGCCCAGCTTGATTTCGCCGAGCCCGTCGGCGTGTACAGATCGATCGAGGACGAGCAGAAGAGCCCGACTTCTCCCGTGGGCAGCAGGATCGGCGGGCACGACGGCACGCCGCTCAGCGCCGTGAACGTCTTGCCGTTGAACTCGTAGACGCCGCCGGAGTCACCGAAGACCATCACGTCGCCGCTGGGCTCGAGCAGACCGAACGAATCGGCGGCGTTGTCGTTGTCGGGGAAATCGGGGCCTTTGGCCCACGTGCCGGCTTTGCTTCCGGTTGAATAATAGATGGCGGTGTGCCCCGTTCCCGTACCGCTGGTTCCTTCGCCCGAACCGGTCGCGAAGACGCTTCCGTCGGGACGCAGAATGGCGGGACCGATCTCGCCCGGCGGATAGTAGCAGTCTTTCTTCTTCGGGCCGTAGGGGAGACAGCCGCCCGACGCCCAGTGTGAAGCGAGGATAACGGGAGTATCGCCGGCGGTCTTCCACGTTTGCGCCGACGGGTTATAGATTTCGGAATCCGGGTCGTTCTTTACGTCGACCGTCAGGACGGTACCGTCGGCAAGCAGCGTCCAGCCTTCCTCGGCGTTGAAATCCGCTTTTCCCGCATCGCCGACGGACGTCCATTTATTCGTCGTGGGATTGTAGGTTGCGTCCCACTTGTGCAGCTTGTCGCCGATGAGAACGAGGTTGTTGGGAAGCATGGTCGAGGGCGAGTCGCCGATCCAGCCCCAGTGTGACGGATGACCGAGCTTCGTCCATGTGTTCTTCACCGGATCGTAGATCGCGCCGAGATTGGTGAGGGTGAAGTTATCGTTGTTATACTCACCGCCGCTGTACCATAAACGCCCGTCGGCAAGAACTTGCGACGCGCCCGCCGACGGGCTGTAGCCCGCGGGCATCGAAGCGACTTGCGTCCAGGTCCCGTCCGCGTAACTGCCGGACGAATCGGGCGCGTAGCTATACCATTGGTTGCCGTTGCTGCCCGACTGTACGAGCACGGTGCCGTCGGTCATGAGCCATTCGAGCGCCGCTTGGACCGGCGGCGAACTCTTCGCGCGAACGAGCCGCGCGCCGCCTTGCGCGGACGTGCCGAGCGGAACGTTCGGCAGCGACGAATGACCGCCGCAACCGGTAAGCAGCGCAGCGGCTACGCCGGCGACTGCGGCAACGCGGGCGAAAATGAACGGATGTCGGAGAGATAGCAACATGGTTGTCCCTTTTTAATGGCAAAGCGTGCGAAGCCTCTAAAGCACGTGGCTATGGCGCTATCGCGTTTGCGAGCTTTGTTTGCGCAGCCTTCGCTTGCGCTTCGAGTTCGTCGAAGACGGCATACTGCGCGGCCGTTGGCCGCTCGTACGCCATCTCGACGTCGGTCGCGAGGAAGGCCAGCCGATCGTGCAGCTTCGTCTCGTACAGCAGGCCGCCTTCGCTCGAGTTGATCTTGAGTTGGACGACGCCGGCGATCGCGGCGTCGAGAGCCGCGTTCGGACCGGTGCGGCTGCGTAGCGCCAGCGCTTCGTCGATCTTGCGATCGAGCGCATCGAGCGTGGCGTGAATCCGTTGTTCGAGCGCGAATCGCGCCGCGAGCGCGTCCGGCGCGACGTGGATGCGCGGGTCGAGGGTAACATCGAACGACGCCCGCGCCGCACTGCCGCCGTAGTCGAGCGTTACGGTGTACGTGCCGGGAAGCACGACCGGACCGCTGACGGTGTCCTCTTCGCCGCCGGCCGCGACCGGCGGGTTGAAGCCGGTAACGTCAGCCGCGTCGGGGTAGCGCAGATCCCACTGGAAGCGATTGGCGCCGCCTCGAATGCCCGTCGCCGCGAAATCCGCTTCGCGCTTTCTCGCGGCCGATGCAAAGAGCGGGGCCGCCGGCGTCGGTTGCGGTTTGGTTTTGAGATGCAGCGCGAAGGTCCGCACCGTTGCGCCGACAGCATCGCTAAAGGTGAGAGTCACCGGCGTCTTACCGTTATACGACGCGGGAATGTTGAAGAAGACCGTCGCGCCGAACGGAGGGTTTTCGCCCGCGGCGGTGCTGGGGAATGGAGGCGCTCCGTAGGCATGTGTCAGCCAGGCGGTCTGCGGCGCAAAAATCTGCGGCGCGCCGCCGGCGTCGCCTCGCGAAATCGCTTCGAGCAGCGCGAGGTTGTCGAGCACCCAAAACGCGCGGCCGTGCGTCGCCGCGACCACCGCGCCTTGGCGCGTGTCGACGGCAAGATCGCGCACTTGTACCTTCGGCAGGTTGATTGCGAGCGGCTGCCACTCGGCGCCGCCGTTGATGCTAAGGTAGACGCTGCTCTTGGTTCCGAGGAAGAGCAAGTTCGCGTCGTTGGGGTCTTGCCGAACGACGAACGCACATTGATCGCTGGGAAGACCCGCGTTGATCGCCGTCCAGTGGGCGCCGTAATCCTGCGTTTCGTACGCGTAGGGATGGAAGTCGTCCCACATATAGCGCGAGGCCGTCAGGTATGCGGTGCCTTTCGCGACGTGCGACGGCTCGATCGAGCTAATCTGCGCCGTCTGCGGCAGCATTGGCGGCGTTACCGCACTCCAATGGGCACCGCTATCGGTCGTTACGTGCACTAGACCGTCGGCCGATCCGGCCCAAATTACGTCGTTGTCGAGCGGCGAGACGGCGAGCGACGAAACGTCGGGATAGACTTCGGCGCTGGTTTGGTCGAGATCGATCGGGCCGCCCGTTGGGCCCTCCGTGCGGGCATCGTTGCGCGTGAGATCGGGGCTGATCGTTTGCCAGGTGCGCCCGTAGTCGTCGCTGCGAAGCACGTACTGCGATCCGACGAGCAGCTCTTTGGGATTTGCGGGCGAGAAGAGCACGGGATGCGTCCAGCCAAAGCGGTACTTGAGTTCGGCGGAGTACGCGCCTTCCTGATAATCCGGCCACGGGCTGACGCTGCGGTATTGACCGATCGTCGCGTCGTACTGCAGGAAGATCGAAAAGTAGCCGCTGCCGTAGGTAATCGTGGGATCGCCGGGCTGCGGTGCGACGAAGGTGCTCTCGCCGTAGGCAACTCGTTGCCACTCATCACTCGAGATTGCGCCGTTCACCGAAGCGCTGGGGCCCTCGATCGAGCCTTCGTCCTGCTGCGCGCCATAGATGTGAAATGGGAAGCGGTCGTCGATGGAGACGTGATAGAACTGGCCAGTAGGCTGATTGTGCTCGCCGCTCCACGTCTCGCCGCCGTCGGTCGAAACCGTCGCGCCGCCGTCGTTGCCTTCGAGCAATACCTTCGGATTGCGAGGATCGATCCAGACGACGTGGTTGTCGCCGTGCGGCGGCCGGAGCGAACGAAAGGTTTTTCCGCCGTCGCGCGATACCCACGGCGCTTGCACGTTCGGTGCGTAAATCACGTTGGGATTGGTCGGATCGACGTAGACGCTCATATAGTAGAAGGCGCGCTGGCGCAGCTCCATGTCGTCGTTGGTGCGCCGCCACGTCGCGCCGGCGTCGTCGGAGCGAAAGACGCCGCCCGCCTTGGCCTGCACGATCGAGTAGACGACGCGCGGGTTCGACGCCGAAACACCGACGCCGATGCGCCCGAGAACGCCGCGCGGATAGCCCGGATTATTGGAAAGGTTCGTCCAGTGCGCGCCGCCGTCGGTCGTCTTGTACAAGCCGCTGCCGGCGCCACCGCTGGTGAGTTTCCAAGGCTGACGCTGCGCTTGCCACATTGCCGCGTAGAGCGTTGCGGGATGCTTGAGATCCATGGAAAGCGCAATCGCTCCGGTTGCATCGTTGACGAAGAGCACCTTGCTCCAGGTCTTGCCGCCGTCGGAGGTCTTAAAAACGCCGCGGTCGGCGTTGGGCGCGAACGCATGCCCCATCGAAGCCACGTACGCGACGCCGGCGTTGCGGGGATCGATCGCGATCGCACTGGTCGTGTGCGTGTCGCGCAGACCGGCGTACGCCCACGTCTTGCCGGCGTCGGTCGATTTGAAGACGCCGTCGCCGGTGATCATGTCGCCGCGAATATCGCTCTCGCCGGTGCCCGCCCAAATTATGTTGGGATTCGAAGGCGCGACCGCGATCGCGCCGATGCTGTTGCTATCGCCCGGCAGCGTGCCGTCGGAGATGTTCACCCACTTAATGCCGTAGTCGGTGCTCTTCCAAATGCCGCCGTCGACCGCGCCCATGTAGAAAAGATTCTGGCCGGGCACGCCGGCAACCGCGACGACCCGGCCGCCGATAAACGGTCCGACGCTGCGCCACGCAAGCTTCGAAACGATTGTTTGTCCGCTCCCCTGGTCACCGGCGGCGATGCTCGCCGCCGCTAGCGTGAAGGCTGCTGCAATGATTATCGTTCGTAGGCGCATGGTCGTGTCTTTAGCCTGTAAATTCGAGCTACCCTTCGCCAACCAAGTTACGAGGTTTTGACCGTTGGAGTCGGCGGGAGCGGCTTGCCTTCATCGAAGAATTGCAAAAACTCCTCGGTTGAGTTCACGCGAGGGAACGGTTCGTTCGGAGTTGCCACGTTGAGAAAGGCGCACAGCGGCGCCCAGCCCTCGGCAACGTCGAAGACCAGTAGCCGCTCGGGCGGAATCGCGGCGCTGACCTGTTCGCTGCGGAAAAGCTCTTCCACCAGGCAGCCTCCGGTCGCACCGAATGGATAACCTTGGCGTCGGGGTAGGCCGCGGCGAGTTCGCGCCAAACGTGGGCGCCGGGCCAATCGACCTGGGCGCGATAGCCTTTGAAAACCTCGTCCCAACTAATCGATTCTCCGGCAACGAACGACTGCCAGTACGGCACCTGTTCCGGATGCTCCATCACTTCTTCCATGTGGTGGCATGGACCAAAGCCCAACATCTCGAGCGCGCGCTTCAATGACGCCGTGCCCGTTCGGCCGAAGCCGGACCCAATGACCGTTAGCGACATAAACTCTCTCCCTCTTCAAGCGAGCCGTGATTCGGACCTCAGAGATACGTTCTCGACTCCTCGCGACCTCGTTTCGCGATGGAACTGAGGCGCAGCGGCGAACCCATGTCACCCCGGATTGGTTCGGGCTTCAGGAGGCGGGCGATGAGGATTTCACGTTTTGGGCATCGTGCACTTTGCTTAGCGTCTAGCGCCGCATTCACGGCGCTTCTCTGCGCTTGCGCGACTCATGGCAGCGGCGCACCGCTGCTGGTACTAACCGGGCCGGGGGGCGGCGCCGCGCCGGATAGTTCGCAAACGTTTAAATACACTGGGCACCGGCAGACGTTCGAAGTGCCGGCCGGAGTAACCGCAATCAAAGTTCTCGCCTTCGGTGCGAGCGGGGGCGGCTCGACGGCCGGCTACGGCACCGAATCCGTCGGCGGCGTCGGCGGCAGTGTGAAAGCAACGATTCCGGTGACGCCCGGAGAGAAGCTCACGGTCGTCGTCGGCGGTGAGGGTGCGACTGCCGGCGGTTTTAACGGAGGCGGAAACGGCGGCAGCACCAAGGGAAGCGGCGGAAACGGCGGCGGCGGAGGCGGCGCTTCGGACGTGCGACAGAACGGTGATAAATTGGCGGACCGCGTCGTCGTCGCCGGCGGCGGCGGCGGCGGTGGTGGTCCCAGCATCTTTTACGGTAACGGCAATGGCGGGCTGGGCGGCGGAAGCACCGGCGGCGGGGGCGGCGGCGACTGCTACCGAGACGGCCCCGATGGTTGCGGCGGCGCCGGCGGCTCCCAGAGCGCAGGGGGAGGCGGCGGCGCCGGCGGCGAGCGATTTGACTATCAGACCGGAAACGCCGGCCAAAACGGAAAACGCGGCCGCGGGGGTAACGGCGGAAGCGGCCCCAGCAGCGGCAGCGGTGGCGGCGGAAGCGGCGGCGGCGCGGGCGGCGGCTACTATGGCGGCGGTGGCGGCGGTGCCGGTTCGCGGAGCACGAGCGGTGTCGGCGGCGGCGGCGGCGGTGGTGGCGGTTCGTCGTACGTCGAGAAAGGCGCCACGCACGTCAAAAACTTGCAAGGCGCCGCGCCGTCGGGAAACGGGAAGATCGTCATTTCCTGGTAGCGGCACATAACAGAAGAGGAAACAAACTATGACCCAGACGCAACCGATCTCCAAGACTGCCCCAAAGGTCTACGCCTTGCAGGGCACGCTGCTCGAAGCGTGTTCGTGCCGGACGCTCTGCCGCTGCTGGATCGGTGAGGATCCCGACGGCGGCGCCTGCGACTCGTTTCTCGCCTACAACATCGAGAAGGGCGAGATCAACGGCATCGACGTAACCGGACTAACCTACGTGCAGGTGGTCAAGATTCCCGGAAACGTTCTCACACCGAAAAGCTGGAAGCGCGTGAGCTACGTCGACGCGCGAGCAACCGACGAACAGAAAACCGCGATTCTCGACGCCTGGCATGGCCGCTTGGGTGGACCGCTCGCGGATCTGAACGGCTTGATCGGTGAAGACGTCGCGATCGAAACGCAGCCGATCGAACACGATCTCCAGGGCGGTGAAGGGACGCTCGTGGTCGGCGACAAGCTGCGCGCGACGATGGCGCCTTATCGCAGCCCATATGGGTCAATCACGACGCTGCGTGACAGCCTCTTCAGCACCATACCCGGCGCGCCCGCGTTTGTCGCAAAAGCCACCGAGCACGTCGTCAACATTCCCGAACATGGAATGGTTTGGACGTTTAAGGATCGCAATGCGATCCAGGGCGACTTCTTGCTAGAGGCGTAGGTTGATGGCCGCGAACGCCGCGTACCGGCACGTACGCTTCAATACGATCGGCGTGCTCGGGTGTCTGATCGCGGCCGCGTGGGCGGTCTGCGCGTGGTCGGAGCTGTCGGGCAATGCGGCGCTGCTTCACCACCACGCGCTTTATGCGAGCGGACGGCCGTATTGGTTCGCCGCGCTCGTCGTGTTGGCGGCATGGCAGTTCATGACCGCTGCGATGATGCTCCCCTCTTCGCTCGGGTTCATCCGGTATTATGCGGCGACCGCCGGGCGCGCGCCGGACTTCCCGCTCGCACTGTTCTTGTTTTTGGGCGGCTACTTCGCAGTATGGACGGCGTTTGCTCTGGCGGCGTTCACCGGCGACATGCAGCTGCACCGCCTCGTCGACACGTGGCCCTGGCTGGCGGCGCACGCGGTGCTGATACCGGCGGGAACGCTCGGCCTCGCCGCGGTTTATCAGTTTACGCCGCTCAAGGATGCCTGTCTGAAAGCGTGCCGTCATCCGGGTATCTATCTCATGCGTCATTATCGCCGCGGCGCATTCAACGGGTTGCGCCTCGGCTTTGGTCACGCGCTCTACTGCGTTGGCTGTTGCTGGGCGCTGATGCTGGTGATGTTTGCTGCGGGGGTCGCACATTTGGCTTGGATGGGCGTGCTCGCCGCGCTCATGTTCGTCGAGAAGGCGACGCCGTTGGGAAACCGCATCGCGGCGCCGGCCGGCGTGGTCTTCGGCGTACTTGCCGTTATCGCGCTCTTGGCTCCCGGCGCCATCGGGGGCTTGTGAGCACGTTGACGATGCACGTTGGAATCGCCGGCACGGGAAAGATGGGAAGCGCGATGGCGCGCAACCTTCTCGATCGCGGCTATCGCGTAGCGGTTTGGAACATCGATCGCGAAATGATGGATCCGCTCGTCGCCGCGGGCGCGGCGCCGATCGAAGATCTCGAAGCGCTCGTAGCCGCCGTCGATGCGACGATCGCGATCCTCTGGGACGACGAAGTCGCGCGAGATATCTCGCTCGGGCGGATCATTCCCGCCGCGCGCGCAGGCCGGCTCGTCATCGAGTTGTCGACGCTTTCGCCGCAGATGTACGAGACGCTCGCAACGGCAGCCGCGAAGCGGGGCGTGGACTTTCTCGCGTGTCCGGTCCTTGGGAGCGTCGACGGCGCGCGTGCCGGCACGCTGACGCTCTTGCCGGGAGGCACCAGCCAGGCCTTCGACCGTGCGCGGGAACTCTTGAGCGCGATGGGTTCTACGATAAAGTTTACCGGCTCGCCGGCGGCCAGCGGGCATCTCAAGCTGGCGTATAACTCGATGCTGTGCGTGAATGCCGATGCGATCGGCGAGCTGCTCGGGATTATGGCGCGGGCCGGCGTCGATCGCACCCTCGCCGTCGACGCGCTCGTGCAGGCGCTCGAACGTGTGGCTACCAAACGTCAGCAACTCATCGAGCGCGACACGCACCCGCGCTTTTCGGCCAACGCGCTTCTCAAGGATTTGCGCCTTGCTCGCATCGCGAGGGAGAGTCTGCACGTGAATGCGCCGCTAATGGAGTGCGCGCTGGTTGAATTCGAGAGGACCGTCGAGACGGGCGTGGGTAACGAAGACTATATCGCCGTCGGCCTAGCCTTGGAGCGCGCACTATCCGACTAGGGTTCGTTATAGGGACGGCAATCGGATGGGGCATCGGCAGCAGCATCGGATACGTGGTGCTGTTCGTGCTGGTGGCGTGGGGACTGGCGACGCTGCATTGGCCCGGACCGGCGTGGCTAAGCCGCGTGTTGCTCTATGCGATCCCGGTAATCTTCATCGTGCAGGCGCTCGTCAGCGCGCGCCGCGATCGTGGCTGGCTCGCGGGCGCGTGCCTCGGATTCGGCGCCGGCGTTCTGCTCGATCAGATTCTCGTATCGCTGTTTGTCGCGGTGTTTCATGCGACCCATCCGCACGCCGGCGGCTTTTTTGTCGACTAGGCCCGCGAATGTTGCCTTCTAGGGCTTTTGCAAGTGACAAGATGTGCAGCGCGCTGCGTGCCGAATCGGCTAGGATATCTAAGATATGTTTTCTCGAGCGAAGTCTATTCCGGTGAGCGAGCTGCGGCGCCGCCTCGGCGACGGTATGCCGCCATTCTTGCTGGACGTTCGCGAGCCGGAGGAGTTGGAGGATGGCGTAATTGCCGGTTCGGTGAACGTTCCCATGCGCGAGCTGAAGCATCGTCTCGGTGAGGTGCCGACGGATCGCGATATCGTCGTGATCTGCCATATCGGCGCGCGCAGCGCCTACGTCACCAAAGAACTCAATGCGCTCGGCTACGATCGCGCGGTGAATCTCGACGGCGGAATGGACGCCTGGATTCGAGAGACTAACGCTTAGCTTTGCTTATCGTCACGCCGAACGGATTCTGGAAATTCGTTAACGTCTTCTTGGCCGTGCCGCCGGCCGGGTAGGGCCAAACTCCCACGGTGGCAGTATAGAAGGAGGCGCCGACCACGTGCGAGCCCACCTTCCAAAACTGGCGCACGTAATCCGTACTGTCGAGCGTCGTGGAACCGACGACGTGTCCGCCGCCTCCGTTGGTCTGATAGATCACGCCGGCTTCGGCGTCGCCGACGGCGAGATACTTTCCATCCCACTGGATGCCGCCCGGCCACTCAATGCTCTGATCGAGCGCGATCGTGGTAAGCGTCCCGCTCCCCTTCGGCAGCTCTGCAAACTCGAAGAGGTCGCTGTCGTTGACCCCGTCGACGAATAAGTCGCCTTGATTGTCGTAGCCGCACGCCCAGACCTCGCGGATATCGGAATCGCTGTACGTCGTCGCGGTTCCGCTGGCATCGGCGAAGACGGAGACGCTGCCATCGCCGTAAGAACTCACCAAATTCGCAACCGCAAGGTTTCCGGTCGTTGGATCGACCGAACACCCGATCGGGAACTCGTGAGCATCGCTCAAAGTTCGCAGCGGGCTGCTGCCGCCGTGGGCGTATTCGATCAGCTCGTAACCGTCTAAAACGCTCACCCACACGTTCTGCTTCTTATCGACGCACAGGCCGGCGGGGTAAGGACCAAAACCCCTAAGCGTTCCTTCCAGCTTCCCTCTCGGGTATGAGTAGGCGTAGACCTCGTAAGCATTGTAATCCGAAACGTACAGCAAGTCCGAGCGCTTCGCTTCCGGCGACATCCACGAGCCGCGGCCGTCGTCCCTTGGCGTCTCGATTCGGTGCGCCGGTGCCGCAACGGGCGCGAGCTGCGCCGGCGATCCGGCACATCCGCCCAGCGCCAAGGCAATCGCGCAAAAGCGCAAGCCGTTACTCATAAAGCGCAACCCGCGCAGCGGCCTTCGAACGTCACGCGTTCGCTAGCAATCTTGAAACCGTGCGCAAGCGCGAGCGCTTTGAGCGTGCGCGGCGGAATCGCATAGGCAACATCTTCGATCTCGCCGCACGCGCTGCAGCGAAAATGCGCATGGCGCGGTCCCGCAGGCTCGTAGGTCGCTGCATCGGCACCGGGCAAATAGAGTTCGGAGACCAAGCCGAGGTCGCGGAGCCGCTCGAGGCCGCGATAGACGGTCGAAAATCCGATGCCCGGCCGGCGCTTGTGTGCTTTTGTGAAGATATCCGAAGGCGTAAGGTGCCGGCCGATACCGCTTGCTTGCACGATTTCGTAAATGAGCTGGTAGTTCTTCGGTAACCTTGGCTGCGCGGACGGCGTCATCTTAGATTGATGGCGGTCGCCGGCAGCAGGATTCCGTCGGGCGTGAAAGTGAAAGTCACTTTCAAGCCTTCGCCGGCACTACCAACCTTCCCCCCGAATCGGAGAGAGTCAACAGATGGAAAATACGATCGCCGAACTGTCGGACGCCGACCGCGGCTGTCCCGTAAAGCACGTTCCCCTGCGCCCGAGGGTCAACATCGATTGGTTCCCGGAGTTACTCGACTTTTCGGTGCTCCACCGGCCGTCGGCGCTCTCCGACCCGATGGGTCCCAATTTCAACTATGCTCGCGAGTTCAACAGCTTGGATCTCAAAGCGGTCAAGGCCGACCTTTTTACGATGATGACCACTTCGCAAGACTGGTGGCCCGCCGATTACGGGCACTACGGGCCCCTATTGATTCGCATGGCTTGGCACGCGGCGGGCACGTACCGCATCGGCGACGGCCGCGGCGGCGCGGGCTCCGGCCAACAGCGCTTCGAACCGCTCAACAGCTGGCCCGACAACGCAAATCTCGACAAGGCACGCCGCCTGCTGTGGCCGGTCAAGCAAAAGTACGGCAGAAAGATCTCGTGGGCCGATCTGATGGTCCTCGCGGGAAACTGCGCGCTCGAGTCGATGGGATTTAAAACGTTCGGATTCGCCGGCGGCCGTGTCGACGCGTGGGAACCCGATGACGTCACCGACTGGGGTCCCGAAGACGTCTGGCTCGCCGACAAGCGTTACACCGGCCAACGCGATCTCGAAAAGCCGCTGGCGGCCGTGCAGATGGGTCTGATCTACGTGAACCCGGAGGGCCCCAACGGCAATCCCGATCCGCTTGCCGCAGCGGCAGATATTCGCGAGACGTTCGCTCGCATGGCGATGAACGACGAGGAGACCGTTGCGCTGATCGCCGGCGGCCATACCTTCGGCAAGACGCACGGTGCCGCCGATCCCGCGCAGTACGTCGGTCTTGCTCCCGCCGGTGCCGGCATCGAAGAACAAAACCTTGGCTGGCGCAACTCATTGCGTAATGGAAACGGCGACGTCACGATCACCAGTGGGCTAGAAGGCGCCTGGACGCAGAGGCCGACGCGGTGGAGCAACCTCTATTTTGACAACCTCTTCAACTACGAGTGGGAACTGACGAAGAGCCCCGCCGGCGCGTACCAATGGAAGCCGAAGGACGGCGCCGCAGCCGAGAGCGTTCCCGACGCACACGATCCGTCGAAGCGACACGCGCCGACCATGCTCACGACCGACCTTTCCTTAAAGGTCGACCCGATCTACGAGCCGATCTCGAAGCGTTTCCATGAAAATCCGCAAGAGTTTGCCGATGCCTTTGCCAAGGCGTGGTACAAACTCACGCATCGCGACATGGGCCCCATCTCGCGTTATCTCGGTCCGGAAGTTCCGGCCGAGCCGCAGATTTGGCAAGACCCGGTGCCTGCCGTCGACCATCCGCTAATCGACGCGCAGGATATCGAAGCGCTCAAGAGCCGCATTCTGTCCTCGGGACTCACGGTCTCGCAGTTGGTCGCGACCGCGTGGGCATCGGCATCGACGTTCCGCGGTACCGATAAGCGCGGCGGCGCAAACGGGGCGCGCATTCGCCTCGCACCCCAAAAGGACTGGGCGGTCAACGCGCCCGCGGAGCTGGCGCCAGTGCTGCAAAGCCTCGAGAAGATTCAAACGGAGTTCAATGTTTCGCTCACCGGCGGCAAGAAGGTTTCGCTGGCCGACGTCATCGTTCTCGGCGGCTGCGCGGCGATCGAGCAGGCCGCGAAGAGCGCCGGCCGGGACGCGAAGGTAAGCTTTACGCCGGGGCGCACGGATGCGACGCAAGAAAACACCGACACGCACTCTTTCGCGGTGCTGGAACCGGCTGCCGACGGATTCCGCAACTATCTCGGCAACGGGCACTCGCGTTCGCCCGAACAACGGCTCCTCGATCGCGCGCAGCTGCTCACGCTCACCGCTCCCGAAATGACGGCGCTCGTCGGCGGCCTGCGCGTCCTGGGCGCGAACACCGGCGGCTCGCAACATGGGGTCTTTACGAAGCGTGTGGGCACGCTGACGAACGATTTCTTCGTGAACCTGCTCGACATGACGACCAAATGGCAACCGGCGGGCCGAGATTACACGTATGAAGGTCGCGACCGGCGCACCGGCGAGCTTGCCTGGACCGGCACGAACTGCGACCTGGTCTTCGGCTCGAACTCGCAGCTTCGCGCGATTGCCGAGGTCTACGCGATCGAGGCCGATCACTTCGCGCGCGACTTCGTCGCCGCGTGGGAAAAGGTGATGAACCTCGATCGATTCGATCTGGTGACGTCTTAGGCAGCGACTGAGGTATGAGCGCCCGTTCCTATCTCTCCGTTTGCGCGCTCTGCGTTTGCTCCGCACTGCTTGACGGGTGCGGAACGAAAGCGCTGGTACCGGTTGCGCCATCCGTTGCGTACGCTTCGCGTCAGTCGGTTACAGAGACCGTTCTCTATAGCTTTCCGGGAAATCCGAAGGGCTGGGATCCGGATGCGGGCCTCATCATCGATCGCAACGGTGCACTCTACGGCACGACGCTCATCGGCGGGGGTTGCAAGAGCGACTTTTTCGGTTGCGGAACGATCTTTAAGCTGACGCCGGCCGGCGGCGGATACGCCGGAACCGTCATCTACGCTTTCGAAGGGAAGCCTGATGGTGCGGCGCCGAGCGCGCCGTTGGCCGCCGACTCTCGCGGCCGGCTTTACGGCACGACCTACTCGGGCGGCAACCCCCTGGGCATGGGCACCGTTTTCACGCTCGCTCCATCTCGCGCGGGATACACCGAGACCGTGATTCATCGCTTTACAGGACATCCCGACGACGGTTCGATACCCTTTACCGGTGTTGCCGTCGACAAGGCGGGGAACGTGTATGGAACGACGTCGAGCGGCGGCGCCTACCTCGGAGGGATTGCTTATAAGCTGAGTCCCCGGCACGGTGCGTATACCGAAACCGTTCTCTACAATTTCGGCGCGCACCGCGATAACGACCCGGCGTCGCAGGTCGTTATCGGCCCGCACGGGGCGATCTACGGAACGACCGCGGGGACGGTCTTCGAGTTGTCGCCGGCAGGCAAAGGATACGTCAAGCGCACATTGCATCGTCTTCGTCCGCTCGTCGACGGCACCGACTTAACCGGCACGTTGCTCGCGGGAAAGAACGGTGTTTGGTACGGTACGGCGCAGAGCGGCGGGCCCGGTCGCTGCGGGACCGTATTCGCGCTTTCGCCCAGCGGCTCCAAGTATACGTTCCGACTGCTCCACGTCTTCCGCTGCCATCGTGATTTTGCAAAAGGCGGGTTTCCGGGCACTGGTCTTCTCGCGGACGCAAGCGGCGCGCTGTACGGGACGACCTACAATGGCGGGAACCTGGGATGCAGCTTGGGCGGCTGCGGGATCGTCTACAAACTTACACCGTCGGGCTCGCATTACGTATTCAGCGTTCTTTGGAGTTTTCTGCCTGCAAACGACGGCAACGAACCTTTTGGAGGCCTAATCGCCGAGCCGGGGGGCCCGATCTACGGAACCACCGGCTTCGGCGGCCGCGCCGGGCTTCGCAGCGGCGTCTACGGTACGGTTTATCAAATCACGGACCCGTCTTCGTGACCGTGCAGCCGACCAGTCAGGGTGTAGCGATACTCATCGGTCGGTCCGCCGCGAATAATTTCGGCATTTTTGGTGAACGACCGGCGGGTAAAGCCCAGACGTTCGAGGAGCCGAATCGAACGTTGATTTTCGACGTGAACGGTTGCCGCGAACTCTTCTACGCCGTAGTCACGCTCTAGGCTGAGCAGCATTCTGGCAACGGCTTCGCGCGCATAGCCCGCTCCGCAGGCCTTCACAAACAGCAGGTATGCGACCAAAGCGCTGCGATCCTTAACCGTCGCCTGGACGTGTCCCACGAAATGTCCCGTCATTTTCTCGCGCAGCAGCCAGTTGAGCCACACTTCGGAAGAATCTGAAGAGCGCCCGGCCTCGAGGCGCCGGTACCGTTCGCGGAGCCACTGGCGACTTGGGGGCGGCGAGTCGGCCATGTACTCGTAGAGCTCCGGAGATTGAAGCCCGTCGTACATCGCATCGGCGAACCTTTCTGCGAGCGGGATCAGTTCGAGACGTTCGGTTTCTAAGGGAATGGACGCAGGCGCGATCACTTGACGAAGGGGACGTTCTCCGGCGTGACGACCTTCGCAATGTCGCGAAAGATTGCGTTTGCGACTCCGGGAAACGGTTTCTCGACTTGGCTGTTGACCAGGACGATGATCGTCGCGCCGGTCGCGGGCATGTAGTACGCCCCGGTATTATAGCCGGTGATGCCGCCGGTGTACCCGTACCAACCGGCCGAGCAGCCGATGCCCAAACCGAACGAGAGGTTTCCCTCGCCCGTCGAGAGGCACGTGAGACGCGCTCGTTGCGAGGCGGCGCCGTTCGTGGTTCCGGTTACGTAGGCTTTGACCCACCGCTTCATATCGGCCATGTCGGAGATCATGGCCCCGGCCGCCCAAGAGACCGATGGCGCGAGAGCCGTCGACTCGTCGATCCACTGCTTCTTTTCGTTGAGCGAGTAACCGTGAGCGTAGGGCGCGGGCATGCCCCAGTCGGTTGTCGGAAACGACGTTTGCTTCAAGGCCATGGGAGCGAGGATTCGATTTTGGATTTCGCTTTCGATCGTATTGTGGGTTGCCTTCTCAATGATGAGTCCGAGCAAGAACCAGTTCGTATTGCTGTAGTTATACTTCGCTCCCGGCGCAAACAACGGCGGTTTCTTTGCGGCAATCGACACCCATTGCCGCGGCGTCTGGCGCGACCACCAACTTTCGCTCTGCTTTTGGACCGCCGGAATGGAGTACGCGTCGATGATTCCGCTGCGCATCTCCGCTAACTGACGCAGCGTGATCCGGTTTTCGTTCGGCACGGCGAGCCCGAGATGGAATTGGCCGACCGTGTCGTCAAGACTCAGTTTCTTCTCGTCGACCAGTTGAAGCAACACCGTCGCGACAAACGTTTTGGTATTGCTGCCGATGCGGAAGTGGTCGTCGAGCGCCATCGGACGCCGCCCGGCAAGATTTCCGTATCCAAAGCCTCGAGCGAAGGCGACTCCCCCGGGCAACCAAACTCCGATCACCGCGCCGGGCACGGGTTGCGGGCCACCGAAGGCCGCGAGTTCTTTGTTGACGGCCGCGGCGATCGCCTGCGCAGCGTTGGGACTGGGTTGGGCGGTTGCCGAGCCGCCGGCAGCGGCCGCGCTTGACAGCAAAAAGACTACCACGACGGTCGTTAGCCAAAAGCGTTTCACAGAGAGCGGCCATTCGACGAGAGCCGCACCATCCCCGGCGCAGGCGCCCGATGTGCGGCGTACGAACGGCGTTCGGCGGAGGAAACTGCAATGCCGAACGTTTCAGGTCATCAAGTTTGCGTCATCGCCGCGCTGGCTCTTGCGTTCGCCTGGTCGAGCGTCGCGGTGGCGCGCGCCGCGGATGCTTCATCGGCCTCCGTAATCCAGAGCGTCGTGCGCAGTTCGATGGCCGCAAACCACCTCAAAGCCGTCATCGTTCAGGTGCGCTCGAACGGAGCGGACGTTTATACCGGCGCTTTGGGGGAGTCGATGACGGGAGTGCCGGCGACGCCGGAGATGCACTTTCGCAACGGGGCGCTCGCGTTCACGTACATGGCGACGCTGCTGCTCGAGTTCGTCGATCAGAAGAAGGTAACGCTGGACACTAAGCTCTCCGCCTACTTTCCCGCTTTTCCCAACGCCGGCCGCATCACGTTAAGGAATCTGGCCCAAATGACTTCGGGTTACGCCGATTACGTGTATCAGCCCGAGACGATGCAGGGCGTCTACGCGGATCCGTTCCGCCAATGGAGCCCCGAAGAACTCACGCAAATCGGCATCACCAAACCCATGGAATTCGAGCCCGGCACGAACTGGGGCTACTCGCACACGAACTACGTCATCCTCGGCCGGGTGCTCGAACAGATTGCCGGCATGCCGCTCGCCGACGCGATACGCAAGTTCGTCCTAGATCCGATGGGCCTCGAGCAGACCGGCGCGTTGACGACGCCGGAGATTCCGCAGCCCGTCTTGCATGCGTTCAGCTCGGAACGCCGCGAGGCGTTGGGCATCAAACCCGGCGCGCCGTTCTATGAAGAGGCAACGTTTTGGAATCCGTCGTGGACCACCGTCGAGGGCGCCGTCGAGACGACCGACATAACGGATCTCAGCCTGTCGATCGAGGCGGTCGCAGCGGGAAAGCTGTTGTCGCCGGCATCGTCCGCCGCGCAGATCGTCCCGAGCCTCGTCGGATTCGGCCACACCCAGTCGGGGTGCCCCTCGTGCAAGCAAAACACCACGGCGTTCAACTACGGCCTCGGCGTGATCCTGGCCGGCGAATGGATCTCACAATCGTTGGGTTTCGCCGGCGCCTCGGGCGTCGTCGGCTACCTGCCCGCACAGAAGCTCACGATCGCAGTCGAAGCGACCAACGGTCCCGGCGCGTATGACGACAAAGGTAACGCGGGACTCGGCGCGGTCGCCGTCTTCCATGCGCTTGCCGATGCGCTCGCGCCGAATACGCTGCCCGAGCTACCTCACTGATGCCGCGCGTTAGAGCGCTTGTTGGAATGCGCGCGAAATCTCTTGTGCGGTAAAGCCGCGGTGCCGTAGCCCCTCGACGAAGCCCGCGACCGCTTCGCGCAAGCCGCGCACTCGTTCGCGGCCGCTCGCGAGCGGGGCGTTTTCGGCGACGCGCGTGCCGCGCCGGCCATCCCCGACCAGCCAGCCCTCGTTTTGCATCTCGGCATAGGCGCGCGCGACCGTATTAGGCGCGATCCCCAAGTCGCCGGCCAACTGCCGAACCGTCGGCAGCGTCGCGTTGGGCAACAGATCGCGGCGCTCGATTGCGGCGCGAATCTGTTCGGCAATTTGCCGGTACGGCGGCGTCTCCGATGCTTCGTCGACAACGAGATACGAAGCGCTCACCGCAGCGCGAGGCCTTCCCGAAGCGGATTTAGGCTGAGAACCGTCGTCGCGACGAAGCCGGCAATCACCAGCAGAAACATCAGCTCGAGCAGGCCGGAGAGCGACGGCAGCAGCGCCCACGCGAAGGCTGCGAAGACCGTCGGCGGCGCGCAGGCGAGCGTGATGAGGCTGGTTGCGCGGCAGAAGCGCACGCGCTTGTCGACGGCGTATTCGACTTGCGGATCGGTGCCGAGGAGCACGGCCGGCGCAACGGCGATACGCCATGCGATCGCGACCAAGACCGTCATCGAGACGACCACGAGCGCGGCGGCAACGCGAAACTGCGGAAAGGTTGCAAAGGCGGCCGTTCCGATCAGACAGAGAACGACGGAAACGATCGCCACCGGCGGAAGTGCTTCGAGCGGCGTGCGGCGCACGAGCGGCGCGAAACGCAACTCGGTCGCGCGCCGGAACTTTTGATAGGCCATCCACGTCGCATAGGCCATCCCCAAACAGCTCGCCGCGTACGGCATGACGTACGGAATCGCGGGCCACAATCCGAGCAGGCCCATCGCCATGGTGAACAGGCCGGCGTAGCGTGCGCTCCCAGCGGCGCCTTCGGCTCGAGCGCGCGCCTCGATCACCGACTCGAGCCGCTCGGATTGCTCGGTCGAAAGTCCCGCCCAGGCACCGTGAAAGTACATCCGGATGCTCCCAAAGCAGCCGGGTGAGCGCAGTTGAAATATTCCCAAGGCAACGAGAGTAACTGCCATCCAGTCGCGCGACAACTGATCGTGAGTAATGTGTGCGAACGTCATTGTACCAAGACTCTAATACAAACCCGGTGTTTGTGTCAAGGCCTTGCTACAAAATCCTCACTCGTAGTCCGGGGCGAAGTAGTCGCTGTCGAACTTATGGCGTATGAAAAAGCTGGCCGGATGCGGTGCCTTGATCGCCACGAAGGGCCGAGGCTTCTGGGTAAAGTCGAAGCAGTCGCCGGCAGGCGAGGTCGCCCGCGCGTCGGATGCGGCCATCTGCTTGAGGCCGAAGAGATCTTCGGCGAAGCGTAAGACGCTTGCCGTTTCGTACTGCGTGTGCGAGACGTAGTTCTTCTTAGCGTAGGGAGAGATCACCAAGAGCGGAACGCGGAAGCCGTTCCCGTCGTAATCCTCGTACGGCGGTGCGACCGGATCGTAGAAACCGCCCCAGTCGTCCCACTGGACGAATACCGCCGTCGAGTCCCAGAACTTGCTTTGTCCGACCGTGTTGACCAGGGCGGAGACCCACGATGGGCCGTAGCCGCCGCCGCATTCGAGGTGATCGGACTCGGCGCACTCGGGCGTGATCCAGGTGAAGTTCGCAAGCACACCCTTACGCACGTCGGTGATGAACCTCCAGTTCGGCGATTTAACGTCTTTCTTCCAATCCGGACCGTTGAAGATATGGTTGATTGCCTGATAGCCGGACCACGTTCCGCCGTTGCCGCCCTGGTCGTTGCCGTATCGCGCAGCGTAGAAGCGCCACGACAGATTCGCGTTGTCGAGTTCGTCGCCGAGCGTCGTATAGTCGAAGCAGGCTCGCTGGTAGCCGCCGTAGGGATTGCGGTCGGCGGTAATCGTATCGACCACGTCGCCCGAGCCTCCCGCGCAGCCCCAGATCAGGGAGTCGGGCAGATTGACGCTCGCCTGCGCTTGCGCGGCGATCACGTACTGATGCGAGACGAAGCTCTCGTCGAGGTGCGACTGGAACATGTTGTCGCCGACGACCCATTCGTGCGCCATGTCGAAGTACGGCTTCGACTCGCTGTGCGGTACGTAGACGTACTGCGGGTTGGACGGGCCGCCGTACGATGGCTCCTGGTTGAAGCCGTTCATCTGGCAGTCGGTTCCGGGGAGGCTGCCGGTTCCGTTGCAGGCGGCGAACATCGCCTGGGCCGAGTGATCGATCTCGTAGACGGTTTCGAGCGTTTCAGGCTGCAGCGTAATCGTCTGACCGTAGGAGTTCTTGCCGGTCGCAACGGTATCGGCGCCGGGGTACCCTTGGAACAGGTTATTGAAGCTGCGGTTCTCCTGGACGATAAAGATGACGTGCGTAATCTTCCCGGATCCGCCGGCATTGATGGCTCGCAGCATGGCGCCATTTTGCATGTAAGGGAGCGAACCTTGCGCGCCGGAAGCGCATCCGGTAAACGCAAGAATCGAGAGAGCTGCAACGTAACGAAGCATCATCGCAATATCTTCCGCGGTGCCGCCGGGCTTGCCTGCGAGTGCTAGCCGGCGACCGGGGTGGTCGAAGGAGCGGAAACTGCGTGCCTTCGGGCGCGGGAGTACGCGCCAAAGCCTGTGAACGTAAGCGTTATGCAGCCTTCAGAGCACACCCACAAACACACCCATGCGGACGGAACCCAACACGCGCATCCGCACGGCCACCCCGATCCAGAACACGATCACGACCACGAGACTCACGAACACGAGCACGTGCATGCCGACGGGACAAAGCACTCGCATCCGCACGGCCACCCGGGAAGCGAAGACGCGCACGACCACGCGCACTGACGGCCGGTAACCGTGAGGAGAACGGCGAGCACGGGCTTCGATCTCGCAGCGCTCAAGCGGGTCTTCGGTCGTGGTCTGCAGGGGGCGCGGCTACGACGAGATCGAAGGCGAACGATCGGGGTGAGCCCTTCGAAAGAATAACGCCGAACTCGTTTCGCAGCTCGAACGAACGCCTTAGTCGGTGCGCGTGCGCCAGCGGCGAATCGCTTCGTCGCGGAACTCGACGCCGGCGGAGTCGACTTGCCAGGCTTCGGAGAAGCGCGCACTTTGGCTGCGCGGACGTTTCTCCGGAAGAAGGTTATCGAAACGAATGTGCATCGGCAGCGAGACCGCTTCTCCAAAAACCACTGCCTGCTGAGCGGGCAGGCTCGACAACGCGCCCATCATCATCTGACCCGTGTCCGGTAGCGCTCCTTCGACAAAGCGCTGGTCGAGATCGTTGCCCAAGCGCAGTGCGAAGACGGTTCCGCATTGCGACAAGGCTTGCGGCGAGAGCTCCGACGGCCGTTGCGAAATCAGCGCGAGGGAGATGCCGTACTTGCGTCCCTCTCTGGCGATGCGGCTAATGGCGCGCGTGCAGGCTGCGAAGGCCGCGCCTCCGGCGGCGGGCAAATAGCGGTGCGCCTCTTCGCACGCCAAGAGGATCGGAGGGCGCCGGGCCGGATCGGACCACAGTGTGAAATCGAAGAGCACGCGGCTGGTAACCGAAACGACCACGTCGGCGATCTCCGAAGGGACGCCCGACAGGTCCATAATCGTGATCGGCTTCCCGTTGACCGGAATTCGGAGCAATCGGCCGACCAGTTCCGAAAGCGAATCCTCGGCCGCGAGCTCTTCGCCGAACATGAACGAGTAGCGCCGGTCTTCCGATAGCGATGCCAACTGCGCTTCGAGGCGCCGATAAGGACCCGCGGTGTCGGTCTTATTGACCTGACCCATCATTTCGCGCAAGTTTCTCCGGAGCTCGTGGATCGGGAACGGCACCGGCGTATCGACGGTGATCCACGAACCCGATTCGCTCGACGCTGCGTATCGCTGGCGCGATAGCCGCAGCGCGTCCTTGAGAATGATCTCTTGGACTTCTTGCTCTTGCTGCGTTCCGCCGCGTACCAATATCCGGACTGCTTCTTCGAGATTGAGCAGCCAGAACGGCAGCCGGGCATTCTGCACGTTCAGAACCTCGGCGAGGTCGCCAAACGCCGTGGAATACTCGTTGTGAGGATCGAGCAGCACCACGTGCGCGTTGGGCTGATTGGCGAGAATTTCCGAAAGAATCAAAGTGACCGCGCAGGATTTTCCGCAGCCGGTCGAGCCGACGATGGCAAAGTGCTTTGCGAGCAGTTCGTCGACCATGACGAAGGCCGACTGCAGCTCGTTGTTGCCGAGCGTACCGACGCGGATGCTCGGCACCGAGGGCCGAGCGTAAACCGTCAAAAGATCCGTGCTCGTCACCGTCGTGACGGGAGCGCCCAGGGGCGGATAACGCGAGACTCCTCGCTGAAAGAGCGCGCCGTGCTCGCCCGAGCCGGTGATCTCGCCGACCAGACCGACCGAGATTACGCGCGTCCGGGAGGCCGTGTCCAGCTCGATCGAGTTAGCGATGCCGATAACGTCTCGATAGCCGCAAATCTTGACCAAGGCTCCGGCGCCGATTGCGCTCTTGCTCGTCTCATCGATTTGGCCGGTGATGATGATTTGGGAGCCCGTGATCTTCGTGACCTGTCCCAGCGGCTGGCCGGCCTCGGCCTTGTGGGAGCCGTTGAGTTGAGGGTCACCGTTAAGCTGAGGGTTTACCGAAGAGAGCATATCGGGAGCTTTCTGCATGCTTAATGTGCCGGCCCCAATAGCGGGCCCGGCGCGGTACCTTGGAATAAGGCTAGCCCGAATTGGCTAGAACGTCAATTGGGGCGGTTTCCAGATTCTCCGAAGAAGCGCATCTACAATCCTTATCGGGCTGCAGAACGGCGTTCTGAAGGCTTCGGCGCGCGAGCGACCGTAGTCCGCGCCGTGGACGATATTGCGCCCGCCGTTCGGCCGATAACCATCGGCGAGATCGAAGCGGCTCGAATCCGAATTGCCCCAACCATCCTGCGGACGCCGCTGGTCAAACTCCAATCCGGCGCCACCGGCCCCGAGATTTACCTCAAACTGGAGAACCTGCAACCCATCAACTCGTTCAAGCTGCGCGGGGCCGCCAATGCGGTCGCCTGCCTCGAGGCCGCGCGACGCTCGATCGGCGTTTGGACCATCAGCGCCGGCAACGCCGGCCAGGGGGTCGCCTACGCGGCGCGCCAAGCGGGCGTGCCGTGTACGGTCGTGACGATCGAGACCGCGCCCGAAACGAAGGTCGAGCGAATGCGCGCGCTTGGTGCGAAACTGGTGCCGGCCTCGTTCGACGCCTGCTGGGAAGCGATGGAGCGGCGCACGTTTCCCG
>Ga0209167_10000294_pt1 | contig 42242 bp, 39 predicted proteins | sample Coa_R1_9_FD_187154 | JGI IMG/M metagenome (GOLD analysis project Ga0209167, IMG submission 187154) | Surface soil microbial communities from Centralia Pennsylvania, which are recovering from an underground coalmine fire - Coalmine... | ecosystem: Environmental > Terrestrial > Soil >...
AGCGCCTGCTGCAGTTTCCGCAGCACGTGGATTTCGTGCTGGGCGTGCCCGGCGGTTTGGAAGCGACGGTCCAGAATCTCTGCGACCTCGTAGACGATCTGCCCGAGGGCTGCACGTGGTCCGTCGCGGGCATTGGGAAGCGCCAGCTTCCGATGGCAATGGCGGCCATCGCCATGGGCGGTCACGTCCGAGTGGGGCTGGAGGACAATCTCTACTACAGCCGCGGACGCCTGGCCCGAAATCAGGATCTCGTGGCGCGCGTCGTCCGGCTGGCCACGGAGGCGGGCCGCGCCATCGCTACGCCCGACCGCGCCCGGAAGGTCCTCGGTCTGCCGATGCCGCAATAACGCCGCCGATTGTTCACCTATGTCGTGCGGCGGACGCTTCAGTCGATTCCGCTGCTGCTGGCCATCTCAGTCATCCTTTACGGCATCCTCTACAACATGCCGGGTGGACCCCTGGCGCCTTACCTTCAGAATCCGCATATTACCGCAGCGGACATCGCGCGGCTCAAACACAATCTGGGCCTCGACCAGCCGGTCCCGATCCAATACCTCAAATGGCTCGGGCACATTTTGACCGGCGACATGGGGTACTCGACGAGCAATTCGGAGCCCGTTTTTCAAGCGCTGATCGAGCGCTTCCCGGCGACGCTCGAGTTGATGGGCGCCTCGCTCTTCATCGCGATTGCGGTCGGCGTCAGCGCCGGCATCATTTCGGCGGTCTATCGCTACTCCGCTCTCGACTACGCGATCACGACCTTCGCGTTTTTCGGACAGTCGATGCCGGTCTTCTGGTTCGCCCTGATGATGCAGCTCGCGTTTGCGGTCCACGGCATTCCGCTTCCCGGGGGCTATCAGATCCAGCTTCCGTCGGCCGGTATCTCGGCCAGCGACAACTTCGACTTCGGCGACCGGATCGAGCACTTGATTCTGCCCGCCATCGTCCTCTCGTTGCTGCAGATCGCGCTCTTTAGCCGGTTCATGCGGTCGTCGCTCTTGGAGGTCCTAGGCACCGATTACATGCGCACGGCGGCGGCCAAGGGGCTGTCGTTCAGAACGATTCTGTACAAGCACGGCTTGAAGAACGCGCTGATACCGGTCGTCACCGTCGTCGCGCTCTCGCTGCCGTCTCTCCTCGCGGGCGCCATCGTTACCGAGAACATTTTCGCGTGGCCGGGGATGGGCCGGCTCTTCATCAACGCGCTCACGCAGAGCGACCTCGCATTGCTCATGGGGTACCTGTTGCTCGTGGCATTTCTCGTCGTTTTCTCCAACCTGCTCGCCGATGTCGTGTACGCGTGGCTCGACCCGCGCGTGAAGTACGACTGATGTCTGCCGCAGCGATCGTCGAACAAGAGCTTCCGCTCTCCAAAGTAACCTTTTGGACGCGCTTCCGCCGGCACAAACTTGCGATCGCGGGCGTCGTGGTACTGACGCTGATGGTGCTCGCCGCCGTCTTTGCCGGACAGCTCGCTCCGTTCAATCCCGACTTCATCGATAACGGGACGGCGACCGTACCGCACTGGAACGGCACGCCGCTGCCGCCGTGCTTTCAAGACAGGTCACTCTGCTGGGGACACGCGCTGGGAACCGACGAGGTCGGACGCGACTTACTCTCGCGCCTGCTCTTCGGCGCGCGCATTTCGCTGACGGTCGGTCTCTTCGCCGTGCTCATGGAGGTGCTCATCGGTACGACGCTCGGCGCGATCGCCGGGTATTACGGCGGGTGGATCGACTATGCGCTCATGCGCCTCACGGACGTCTTCCTTTCGATTCCGCTGCTGCCGTTGTTGCTCGTGCTGACGGCGATCGTGGCGGCAACGTCCTCTAAGGCGGCGTTGAGTTTCGGCGTGATCGTAATTATCATCGGAGCGCTCACGTGGCCTAGCGTCGCCCGCTTGGTGCGGGCCTCGTTTCTGAGCTTGCGCGAACGCGAGTTTGCCGAAGCCGCGCGAGCGGTCGGCAATAACGACGGCCGCATCATCTTTCGTCACCTCTTGCCCAATGCGGTCGCCCCAATCATTGTTCAGGCGACGCTCGACGTCGCGGGCGTCATCGTCCTGGAGTCGACGCTCTCCTTCTTGGGGTTTGGCATCCAGCCGCCGACGGCTTCCTGGGGCAGCATGCTCTCCAACTCCCAAAGCGATCTCCAAATTGCCTGGTGGGCGGCCGTCTTTCCGGGCCTCTGCATCCTCGTGACCGTGCTGGCGATCAACTATATCGGCGATGGATTACGCGACGCCCTCGACCCCAACATGAGATAGGCCCGGGCTTCCCGAACCGTTCTTCCTCCCTCGTGCGCAAGTGGCGGAATTGGTAGACGCACTAGCTTGAGGGGCTAGCGGGAGCAATCTCGTGGAGGTTCGAGTCCTCTCTTGCGCACCACCAATACGGCGTGGCAGATGGCCGCCGGCAACTGGGACTTCGCTCTAGTTTCTCGGTTTCTCGGCTGAGGCCAAATTCCGAAAAGCCGCTTCGCCATGTCCTAAAGTCGTACGATCACCGACGGAGTCTTTGAATCTCTCGCTAGCGCGGTCAATTCCGGCGACCTGCAACGACACCCTCGAGAAGTGGACAGCCTTAACCCTGGCCCTGGCCTTTGGTCCGCCGTAACTCAGCAACCGCCCTTCATGCCGAACGCCAATGCACCCGAGTCGAAATCCGAACCGCCGTAGACGTCTTCAAAGACGCCCGGGCCGATGTTCCCGCGGCTGGCCGATCCGATAAACACCAAGCCGGCGTTCTGACTGTATGCCTGTGCCGTGATGGTCGCCACGAGGGTGTGGTTGATTACGAGGAACGAACCGTAAGAGAATTTCTGACTGCCAATGATAAGGGAGGCCGAGCCGCTTGCGGTCAGCGTTAGGCAGTACGTACCATTGCTGTGTTGTGAATGGGTCACGGTTACCGGCCAGCTGCCGCTGTAACCGCGCGCCATAGCGGCGCCGCCCGAGACAAGCATGATCAGCGTGGTTGCGGCGGCGGCACTTAGAATTCGTTGCAAAAGACTCACAGGCAGTTCTCCTTGAGGGGGTCCGAGTGGTTCAATGCCGCAGAGTCTAGGCTAGGTTGATGAAAAAAGCCTGAAGTGGAGTCTATCGTGTATCCCGACGCGAGCGTCACAATCCGTTTGGAGCGAGTCGCCGATACCGACGCGATCGCTCGCATTATCGAAGCGGCGTTTCAAGGCGCGCGGCATTCGAGCCGCACCGAGCACTTCATCGTCGGCGCGCTGCGACGCTGCAATCAGTTGACGATTTCCTTGGTGGCCGACGAGGGTGAGGCCATCGTCGGGCACGTCGCAATTTCGCCGGTCACCATTTCCTCAGGCGCCACAGGATGGTACGGCCTCGGGCCTCTTGCAGTGTTGCCGCGCCATCAAAGCCGGGGCATTGGCTCGATGCTGACGCAGGCGGCGCTTGCGGAGCTGCGCCGCCGTGGCGGCGTTGGCTGTGTCGTGCTGGGCGATCCTCGCTACTACGGGCGCTTCGGATTCGAGGCCCATCCGGGTCTCGAACTACCGGGTGTTCCAGCCGGGTACTTTCAGGCACTGGTGTTCGGCGACGAACTGCCGGTAGGAAGGGTACGGTACCACCCAGCCTTTGACGTCAGCAGCGAGACGTTGCCAGATTGAGCACCATCTGGCGCTCGGAAACCCCCGAACCGGTGCAATCGATGGGGCCGGCGTCGGTGAACCCGTGTCGCCGATAGAGCGCGACGGCGTGCCGGTTGCTTTCGACGACGGCTAGCGAGATCCTGGCGGCTCGCCGTTCGCGCGCCCATCGGATAACCGAGGCGACCAGGGAGTCTCCGACGCCGCAACCCCGAGCAAAGGGTGCGACCCACATTGAGATCAGCTCGATCATCCCATCTCGATCCGGCGCGGTGGCACTTACCATGCCCGCGGCTTTGCGGTTGAGATCGGCGACGACGTTCAGCGGCACGGTCGAAAGGCGAGCGCGCCAGCGAACCTCGCTGTCGCCTTCACCTTGCCACTGGGCAAGCGTCGAACTGAAGGCATATGGCGCTTCGCCGAGGGCTTCCAACCTCAACTTTCGCCAGACCGGCCAATCGTCGGCGCCGATCGCTCGAAGGTCGATCGCGCGCTTATCTCCTACCAGCGTGTGAGCTGCGTGATCTGGATGAGGTTGCCGCAGGTATCCTTCAGCATGGCGATGGTCGAGCCGGTCACCTCGGTAGGCGGCATGGTGAACTCCGCCCCGCAAGCCTTGATGCGTTCGTAGTCCCCCTTGACGTCGTCGGTGAAGAACATAATCGCAGGCTGATTCTGAGCAAACCGGGCGTCCTGGTACGTCTTGGCCGCCGGGTTGTCGTTGAGCGCCAGCTGCAGCTCGGTTCCGTCGGGGTCCTCCGGTGAGGCCACGGTCAGCCAGCGAAACGGCCCCTTGCTGAAATCGGACTTCTTAACAAAGCCCAGCACGTCGGTGTAGAAGCGAAAAGCCTTTTCCTGGTCGTCCACGTAGACGCTGGTCAACTTGATTTTCATCGGTTCCCTCCGTTCTGTTACGTTCGCGGTCCCCACCGCGTCACTCCGTTGACGGAACGCGAGGGGAAAATGTGACCGGCGCGGGCACAGGCGACCCGGAGCAGGTCCCACGAAAAGGCCTCGAGCCGGGCCGGGACTGAAACAGACGGCGGGCTCTGGACGTAGAGCTAAGCAACAATGGATTTCGCATCATGTGGTTGACGCGTTTCGCGCTTTCCCGTCCGACGATCACCATCGCGATCTTTGCCGCGATGGTGATCTTCGGCGTTATCTCGTTCGTTCAACTCGGGCGCAGCTCGAGTCCGCCCAACACCGACTTCCCGGTCGTCGCGGTCTTTGCCAGCTATCCCGGAGCCTCGCCCCAAGACATGGAGCGCATGGTCGTCAAGCCGATCGAGGACCAGATGTCGGGCATCGACCATCTCGACCAACTGACCGCGAACGCTCAGGAAGGCACGGCGGTCGTCGTGGTCCAGTTCAAGATGGGCACGGATCTCAACCTCGCCTCGGTCGACGTGCAGCGGCGCGTGGATATCGCGCGGGTCTACATGCCCACCGACCTCGACCCGCCGGTCGTGACGAAGGCGGGACAGGCCGAACCGCCCCTGTTGGACGTGGCGGTCAGTTCGACGACGCTCTCCCAGCCGCAGATCGCCGACCTCATCAACAGCGAGATCACGCCGCTGATCGAGCAGATACCTAACGTTCAATCCGTCGACGTCTATGGTTCGGCCACTCGCGAGTTTCACGTCGAGCCCGACCCGACTCGCCTCGACGGCACCAACGCCACGCTGGAAGACGTCTTCAACGCCGTCGCGATCAATAACCTCAACGTGCCGGGCGGCATCATGACGCAGCCCACGCGAGAGGGCAGCGTCGCCATTCACGATTACGTGGAAAAGGCCGACGATTTGCTTGGCATTCCGTTCTCGCCGGTCAGCGTGCTGCAGTTCCCCGTCAAGTCGCTGAAGATCGGCGACATCGCCAACGCGACCGACAGCCACATCGCGATGCGAACGATCTCCTCGTACAACGGCCATCCGCGCGTTTATATGGAGATCAACCCGACCCTCGACGCCGATCAGATCAAAGCGACTGCGGCGTTGCGAACCGAGCTCACGAAGATCCAGGCGCAGTTCCCGCAACTCCAGTTCCACGAGATCGACGCGCCGGCCGATTACACGCAGAAGATGCTCGTCGGCGTCGGGCAGTCGCTGATCGAGGGCATCGTATTAACGGCGATCGTCATGCTGCTCTTTCTCCACGCCTGGCGCAACGCCGTCGTCGTGTTTCTCGCGATTCCGACCTCGATTCTCGCGACCTTCATCGTGATGCGCCTCTTCGGATTCCACATCGACTCGATGTCGATGATGGGCCTGGCGCTGATCATCGGCATCCTCGTCGACGACTCGATCGTCGTGCTCGAGAATATCACGCGCCATCGAGATATGGGGCTGGATCCGATGACGGCGGCCATCACCGGCCGTACCGAGATCGGCGGCGCGGCCATCGCGATCACGATGGTGGACGTCGTCGTCTTTCTTCCGATCGCCTTCATGTCCGGAATCGTCGGCGCGTACTTGCGCGAGTACGGCGCGGTCGTCGTAACCGCAACGCTCTTCTCGCTCTTCGTCTCCTTTACGCTGACGCCGTTGCTGGCCGCAAAGTGGAGCGTTCTCAGTCGGTCCGAAGCGCCCCCGGCCTGGTTGCGGTTGCTCGACCACCGGAGCGTCGACATCGGGCTGCTCCTGCTCGCGGCGGCAATGTTCGCCATCGGAACGTTCACGGGCTGGTTCCTGCTCAACGCGATCGGGATATTCATCGCGGCGCTGCTCCTGCTCAATGCGTTCGTCCACCGGTATGAGGCAATACTGCAGCTCTATCGCTCGAAGTTCTTACCGTTCGCACTGCGGCACGGTGCCTTCGTGGTCTTCGTCTGCGTTGCGCTCCTGCTTAATTCGATCACGCTGGTTGCAGGCGGCGGCATGGCTACGGTTGGCGCCGACGTCTTCTTGTTGGCCCTCTGTGCGCTCGCGCACGGAGCCGGGATGCTCTTGCGCCGGCCGCGTGCCTCGCGCCGGGTCGAACGGCTCGGACCGTTGCGTTTCCTTCGTTCGATCGGCACGACGAAATCCACGACGGTGGCTACGTTTGCGCTTCCGGTCGCGCTGGCGCTGCTGATGGTGCCGCTCGGGGCCGTGAGCTTCGACTTCATGCCTGCGCAGCAGACCGGCGAGATCAGCATGACGGTCACCTATCCGCCCGGAACGCCGATCGCGGTTACCAATGGCTACGTATCCCACTTAGAAGATGCGATCTTGAAGATCGACGGGATCAAATCCGTCAGCGCCACCACGGGGCGCAAACCCGCGGGCTGGAGCAGCGTGACCGGCGGCAACTACGCGCAACTCAACGCGCAGATGCAAGACAACCGCATCAAGGATACCAACAACGCGATCAAATCGGTTCGCAAGCTCGGCTACTTGGTGCCCGGCGCGGAGTTCGACGTGGCCGGTGATAATGAAAACGGCCCGGCGATCTACTATTCCTTGACCGGCCCCGACGAATCGCTCGGGCCTGCAGCCGAAAAGGTCGCGCAGTTCCTGCGCACGGTGCCGGGTGCCGTTAACGTGCAGACCAGCGCGGAAAACGGCGCGCCGCGAATGAACGTGGACGTGGACCGCGCGAAGTGCGAGCTTCTCGGAATCAATCCGTCCGACGTCGCGACGGTCGCCCGCATCGCCGTGGACGGCGCGGTCGCGACCAAAGTGCGGACGCCGACCGGTCTGGTCGACGTGCGCGTGCAGTTTCCGGCGGCCGACCGCAATACCGAAGACGCATTGAAATACGTGAAGGTTCGCACGAACGACGGCTCGTTGGTGCCGATCGGAGACGTGGCCAGCTTCAGCTGGACGACTGCGCCGACGAAGATCGAGCGCCTGAATCGCGAGCGTGTCGTCAACGTGTACGGCGACATCCTTCCGGGCTATTCGTTGGGTCAAGTCGTAGGACCGTTGCAGAAGAAGATGCAAGCGCCGGGCTTTCTACCCCAGGGCGTCGGCCTCAAGTCGCAAGGGAACTCGCAGTTCATGGAAGAGACCTTTGCAAACATGGGTATCGCGCTGATTACCTCGTTCATGCTCGTCTACATTTTGATGGTGATCCTCTACGGGTCGTTCCTCGAGCCGCTGATCGTCATGTTCTCGGTGCCGCTGGCAATCATCGGAGCGCTGATCCTGCTCGCGCTGATGGGACGCTTGCAGCCCGACCAAGGCCAGTCGCTCAACATCATCTCGATGCTCGGCGTCATCATGCTCTTCGGACTCGTTGCGAAGAACGGAATTCTGCTCGTCGATTATTCCAACACGCTGGTCAAACGAGGCATGCGCGTGCACGACGCCGTGCTGCAAGCCTCGGCTACGCGCTTCCGCCCGATCATCATGACGACCGCGGCGATGATCTTCGGCATGCTGCCGCTCGCGCTCGGGTACGCCGAGGGCGGCGAGTGGCGCCAAGCGATGGGAACGGTAATCATCGGCGGACTCTTGAGCTCGCTGATCCTGACGCTCTTTCTCGTGCCGATGATCTACGAGACGTGGATCGGTTATTTCGAGCGCCGCGCCGATCGCCGCGCCATTGAAGCGGAGATGTCGCAGCCGTCGATGGAGAGGGCGCCTGCCTAATAGGCGTGCCCTTGTAACCGGAGCGGCAGCCGGCCTCGCGGCCGGCATCGCCTCGGCATTGGCGCACGACGGCTTCGGCAGCGTCGCCATCACCTATCGCAACACTCCCCCGGGCGCGACGGTCGCTGCAATCGAAGCGGCCGGGGCGACCGCCTCGGCCTGGAAGGTCGACTTCCTCGAAGACCCGGTTCGTGTGGAAAAGAGCCTCGACGAGCTCGTGCAGCAGCACGGTCCGTTCGACACGCTCGTACATGCCGTCGGCCCGCTCGTCGTCAAACGCTTCGCTCGCTCGACGCTGCAAGACTACGCGGAAATGTTCGACGGTAACGTGCGGAGCGCGGTGCTGGCGGCGCGCGCGACGCTGCCCGCGATGCGCGAGGCAAAGTTCGGCCGCCTCGTCTTCTTCGGAATGCTGGGTTCCGAACAGACGCGTCCCTTCCGCGGCTTCTCGCTCTATCAGTCCGCAAAGAGCGCGCTGGTTGCATTTGCGCGCTGCCTCGCCCTCGAAGAGGCGGCTCACGGCATCACCGTCAACGTCGTCTCTCCCGGCGATATTCGAGAGAAGGCGCTCGCGCGGCGGCAGGCCTTCGAGCGCAGCGCCAACAATCCGCGCGGCCGGCCGGGCAGTTATGAAGACGTTGCCGATGCGGTCCGTTTCTTCGTCGCTGCAGAACGCGATTTCATCACCGGTGCGGTGATTGAAGTGGGCGGCGGCCTGCAAACCGCACAGGACAAAGGTACGCTCGGCTCGTAAGCCCGGCTGGATGCTGCGCGACGATAAAGAGGAACATCAGGCATTTGCCTTGCCCGGCGCGCGTCCGCATTACGGGCCCGATAAGATCGTCGCAGTCGAACACATCGATCTGCACCTGACGCCGGACTTCGAAAACGAGTCGCTCGACGGCATCTGCACGCTGACGGTGCGCGCGCTGGACGAACCTGTTTCGCGGCTGACGCTCGACGCCGTCGATCTCGAAATCCTCCGGGTCGAGCCGGCCGCCAAGTTTGTGGCGCGCGACGGCAAACTCGAAATCGACTTGCCGTCGCCGATTGCGCCGGGCGAGAGCACCGCAATCGCCATCAACTATCGCGCGTCCAAACCCCGTGCTGGGTTGTTTTTTATCAAACCCACGCCGGAGCATCCCGAGAAAATAACTCACGTTTGGACGCAGAGCCAAGACCAATACGCTCGTTATTGGTTTCCGTGCTTCGACTATCCGACCGAGAAGCAGCGCACCACCACGACGATCGTCGTGCCCAAAGGCATGTTCGCACTGGGCAACGGCGAGCTGGTGGAGCGCAGAGACGAGGGCGAGCGCACCGTCTTTTGCTACCGGCAGGACGTCCCGCACAGCACGTATCTGATGACGATGGTCGCCGGCCCGTTCGTTGAGGTCGAGCAAGGAAAGGCGGGGAGTAACGGCGTCCCCGTCTTTTATTACGTGCTGCCCGGCCGCGAAGCCGACGGGGAACGAGCCTTCGGCAAGACGCCGCAGATGATCGAACGCTTTGAAGAGCGGATCGGCCTGCCCTATCCCTACACTCGCTACTCGCAAATTGCGGTCTCCGATTTCATTTTCGGCGGCATGGAAAATACCGCGGCGACCACGCAGACCGATCGAACCCTTCACGACGAGATCGCGCATCTCGATTTTTCCAGCGACCCATTAGTCTCTCACGAGCTCGCGCATCAGTGGTTTGGCGACCTCTTGACCTGCCGCGACTGGGCGCATGCGTGGCTCAACGAGGGCTTCGCGACGTTTATGGAGGCCATCTGGCGCGAAGCCGATCTCGGTTCCGACGAGTACCTCTACGATATCTACCAATGCTTGACCGCGTACCTTCGAGAGGACGCGCATCGTTATCGGCGCGCGATCGTCTGCAACGTCTATCGCGACCCGATCGAAATTTTCGATCGCCACCTTTATCAAAAAGGCGCCACCGTCCTACACATGTTGCGTGGCGAGTTGGGTGAGGACCGCTTCTGGCGCTCGATGGCGCGGTACGTCCAGGATAACGCGCAGCGCTCCGTTGAGACGATCGATTTGATTCGTGCGATCGAAGTCGCCACGGGGCGGAACATGCGGCGATTCTTCAGTCAGTGGCTCTTCCGCGAAGGCCATCCGCAGCTCCAAGTCACCATGGCGTGGGACGCCGAGCGTCGCGTCGCCACACTGACGGTCGACCAGAGCCAAACCGTCGATGCCGACCATCCCGCTTATTTCTTCGATCTCGAGGTCGGTTTTGCGCCTGAGGCGGCGGCATTGCCGGTGCAAGCGGCGCGGGATCCGGTGAGCGGCGAGCGTCGCGTGCGCGCCAGCATCGAACGACGCCACGAGACAATCACCGTGCCGCTCGACTTCGAGCCAAAACTGGTGCGGTTCGGCCCGGGCTCTTTTCTTTTGGCCGACGTGCGCTACCGTTTGGGCGTCGATCTGGCTGCGGCGGCGCTGCGGGCCGATCCCGACGTCGTTGCCCGCATCCGAGCCGTGCGCGAACTTGCTAAAGACGGCGGCCGCGTTGCACGCGAGGCCATCGCGACGGCATTCGCGCAGGAGCCGTTCTGGGGCGTTCTCGTGGAAACGGCTTTCGCCATCGGCGCGACGCGCGCGCCGTGGGCTCGCGAGATTCTTATTTCGGCGCTCTCACATCGCCATCCAAAAGTCGTCCGCGCCGTGGCGGGGGCACTCGGTGGGTTCCGCGAGCCGGATGCGGCGACCGCGCTCATCGAGACCGCGGCGAACCACGCCTCGTACTTCGTGCGCGCCGCCGCGCTTGCCGCACTGGGTAAGACGCGCGATGCGCGAGCCTTCGACGTGCTTTCGGCGGCCGTCGAGCGCGCGACGTGGAACGGAACCGTGGAGGCCGGCGCAGTTCTGGGACTCGCCGAGTTGGCCGACGCGCGAGCGATGGCGCCAATCGTCGATGCATTGCGTCCTGAGCGCAGCGAAGGCCTCCGGCGGGCGGCTACGATGGCGTTGGGCCGAATCGGCGCGCTGGTCGAAGAGGACCGCACGCGCGTCGTCGACGAACTCGAAGAGCGATTCGGCGACCCCAGTTTCATGGTAGCGCTCGACGCGATCATTGCCGCCGAATCCCTCTCGGACGTACGCCTTTTGCCGGGACTCGACCGTATCTCTCAACAGGCCGTCGATGGACGCATGCGCCGCGACGCGATGGAGGCGGCAATCCGAATCCGTGCGGCGGCGAAGATACCGGCGCAGGTCAAAGGCATGCGCGAGGACATTGATGAGTTACGTGAAGACCAGCGTAGGTTACAGGAGAAGATCGAAGCGCTCGCGCGTGCATAAGCGCCGGGTCTTCGCTTTCGTCCTTATCGTCACGCTGGCGACGCTGGCGGCTTGGCTGTGGAACGACGGCCGAGGCGGCGCACTCGGTCACGGCGTCGCGGCAACGTCCCCGACGACGAGCCTGCCAAAATCGACCCAAGCGCCGCGCTGGACCGACTCGCAACGGCTCGCGCTCGGCGCGGCTTTACAAGGGGCGTTCGCGCCGGCGCTCAACGGCGCCGAAAGCTGGAGCCTCGCCGTCGTCGACCCCGGCGGTCAGACGATTTACGACGATCGCGCCGGCGATGCCGTGGCCCCGGCCTCGGTACAGAAGCTGATCGTTGCGGCGAGCGCTCTCGATGCGCTCGGTCCGAACTACCGCTATCATACGATTTTCGCCGCTGCGGAACCGGCCGGCGACGGAGTCCTCGAGGGAAATCTTTGGCTGGCCGGATCCGGGGATCCTTCGTTGCAGTCGTCGGATCTTCGCAACGGCATCGCCGTCTTATCGCGGTCGGGATTGCGCCGAATCGACGGCAGCGTCGTGGTCGATGCGACCGCAATAAGCGGACCCGCGTACAACCCGCACTGGGGCCCGGACGATGCCGGTCAGGATTATGCCGCTCCGACGAGCGCGATCTCGCTGGACGGTGACACCGTCGAGTCTGCCGACGACGGGCAACCGGTCTGGACGCCGATGCAAGACGTCGAACGCTATGTCGCCGATCAGACTGAGAGGATGTTTCGGGCCCGCGGAATCCTGGTTTCGACCTCGCCTGGCCTGGGTGCCGCACCCCTGGGGACGGTGGTCCTGTGGAATCATAAATCTGCGCCGCTGCGCGACCTCGAAGCGCACATGCTCTACGTGTCGGACAACCACTACGCCGAGCAGCTCTTGCGAACCGTCGGCGAGGAAGTGACCGGCGAATCCAACGACGACGGCGGAGTTGACGCCGAACGTCTCTTTTTGGCGCGGCTCGGCGTTCCGTCTCCTCATTTGACGCTCGTGGACGGCAGCGGCCTCTCGCGCAACAATCGCGTCGCGGCCATCACGGTAGCGCGACTCCTCGTTGCAGAAGAGCCGTCGCTCTATGGCTTACTCCCGCGCGGCGGCCGCGACGGAACGATTGCCGATTACGATTTTACGACCGCGCTTGGCCGGGTTCGGGCCAAGAGCGGCCACCTTTCGAATGTCTCGTCGCTCGCCGGTTACGCCTCGACCCTGCACCACGGCCGCGTTGCATTCGCGTTTCTGATCGACGGATCTCCCGCCGATCCCGATGCCTCAATCGTACGCGCCGTCGACCGTCTGGTCGAGTATTAGGAAGGGTTCGAATAAAAGTGTTCGACGAGTCTCTGCTTTCACGATTGCTCGATCGCGCATTGCAGCGCGGCGGCGAATACGCCGACGTTTTCTGCGAGCGGCGCCGAACGGTGAGCTACCGGCTGCAAGACGGCCGGATCCACGACGCCACGTATGGCGTCACCCTCGGCGTGGGCGTGCGCGTGGTCGTCGGCGAATCGGCCGGCTTCGCAAGCTCCGACGATCTGAGCACCGAGGCATTGATGGAGGCGGCCGACTCGGCTTCCTTGATCGCCCGGACGGCGCCCGCAGGCAAGGCGGGTGCCGCGCAGCTTCGCAGTGAGAGCGTGCCGAAGCTCTACGATTGCGATCTCATGACGGCGATCGACGGCACGCGCTATACCGCTCTGTTGGAAAGGGCCGACGGCACCGCGCGTCGTTACGATCCGCGCATCGTCGCCGTGAATGCGCAGGTCGTCGACGAGATACAAGAGGTGTGGATTGCCACGAGTGAAGGACGGATCGTGCGGGATTGCCGTCCCCTCGTGACGCTCGGCATCCAAGCCGTGGCGATTGACAAGAAAGAGCGCAGCTCCGGATATGTCGGCGACGGGGGGCGCACATCCATCGCGTATTTCGATCGCCAAACGCCCGAGATGCTCGCCGAAGACGCCGCGCGCATCGCCACGGTCAACCTCTCGGCGGCGCCGGCCCCCGCGGGCGAGATGGAGATGATCGTCGGAGCCGGGGGCGGCGGCGTCCTCCTCCACGAGGCCGTGGGCCACGGCCTCGAGAGCGACTTCAACCGGCGCGGCACCTCACTCTACAGCGGGCGAGTGGGCGAACGCGTGGCGAGCGAGCTCGTGACGATCTACGACGATGGAAACTTGAACGAGGAGCGGGGCAGCATCAACGTCGACGACGAAGGCATTCCGGGGCAGCATAAGGTGTTGGTGGAAAACGGCGTCCTTCGCGGGTACATGCAAGACACGCTCAACGCGCGCTTGATGGGCACGCATTCGACTGGTAGCGGGCGGCGACAATCGTTCCGGTTCGCTCCGCAGCCGCGCATGTGCAACACGTACATGCCCAACGGCGCCTCGACCGTGGAGGAGATCGTCGCTTCGACTCAGCGCGGAATCTACGCAAAGTCCTTCGCAGGCGGCCAAGTGGAGATCGCCAAGGGAGACTTCGTTTTCATGGTTGGCGAAGGCTACCTGGTTGAAAATGGAAAGATCACGGCACCTCTTCGAAACGCGACGATCGTCGGGAATGGCCCGGACGCGATGAGGAAGGTAGTCGCCGTCGGCAACGACAGCCGCCTCGCGCGCGGCCATTACACCTGCGGTAAGGGTGGCCAGAGCGTGCCCGTCGGCGTCGGCATGCCGACGGTGAAGATCTCGTCCATTACCGTCGGCGGAACGCAACATGGATGATGCCAGCGCAATCGAGTTAGCCTCCAAGGCGCTCGAGCTCGCGAGGGCCGCCGGCGCCGAGAGCGCCGAGGCTTCCGTCTCGATCGCGCGGCGGTTCCACGCCGAGGCGCGAGACAATGCGATTTCCAAGCTCGAAGCCTCGACCGGCAAGGGCCTCTTCATGCGGATCTTCCGGGGCGGGCGCAAGGCAACGCTGACGACCTCCGATTTTTCGCCCGACGGAATGAACGAGGCAATTGGTCTAGCGGTCGCGCAGGCGGACCAGGTCGCGGTAGATGAGTTTGCGGGCCTCCCCGACGTGGTCGCGACCGACGACGTCGACCTGGCCCTCTTCGATTCTCGCATCGCCGACCGGGACGGCGCCGATAAGCTCGACGACGCGATCAAACTCGAACGTTTGATCCGCGAAGCCGACGCGCGCGTCGTCAACTCCAGCGGCTCCAACTACACCGACGCCATTGCCGTCTCGGCGATCGCGAATACGTCGGGCTTTTCGGCTGTCTATAAGTGGACGCGCGCGGGACGCTCGACCGGGCCCGTCGCTCTCGACGGCGGCGTCAAACGAATCGCACACTACGGAACCGCCGGACGGTATCTCGGCGACTTGGAGGCGCCGTCGGCAGTGGCGACGACGGCCGTGCGCCGAGCGGTCGATCTGTTTGGCGCGCGAAAGCCTCCGACGATGCGCGTGCCGGTGATCTTCGAGCGCGACGTCGCCGCGACGTTTCTCGACGACGTCTTCTCGGCAGCTTCTGCCGCCAACGTTGCGGTCGACAACTCGTGGCTGACGGAGCGAACCGGGAGCCGCGTCGGCAGCGAGTTGGTGACGATTGTGGACGACGGCCGGCTGGTCGGCAAGCTCGGAAGCTCGCCTTTCGACGGTGAAGGCGTCCCGACGCAGCGTAACGCGGTCTTCGAGCGCGGAACGCTGCAAACGTTTCTTTACGACACGTACTATGCGCGCAAACTCGGTGCCGCCAGCACGGGCAACTCGACCGGCGGCGGGATCGGGCCGAACAACTTTTACCTCGAACCGGGAGCGATGTCGCTCGCCGAACTGATCGCTTCGACGCCGCTTGGCGTCCTGGTGCTCGATACGATCGGCTTCGCGACCGAACATGCCTCGGGGACGTATAGTCGCGGCGCCCGCGGCTTCTTCATCGAGAACGGCGAACTGGCCTATCCCATCGACGAGTTTACCGTCGCGGGACAGTATGTGGACATGCTTGCGAATATCGATGCGGTCGCCAACGACCTGCAGTTCGATGCCGCGGTCGTTTCGCCGTCGTTTCGCATCTCCGAGTTGATGGTCAGCGGTAACTAGAAAGCATGACGCAGCCTGCAATTAGCTTAACGCTCGTACTTCGGATCGAGACGCCGAACGAACCCGGCGCGTTCGGCGTGCTCGCCAATGCGATCGGCGATGCCGGCGGAGCGATCGGTGCCGTCGACATGCACACCGTCGCCCGGACGCGCGTCGTTCGCGACGTCACGATCAGCGTCGCCTCCGACGCGGTTGCCGACGACGTCCGCAAGGCGGTCGAGACCATCGACGGCGCGCGAATCATTTTCGCGGCCGACTCGACCTTCCTCGCGCATATCGGCGGAAAGATTCGCATCGAGCCGAAGATCGCGATCAAGACGCGCCAGGACCTGTCGACGGTCTATACGCCCGGCGTCGCGCGCGTCTCGATGGCGATCGCCGCCGATCCGGGTAAAGCCTTTCAGCTCACGATCAAGCGCAACACCGTAGCAATCGTTACCGACGGGACGGCCGTGCTCGGCTTGGGCGACATCGGGCCGCTCGGCGCGCTTCCGGTGATGGAAGGCAAGGCGATGCTCTTCAAGCAGTTCGCCGACATCGACGCGTTCCCGATCTGCCTCGACACCAAGAACGTCGACGAGATCGTCGAAACCGTCGAGCGCATTGCGCCCGTGTTCGGGGGAATCAATCTCGAAGACATCAGCGCCCCCCGCTGTTTTGAGATCGAAGACCGCTTGATCGCGGCGCTCGACATTCCGGTAATGCACGACGACCAGCACGGTACCGCGGTCGTTATTCTCGCGGCGCTCATCAACGCCGCGCGCGTCGTCGGCAAGCCGCTGGAGGATCTGCAGGTCGTCGTTTCGGGAAGCGGCGCCGCGGGGACCGCGACGATCAAGATGCTGCTGGGCGCGGGAGTGCGCGACGTGATCCCGGTCGATCGCGGCGGCGCGCTCAATCGCACCGACCGGTACGAGAACCCGCACTGGCGCTGGCTGGCCGAGCATTGCAACCTGGAGAACCGCCGCGGGTCGCTGCGTGAAGTATTGGCCGGCGTCGACGTCTTTATCGGAGTCTCCGCCCCCGGCATCTTGCAGCCCGAGCATATCGCAAGCATGGGACGCGATCCAATCGTCTTTGCGATGGCCAATCCGAACCCGGAGATCATGCCCGACGTCGCGGCTCCGGTGGCGGCCGTCATTGCAACCGGGCGCTCCGATTTTCCCAATCAGGTGAACAACCTGCTGGCGTTCCCGGGAATCTTTCGGGGCGCTTTGGATGTCCGCGCCTCGCGCATCACCGAGCGGATGAAACTCGCCGCCGCCTATGCGATCGCCGAGATCGTCGGCGAGGACGAGCGCAGCCCCGAATACGTAATTCCCAGCGTCTTTGACGTTCGGGTCGTCGATGCGGTCGCCAAAGCCGTCGCGAACGCCGCGCAAGAAGAGGGCGTCGCGCGCCGCACGCCGGCCAAGATCGAAGGAGAGGACGACATCGACCGCGTCTCGCGGTAAAGTCGCTGCGCTACGCTACGGCGCGAGTTTGAAGATGATGCCGCAGCCGCCTTGACACTTCCGGAGGCCTCCACCTCCGGCGCCTGCCGCGCCGTATAGCGCCCCGCTCGCGTCGGCAACCAGAGGTGACGACGGGTCATCGCCGTCGCTGCCGCCGGTAAATTTGTGGAGCACCGTTTCCTTGAAGCCCGAGCCGGCGGGTCCGAGCTTAAAAGCCACGCCGCAACCATATGTCGGTTCGCGGCCGGGGCATTTGAGACCGCCGCCGGTTGTCGTGCCGTACAGCGCGCCGTCTTTAGCGAGCAGGAGAGCCGTGAGCGGATACGCACCGTCGCCGTTCGCGAAGCTAAAGACCCTCTCGCCGTAGCCGGACTTCGTCGGGCTGAGCTCGTACGCGGTTCCGCAACCATCATGATACTTGCAGTGCGACGTGCCGCCTTCGTAGGTCGTACCGTAGAACGCTCCGCCGGGGCCGGTAATGACGTTAGCGTACGGTAGAGAGCCGTCGGGAGGACCGCTCAATTCGTGGAGAGTTCGCACGACATAATGCGACGACTTGGGCGTCAGCTCGAAGACGCTGCTAAAAAGCGCCGTGCCGTAGAGCACACCGCGTTTGCCGAGGAGCAAGCTCGCCAGCGGTTCCGCGTCGTGGCGCGGTGAAAAGCTGAAAAGCGTAGACTTCTCGTAGCCCGATTTCGTTGGCGTCAGTTTATACGCGGTCCCGGCATTGTGCGCGCCACCTTCAGCGGTCGTGCCATAAAGCGCGCCGCTCGAGTCAATGCTTAGCCCGCCATACGAGCCGTAACCGTCGGAGCCGCCCTTGAAGCTGTAAAGAACGTTGTGAACGTATCCCGACTTCGTGGGCGTCAGCGCGTAAATAGTGCCGCAACCCGGTGGACAGCCGGAACTCCCGCCGAGCGTCGTTCCGTACAGCGTGCCCGCACCGTCCATGATCAGGCCCCCGTCGGGGGATTCGCCGTCAGCTCCACCCGTGAATTTGTAGAGAATTCTCTCTTTATAGGCCGAGCCGGACGGCGTGAGTTTGAACACGGTGCCGCACCCGTGGTAGCACGCAACGTAGCCGCCTCCGCCTGTGATGCCGTAGATCGCCCCGCGCGCATCCATGAAGAGCGCTCCTCCGGGGCCCGCACCGTCGTCTCCGCCACGGAACGCGTACACGACGGTTTCGCGCGAACTGTGCGAGAGGCCGCCGATTGACGTTCCCAGGCGCACCGTCGGCTGTTGCGTTGACGAGACAGCCGGGGTCATCGTGCCGGGCGCGCCGATCGGCCGCTGCGATCCGCCGCACCCGGCGAGAATCGCCGCAATCAAGCAGCTCGTAAGCGCACGGCGACCAAAACCGGAAACCTCCATACCTGCCTCCTGATCCGCCCGGATCGGCATGCGGCCTTTACGATGTCGCGACGATCTTTCGTCGCTCGAGCGACTACGGCGGGAGGCCGGGAATGACCTCGCCGTTGTGCTGCGCCCAAAGTCGGCGTCAAGCCGAGATGATAGGCGGCGAACAGAACTAGCGCAACGATGCTCATCCGTGCCGCAGACATCTAGCCCCAGGACGTGTGGGTGATCTCGATGACGCGACCGTTCCTAATCGTAAAATCCAGATCGTTTTGTTCCGCGTGAGGGTCCTTGCCGTCGCTATATTCGTAGCGCTCCATACCGCAGGCGTAAATGACGAGCGGCCTCCCAAGCGTCCGGACGACCGACTCGGCGCTCGCGCCGATCTTTAGGCCGGATGTCGTGTGCGCGTTGCTCAGATCGATCTTGGGGAGCGACGTCGGCGGTGCGCCTTTGACGACCCGCAACGTCCAGACGACGCCGGAGTCTCCGCCGACGTGACTGAGCGCGACCTTGATTTTTGGATCGTAGACGTACCACGGGACGGTCATGCTGACTTTTTGCTTCCAAAGCACGGCGGTTGGCACGTCTGCCACGAGGGTTTCCGTGCCGGTCTTCACGTACGGCGGTTCTCGCTTGCTATAAAGGCCGTCGAGTGCGGGGCACGTCTGCGAGCCGAACCACTTTACGAACGGATCGCTCGCCGCTGCACTACTCTCCCCCGGCAATGCGACCATCCCCGCAAGGACGGAACACAGGAAACGAAGCAATCTCATCCGCGCCGTCACTTCGTCAATCGACGGAGCGGCGAGCGAGCAACGCGCGTTCCTCGACGCGAATGCGCCACGAAAGCAGCGCTGCGTTGAGAATCGAGAATACGAGCGCGATTTCGACGGCGCCGAACGCGAGCGGCAGAACTCCGATCTCGGTGCACACCACGATGTAGTTCGGATGGCGGAAGAAGCGATACGGTCCGCGCCGGACGAGCGGTTCTCCGGGAACGGTTATGATGCGCGTGGTCCAATAGGGTCCGAGGCTGGCGATGCTCCAAATCCGCAGCGGCTGCACCAGCACGTACAGCGCCAGCAGCGACCAGTTCGGCGGCGTCGCGGGCGGGATGTAAAGGGCCATGCTCGCAAGCCACGCTCCATGCAGCAGCACGAAGAACGGGTACTGATAGGCCGCCATCTCAACGCCGCCGCGCGCGAGAAGCCGGCGCGTGTTTCGCGCAGAGTAGACCAATTCGGCGATGCGTTGCAACACGACGAGTGCGAGGACTATGTAGAGAATGCTCATCCTTCGACGGAGCCTGTCCCGAGCGAAGTCGAAGGGCTCAGGATGACACCGGCGTTGGGTTTTCGAGGAGGGTGAAGCCGGCGGTGAAGCCGGGGCCTAGCGCGCTGAGCAGCGCGCGTTTCCACGGCGTCGACGATGCGAGCGTGCGCTCGAGCACGAACATCACGGTGGCCGCCGACATGTTGCCGTAATCGCGCAAGACGTCGCGCGCCTCGTTCAACTGCTGCGGTTCGATTTCGAATGCAACTGCCAAAGCGTCGAGCACTTTCGCGCCGCCCGGATGGCAGACGAAGCGATCTATGTCGCGTAACGTCAGACCCCGCTCGGAGAGAAAGCCGGCCGTCACGTCGTGCAGCCTCGTCGTCACGAGTTCGGGGATATCGCGCGAAAAGATGGCCTTGAGCCCGTCGCCGGTGACCTCCCAGCCCATCACGTCGAGCGACTCCGGCCACGTGAACTCCCCGCCGCCGCGAACGACCGGACCTTCGCCGTCGCAGGAGAGCAGCGCCGCCGCGGCTCCGTCGCCGAAGAGGGCGGTTGCCACGATGTTGCTTTTGGAGAAATCGTCTCGGCGAAAGCAGAGCGCGCAGAGTTCCACGACCAGGAAGAGCACCAGCGCCCCGGGGTTCGCGCGCGCCACCATGGCGGCGCGCTCCAGCCCGATGACGCCGCCGGCGCAGCCAAGTCCGAAGATCGGCAAACGGCGCACGGTTGGACGTAACCGCATGCGCTCCATGAGGAGCGCGTCCAGGCTGGGCGTCGCAATTCCGGTCGTGGAAACGGCGACGATAGCCTCGATTTCCTCGGCTCGGCGCCCCGCGCGCTCGACGGCGGTGCTCGTCGCTTTCTCGAGAAGGCCGACGGCCGAATCGAGATAGACGGCATTGCGGTCCGGCCAGTCGTGCGTGTCCTCGTACCACTCGATCGGGACGCAGGAGTAGCGCCGCTCGACGCCCGTGTTGCCGAACATCGGAAGCAGCCGGACGATTTCGCGCGAGCGTGGGCCGAGCGCCAAGTCGATCCGCCGGATCACCTCAGCCTGGCCGAGCACGAATGGCGGAACGGCCGTGGCTACCGCTAAGACGGCAGGGTCCCCGCGACCCGCGATGGTAATGGCATCCTCCCGTGTCGTTTCGACAAATTGCAGCGGCGTTTTTGGCCGCCGCCTTGTTGGGTGCGGGGAGTCGTCCGGCTCCTCTCATCACGTACTCCGCACCCGCAGGCCTCCGTCCAGCCGGAGCCGACCGGATAGACCCCGCCGACGGCATTCTTCCCAACGGAAGAATCGTCGCTCCAGCGGGCACGAGCCTTCTCGTCGGCACGGGCGCGCTGGGAATGGCGCTTTCGCCGGACGGCCGATTCGCCATCCTGTCGGGAACCTCGTCGCTCAGCGTCGTGAACGTGGAGACGATGAAGCTCGCGAGCACCTATCAGAGCCCGGCATCGTTCTTCATGGGCGTCGCGGCAACGCGCGACCCGCAGGACCCCGCTCGAACGATCGTGCTTGCCTCGGACCCGGCGGCCGGCGCGGTCGACGTCTTCGACCTCGATGCTAGCGGCGCGCTCTCCGCGCAAACTGCGCTGAAGCTCCCCGCGGAGGCTCAAAGCCGCGCCTTCCCAGCGCAGATCGCCCTTTCGCCCGACGATCGAACCGCGTATGTTGCCGATAACCTCGGCAACGCAGTAATTCAAGTCGATCTGTCGACCCGAACCGTCACGCAAGCGATTCCTGCGGGCGATTTCCCGCTCTATCTTGCCGCGGCACGCGACCGGGTGCTTGCAACCGGCAGTGGCCTCTCCACCTATGCCGCGCTCGCGCAACCCACGCGCGAACCAAACTTTGCCGCACCCGCCTTCGATCCGAGCAAGTCGTCGGCGCTCTCGGTCTTCGAGTTCTCGCCGGGGAGCGCGACCGTCGATCCCGTGACGGTTCCGATGGATCCGGCGCCCGATGGCGCCCAAGTCGTCGGCGGAGCTGCGCCGGGCGCGGTGGTACTGAGTAAGGACGACCGGGTTGCCTACGTGGCACTCTCCAACGTGGATCGCGTGGCCGTCGTCAGCCTTGCCGGAGCACCTCGAGTCGTTCGCGGACTCGACCTTCGCTTGTATCCTGGCGCTCCGTACGGCGCGGCGCCGAGCGCCGAGGCGCTGAGTCCCGATGGCAAGCGGCTCTACGTTGCGCTGGCCGGGCTCAATGCCGTGGCGGTGCTCGACGCGCGGCGCAGCACGCGCTATCGTTTCGGGCTGATTCCCACTGCGTGGTATCCGACGGCAATCGAACTCTCCGCCAACGGGCGCTATCTTTACGTGGCCAATGCGAAGGGCGCCGGCGATCAGGCGATCTTGCAGCGCGTGGATCTCAAGCACACGTCGCTGGTTAAGGCGACGCTGGCGGCGCTGCGCTACAACCGGACGCCGGGACTGGCAAAGTTCGACCCCGTGGTTCCGCCGTTGCGCTCGAACAAGCGTAGCGACGTCATCGATCACGTCGTGTACATCGCCGTTGGCAAGCACGGCTACGACGCCATGCTCGGCGACCTCAAGGACGATGCGGGCGCTCCGCACGGCAACGGCGACCCGGCGCTGAGCCTCTATCCGCAAAGTTCGACTCCCAATTTGCACGCGCTCGCGCGCACTTACGCGCTAGCCGACAACTTCTACGCGTCCGATGCGGATCTCAACGTTGCCAAGCAGCTCGCAACGGCGTCGGGCGCGACGCTCTACCAACAACTCGTGGATGCTGCAAACGCCGCGCGTTCTCCGAGGAACGACCATGGTGACGATCCCGAGGATTACGGTCGCGGCGGCTATCTTTTCAATGCCTTTGCGCGAGCGGGTCTCACCTACCGCGACTACGGGGGCCTTTTGCGTCTTTCCGGATACGACGGGTCTTTGTATCACCTCGACGTTCCCGCGCTTGCTGCGCTGGCGGGGAACGTGGATCTCGATTACGCGGGCTACAATCCGAAAGTCGGTGATATGGCTCGAGCCGACGAGTTCGTTCGCGACATGCAGCAGTTCGTCGCAGGCGATCGGGTGCCAAGCTTTACCTACGTCTGGATTCCGACCGATGGCGGCCGCACCGGCGTGAGCGATGCCGACGCCGCGCTCGGTCAAATCGTGGATTTTATCTCGCACACGCCACACTGGAGCTCGACGGTGATCTTCGTCGTGCCCGAGGGCGTCGAATCGCCCGACGATCACGTCAGCGCGATGCGCAGCTACGCGCTGGTCGTCTCGCCGCTCGCACGGCGCGGATACGTCGGCGACCAGAATCTTAGCATCGCCAGCATCGTAAAGACCGAAGAAGAAATATTCGGACTGCCGCCTCTGGCGCTCAACGATCTGCTGGCCAGCGATATGGCGAGCTTTTTCACGCAGGCCCCGGCTCCCGAAACCTATCAAGCGCAATGACGCACGCGGCGGTTGGTTTTGGTCCGAGCTTGGTTGCGACCGCAACGGGACGCCTGCGCAGCGCCGTCTTGGTGCGGCCGAACGCCGGCCTCGAGCGCCTCGGTGCGCGAATTGGCGAGCCCGGCGCGATCTACGTCCGCGCGTGCGAGCAGCACGAAGTCCTGCGTTCGACGCTCGAATACTTCGGGGTTGAAACGATCGTGCTCGGCTCCCACGCGGGCGACCCGTACGAAGTGAGCGCGGCCGACTCCGCGGTTGTCTTTGAGGCCGGTGCCGTCATGATGCGTCCGACCCCCATGTCGCGACGCGCGGAAGCCGATCGCATGCAAGCGGAGTTCGCGCAGCTCGACGTGCCGCTGGCCGGACATATCGCGAGCCCGGGATTGCTCGATGGCACCGACGTCATTCTGGCGGGCGAGACCGCCTTTGTCGGCGTCGGGTGGCGCGGAAACGAGCTTGGCCGCGACGGCTTCGCGAAACTGGCGAGTGCGCGCGGTTATCGCGTCGTCGAAGTCCGGCTTGCCCCCGACGTGCTTTCGCTGCGCAGCGTCGCGGGCGCCGTCGCAAAGGACGCGATCGTCGTGGGAGGCGACAAAGCCGACATTGCCGCGTTTTCCGGTTTTCGGACGATCGTGCTGGAGCGAGGAGAAGAACTGGCCGCCGGCGTGCTTTGCCTAGGCGAACGGCATGTGCTCGCCGACCTTCGCTACCGCACGGCGTTGGCACGATTGCGGGGCGCGGGCATCACCGTTGAAGCGATCGACCTCTACGAGTTTACCAAGCTCGGAATTGCCCCGTCGATGCTGGCGCTGCCTCTCAAACGCGAGTGAGTTGGAGGGCCGATGCGATTTGCCGTCTTTTCTGACGTGCATGGAAACCTTTTAGCGCTCGACGCGTGCCTGGCGGATCTCGAATCGCAAGGGGGTGCCGACGGCGTTGCCGTCGCGGGCGATCTCTGTCTCGACGGGCCGAAACCCAAGAAGGTGCTGCTGCGTCTGGAAGAGATCGGTGCCGCGTGCATTCGCGGGAACAAAGACCGCTACGTCTTCGACGAAGCGGTCGCCGAGACGTTGACGGCGGCCGAAAAGGCGCAAATTGCGTGGACTCGCCGGGATATCGGCGAACGTTGGCTGGCGTGGCTGCGAGACTTACCCTTTGCGATGCGCATCGGTGAAGACGATAACCAGTTGCTGATCGTGCACGCGAATCCGAAGAACGACGACGAGCACATCTGGCCGGACGCCGACGAAGTAGTGCTCGAACGCCTCGTCGGCGACGAACGCGCGACGGCAATTGCCTTCGGGCACCTTCACTTGCCGTACGTTCGAATGTGGCGCGGCCGCCTGCTGGTCAACGTGGCGTCGGTCGGCTTGCCGAAGGACGGCGACCCGCGGGCCTGCTACGCGATCTTCACCGAGCGTGACGGCGGCTGGCAGGTGAAGCACCGGCGCGTCGCGTTCGACGTCAAGAAGGTCGCAACCCAATTGAGCGACTGTGGGATTCCGGAGAGTAGCGAACTCATCGCCACCCTCCGCCGCCATCGGTACAAACGATTAAAGACCGCGATTCCATAGTTCCCGCCGCCGCTGCAGCCATCGAAGTGAATGGCCTCGTGAAACGGTATGGCAGTTTCACGGCCGTCGACGGAATCTCGCTGAGCGTGAAATCGGGAGAGTTCTTCGGCTTTCTCGGGCCTAACGGCGCCGGCAAAACGACGACGATCAACGCGATCGTCGGTCTGGCCCGCACCAGCGGCGGGAGTATCCGAATTTTCGGCTACGACACCCAGCGGCAGTGGCGCGAGGCTCGCCGCCTCATCGGCCTTTCGCCGCAAGAGTTCAACTTCGACCGGTATCTCTCGCTGCGCGACGTGTTGATCTATGCCGCCGGGTATTACGGCCTGCGCGGAAAAGGCGTAGCCGACCGCGCCGACATGCTGCTGGAGCGCTTCGGCCTGACCTCGCACGCGCATCTCGAGTACACCAAGATTTCCGGCGGCCAGAAGCGCCGGCTCTCGTTGGCGCGTGCCTTGATTCACGAACCGAGGCTCTTGATTCTCGACGAACCGACCGCCGGCGTCGACGTCGAGCTTCGCCTCGAACTCTGGGAGTGGCTGCAAAAGCTCAATGCCGAAGGCCTGACGGTGTTCTTGACGACGCACTACTTGGAAGAGGCCGAAGAGCTCTGCCGTCGCATCGCGATCGTGCGCGCCGGCCGCATCGTTGCCGAAAAGCCGACCGAAGAGCTGGTCGCGCTGGGCGCATCCTTGCAAGACGTCTTCTTGGAGCTGACCCGCAATTAACTCCGTCGGCTTGTGGACGCTGGTAAAGCGTGAGATCGTGCGCAGCCTCAAGATCATCAACCAAGTGATCTGGCCGCCGATCATCACGACGCTGCTCTACGTCTTCGTCTTCGGCCTGGCGCTCGGCAGTCGCATCCCGGTCGTCGACGGCGTCAGCTACGCGCAGTTCTTGATCCCTGGCCTCATCATGCTGCAAGTAATCGACTCGTCGTACGGCGAGTGCTCCAGCTCACTCTTCCAGGGAAGGTTCATGAACTCGATCCAGGAGCTGTTGATCGCGCCGATGTCGGCCTACGAGCTCGTCGGCGGATATATCATCGGCAGTTTGGCCCGCTCGATGCTCATCGCCGGGCTCATTACCGTGCTCGGCGTCGCGCTCGTGCACAGCGTTCCCCACGATTGGCTGATCTATTTCGTGGTGATTGCGCTCGTCTCGATCTTGTTTTCGGCACTCGGACTCATCTTCGGGCTGCTCGCCGACAAGTTCGACCACATCGCGATTCTCACGACATTCGTCATCACCCCGCTTACGTTTGTCGGCGGCGTCTTCACCTCGGCAAAAATGCTGCCGCGACCCTTGCAGACGCTAGAACTTTTCAACCCGATCTTTTATACGATCGACGCCTTTCGCCGCAGTTATACCGGGCAGAGCTACCTGGAACCGGCGTTTTCGATTGGGATGGTCGTGCTCCTCACGGCGATTTCGCTCGGCATCATCTTGCGCCTGATGGCGATCGGTTATAAGCTGCGAACATGAACGCCGCCCTCGCCGGCCTCGCAATGATGCTCGCGGTTTCGCCGGCGACGCAGCTATCGATCCGGCCGTGGACGGGTAACGACCTTCAGGCGACGACCAGCGCCGCCGCAAAGTATCGGCTCGAAGTGAGCGGCAAAGCGCAAACCGTGGTCCATTTGAAGGCGTCCGGCGTTGCGAGCGGCTGGCTTGCGGCCTTTTGCACCGCGACGCTATGCTCGCCGGAGCGCGTCGACGTCGCGATGCCCGCTTCGGGGCAAGCCGTTCTCCAGTTCGAGCTGATCCGCGAATCGGAGAGCGCCCCCCAGCAGAGCGGCGCGACGATCAGCGACGACGGCGCCGCCAGCGTCAGCGTTCCGCCCGCCTACCGCCAGTAGTGCGCGCTCTCGCAGGCATCGCTCTTGCGATCGTCCTTTCCGGCTGCGGAGAGAGTGGAAGCACGTACGGCCCGAGTCACGCGCTCGCTGCGGTCCGGCGCTCTGCGCAAGGCTCCGAACGCGTTCTCTATAGTTTCACCGGTGGCAGTGACGGCGGCAACGCCGCAACCGGGCTGGCTCTCGACGGTAACGGAAATCTCTATGGCACGACGGTCATTGGCGGAACGGCGCAGTGCGGCACGATCTTCGAGTTGGAGCCGCAAGCGAGTCCGCCGTGGCCGGAGACCGTGCTGCACAACTTCGGCTGCTACGCCGACGGGAAGAATCCGCACGGTGGCGTGACCTTCGACCGGGGTGGGAACCTCGACGGCACGACCGTCGCCGGCGGTTCCGGGGGATCGTGCGGCAGCGACGGCTGCGGAATACTCTTTCAACTGACCTCGAAGACCGAGAACGTGTTGCATAATTTCACCGGCGGCCGCGACGGGTTCGGACCGGGCGACGGCGTCGTTTTCGATCCGGCAGGCAACGTGTACGGAATGACCCCCGACGGCGGCGCGCATTCGCAGGGCACCATCTACGAGGTTTGGCGCGCCGGGCGACAATGGCGCGAGAAGGTCATTCACGCATTTACCGGAGGTGCCGACGGCGGCGTCGGGTCACTCGGTCTTTTGCTGCGCGACGCCGCGGGCGATCTGTACGGCGTCACGGAGACCGGCGGGGCTCACGGCGCCGGTACGGTGTTCAAACTGCATGCGACGTCAAAGAGGCGGTGGAACCTGACGACGCTCTATGCCTTCAAGGGTGAGCCCGATGGCGGCTCCCCGTACGGAGGCTTGGTCGCCGCCGCAAACGGCGATCTCTACGGGACCACGTACTACGGCGGTGCCGGCGGCCTGGGAAGCGTCTTCGAGCTGGCTCGCGGTACTCATGGACGGTATCGCGAGCGCGTGCTCTACAGTTTCCGGGGAGGCGGCGACGGAAGCTCCCCGACGGCCACGCTGACCCTTGAGAACGGGGAGCTGTATGGAACGACGTCCGCGGGCGGGGGGAGCTGTGGCTGCGGGACGCTCTTCAAAGTCGGCGCGAGATCCGGGCGCGAATCAGCGCTGCATGCCTTTGGCAGCGGCAGCGATGGCGCGTATCCCTACTACGGGTTGACCCTCGACGCGAGCGGCAACCTCTACGGCGCGACCGTGGCCGGTGGTGCTTTCGGCCAAGGAACCGTCTACGAATTTATGCCGTAGCGACGAGCTGGTTTACATCTTTACTTTGGCGCTCGTGATCATCGTCTTGCCATTCGATACGGTGATCGTTACCGAGGTTTGACCCGAGCCTGGATCGCCGACCATAAAAACCGCGCTCTCTACGGGCGCCGTCGTGTGGGATTTCTCGGAACCGGCAGGCATGTTTTTCTGGTACCAGGCGTAGACTTTGTCGAACGAGTCATCGGTCGTCATCACCGTTCCCGCGGCGGTCTGGCCCATGCTGGAGTTGCTTCCGGACGCTTGTGTGACCGCGCCGGGATAGGCGGGCGTCTCACCTGCGGGCGCCGTGGTCGCGGCGGTGTTGTCAGTGGTCGCGGCGGCGGATGAGGCGGCGGTTGTAGCCTCCGCATTGGATTGACTCTGATCGCTCGATGAGGACTTGCTCGCGCAGGCCGTTATCGCGAACGCTGCGGCAACGAGGACGAGCGACATCTTGAAAAAACGCATTCCGACTCTCCTTAAGTAACGGGGGGGCTCAAAAGACCCGACCGGCGGGCAACCGCGAGGTACCAGGCTATAGGGGAGATTCCCCGGCTTCTCCTGCCCAGGCACCCGAGCGAGGGTCGTTCCGATCGGGTCTACGCCGCTCATCGTACTGGAGGCGGCGTACGAAAACGTCCCCCAGGAGCCTAGGCGTAGTCCGCCGGGACGGTTCGATCCACTCCGTGCGGGCTGCCGGTCGCGCGCAGGAGGAGCGTCAAGCCCGTAGCGACGGCGAGGTTGAGCACGAAACCGTAGAAACCGATGTATCCGACCAAACCGCTTCCGCCGAGTGCAAACGTCGCTTTGAAGCCGCTCGCGACCGCCATGGCCGTCGTGGCGGCGATCCCGCAGGCCCAACCGGCCAGCAACGCGTGCGGGTTGAACCAGCGGGTGTAGAGACCCATCGCCGCCACGGGGAAGATCTGCATCATCCACGCGCCGCCGAGCAGTTGAAAGTTGATCGCAAACGGCACGGGGACCGTAAGCACGAGAACCAGCGCCGCCGCGAGCACCGCGAGGCAGAGGAGTTTCGCGTGGTGCGTTTCGCCGGGAGGGCGCTCTTGGGTGAACTCGGCGAGCACGTTGCTGGCAAAGAGATTTGCCGAGCCGATCGCCATCACGGCGGCTGGAACCAGTGCGCCCGTAACGATTGCGGCGAAGGCCACGCCGGTGAGCCAACCCGGGAAGAGCGACTCGAGCAGGAGCGGGACGGCGAGGCTGGTGTGCTTGGCGTCGAGATGGATGCCAGCGGCCAGCGCGCAGTAGCCCATCAGCGCGAGCATCGCCAGCATGATCGAATAGAGCGGTAAGAAAACGGCGTTACGCGCGATGACCTGCCTGCTCTTTGCGCTGAGCGCGCTCGTGATCGAATGCGGATACATGAAGAGCGTGGACGCCGAACCGAGCGCCAGGGTGCCGTACGCGAAGTACATGTTCGGGGGGACGAGCAGCGCACCGGGCGGCACGTGCCGCGCGAGGGCGACGCCCGCGGCGCTGAAAATGTGTCCCCAGCCGCCGAGCTTCGCGGGAATGATCAGCACTGCGGCGACGATCGTCACGTACATCAGCGAGTCTTTGACGAAGGCGACCAGCGCGGGTCCGCGCAAGCCGCAGATGTACGTATAGGCGGCGACGATCGCGAAGGCGACGAAGAGCGCGGAGCCGCCGACGAGCTGCGAGCCCGCGCCAAACTGCGTCAGCACCGCTTGCATGCCGACGAGTTGCAAGGCGACGTACGGCAGTGCGGCGGCAACACACGTCAGTGCCACGGCGACCTCGAGGCGACGATCGCCGTAGCGATCGCGAATGAAATCCGCCAACGTTATGTAGCCGCGGTTTCGCGCCACGACCCAAAAGCGCGTGACGACGACGAAGAAGAAGATATAGGCGAGCGTCGTGTATGGCACGGCGAAGAATCCGATCGCTCCCGCGCCGTAGAGAAAGGCGGGAAGCGCCACGAACGTGTAGGCGGTGTAGAGATCGCCGCCGAGCAGAAACCAGCTCACGATCGTGCCGAATCCGCGCCCTGCGAGGCCCCACTCCTCGAGCGACTTTCGATCGCCCGAACCCCATCGCGATGCCGCAAATCCAAGCACGCTCACGCCGGCGAAGATGATCGCGAAAACGACGAACGCGCTAGGGCTCCTAGACATCGCTCCGGTTTCGCGTGAGCAGCAGCACCGCCCCAATGAGCAGCGAGCCTAGCACGATCCACACGATCTGGTACCAGTAGAAGAACGGAATCCCGAAAAGCCTAGGCTCGAGCCTGGCATAGAACGGCACCCAGAGCGTTCCCACGACGGGAAGCAAAAGGAGCAAATACCACGCCTGCCGTTTAGAAGAACGGATTGTGTTGCTTCTCCAGCGCAACGGTGCTCGGCGGACCGTGGCCGGGCATGACGACCGTATCGTCGGGGAGCGTAAAGAACTTACTGCGTACGCTGTTGAGGATGTCGCGGTAGGTGCTCTTGTCGCCGTACGCCCCGCCGACGCTGGCGGCGAACAGCGTATCCCCCGAAAAGAGCGCCCCTTGAAAGAGGAACGAGGACGAGCCGTCGGTATGGCCGGGCGTGTGCAGCATGCGAATCGACGCGCCGGCGCCGAATGGTAGGGTTTCGCCGTCGCGCAGCAGCAGCGCGCTCTTCGCCAGCGGCCCGATCGCGTGGACGTCGAGCGCATGCATCACGATCTGGGCTTGCGGAAAGGCTCGAGCAACGTCGCCCGTCGCATCGCAGTGGTCGGCGTGCTTGTGCGTGATCAGCACGTACTGCAGATGATAGTCGCCGTCACGCAGCACCCGCAGCAGGTTCTGCGGAGTGCCCGCCGGATCGACGAGCGCGGCGCGCCGCCCCTCTTCCAGAAAGAAGACGTAGCCGTTGCTGGGCTGCGGATCTTGGGGATGGCGGCGCACGTCGGGGCGCTCGATTGCCGGCGGGTACCATCGCTGGGCCGCGCTATCGGCGAGCTTTCCGCCGTCGAGCTCCAAGATGGCCGCGACGGCGCGTGCCTCCTCGCCGGTTGGAGCGCCCTGGTCCTTGAGCCACTGCTGGATCATTTCCTCGCCGATGCCGGTCGCGCCGGCGAGTTGCGAGATGCCGACGCCCGTGCCGCGCATCGCCTTTTTGACGATGTCGCCGAACGTGTCTTCTAAGGGCAACGTATTGGGCATGACCGCACCCTTCGACGCTTTGCGCCTAACCGGCTGCAACCGGGCATGCACCCGGAAGAGTCGAAGGAGCCCGTAATGGAACGCGTGATCATCATTGGTTCGGGGCCGGCTGGGCTAACCGCGGCCGTCTATGCGGCGCGAGCAAATCTCCGGCCGCTCGTTCTCGCCGGCGGGCTCTATGGCGGCCAGCTCATGCTGACGACCGACGTCGAAAACTATCCCGGCTTTCCCGAAGGCATCATGGGCCCGGATTTGATGATCCGGTTTCGCGAACAGGCCGAGCGCTTCGGCGCCCGCATCGAAAACGTCGACGTTATCGCCGTCGACTTTGCCCGACGCCCCCTTTTGGTGCGCACGGACGACGCGCAATACGAAGCCGAGAGCGTCGTCGTTGCGACGGGTGCGAGCGCGCTTTGGCTCGATATTCCGGGCGAGGAACGTTTGCGCGGCCGCGGCGTTTCGACCTGCGCGACCTGCGACGGCGCGTTCTTTCGCGACAAGCACATCGTCGTCGTCGGCGGCGGCGATTCGGCGCTCGAAGAAGCGCTGTTTCTCACCCGCTTCGGCCGGCGCGTCACACTGATCCATCGCCGCGACCGGCTGCGCGCCAGCAAGATCATGTCCGACCGCGCGCGCTCCCACGAAAAGATCGATTTCATTTGGAATACGGTCGTCCAGGAAGTCCAGGGAAAAGATCGCGTAACGGGGCTTCGCCTGCATAACCTGGTCGATGGCCGCACCTACGAGTACGATGCCGACGCGCTCTTCGTCGCAATCGGCCACACGCCGAACACCGGCGTCTTTGCGGGGCACCTCGATCTCGACGAGCGCGGTTACATCGCCTCGCCCGACGGCTCGCTAACGAATGTCGAAGGCGTTTTCGTAGCGGGCGACGTCAACGACCATCGGTACCGTCAGGCGGTGACGGCTGCGGGCGCCGGTTGCCGAGCCGCAATGGACGCGGAGAAGTATCTGGAGGCGCTCGAGTTCAAGGTCGATTCGCTGACGCACCGCTAAGCAAAGGAAGCGTGCGCGCGAAGGACGAACGCTCCTTAACGCGGTGCCTTTGCCGCGGTTCCACAGGAGCCCCTCATGAGCGACCAAGAGAAACCAATTCGCGACGACCAAGTCGAGAATCTCAGCGGCGGCGTGATTCCGATCGATCCCCCGATTCATCCGCCCACTAATCCGGCCCAAGGGCGCGTTCCCGATCCGATTCAGCGGCCGAGCAATCCCGTCGGGCGCACGTAGAAACCAGTAAATCTGCAAAGGGGCCGGCACGGAGCCGGCCCCTTTTTAAATTCCGCCGACGAAACGGCCCGGATTGAGCGTACGGTTCGGATCGAAGCGCGCCTTGAGCGCTTGCATTTGCGCAATTGCCGGCGGTGATTCGCCCCATACTCGCAGGTAGATGCGGTTTGGATGGTCGCCGGCAATAACTTGCGCGCGCGGCTCGATTTCGTGTAGCGCATCGTCGAAAGCTTCGATCTTTGCTCCCAGCGCGCGAGCGTCGAGGTCGTTCACGCGCAGAATGATATCGCCGTTGAGGACGTCGACGATTGCCTCTGCGCGCATCTCAAATTTGCGTGCGAGTTCGTTTGCGCGGAGCACGTTTGGCTCGGAGGCTTGCGGCGGCGAAGCCAAACGATAGGTTACCGAGCGTTCCCCCAGGCACGCGACGTACGCGTCGACCACGCGCTGAAACGATTCACGCGCGCCGGCGTCGAGCACGCGCGTCTCCGGCACCCCGGCGCGGCCGAGCGCCGAACGCACTTCGCGCGTCGCGCGCTCGAGCAGCGCCTCGCTACCCTCGAGCAGGACGACGACGCGTCCCTCCGGTCCCTCGTCGCCATCCACCGCGTGGTGGAATCCATCGATCCAAAAAGCCGCGGCGGGACGCATCGACAGCGATTCGAGCTGCGCGCAAGCTCTGGCGCGCGTCCGCTCCGGAAGCGGCGCCAGAAAGAGGCGGGCGTGCTTCGGTAACGGTGCGGTCTTGAAGTTTGCTTGCACGATGATGCCGAGCGTTCCGAACGAGCCGACGTATAAGCGGCTCATGTCGTAGCCCGAAACGTTCTTCACGACCATGCCGCCGGCGCGCGCGATCGTTCCGTCGGCGAGGACGATCGTCGAACCGATAACGTAGTCGCGCAGACGGCCGTACAAATGCCGGCGCGGACCGAGCCATCCCGCGGCCAGCGTGCCGCCAACGGTGGCGTACTGCGGTCGCGGCGCGTCGAACGGGACGAACTGCCCTTGCGTGCTCAACAGTGCCGTGAGACTTTGAATCGCCGTGCCCGCGCGCGCGGCGACGGTGAGATCGGCGCGCTCGTTTGCAACGACGCCGGATAGCCGCTTCGTCGAAAGAGTAATGTCCGCGCGTTCCGCCGGAAAGCCCATGCCGCGCAGCGTCCCGCCGCCGACGATCGAGACTTTATCGCCGGCTCGATCGCACCGGGCGAGAATCTCGGCAGTTTCCGCGGCCGTCTTCGGCGCGACGGGCGGGCTTGCCGTTCTCACGGCGGCGCGACCTCGGGACAGCGCGCAGCGTTAGGGAAGATTTTTTCCGGATTGAGCATCCGGCGAGGATCGAAGACGTCGCGCACCCGCCCCATCGCCGCCAGGTCGGCGGTCGAATAGACGCGCGTCATGGCCTCGCGCTTCTCCCAGCCGATGCCGTGTTCGCCGCTGATCGTGCCGCCCAGCTCGATTGCCGACTGCAAGATGACGTTACCCGTTTCGACGACGGCGGCAACTTGACGCGCATCGCTCTTATCGTACATCAACAGCGGGTGCAAGTTTCCGTCGCCCGCGTGAAAGACGTTGCCCACGGTGATCCGGTTCGTGCGCGCCGCCGCTTCCACCGCGCGAAGCGCTTGCGGGAGCTTGCTGCGCGGGACGCAGACGTCTTGCGTATAGTAGTTCGGCGCGATCCGTCCGGTCGCGCCCGCGGCGCCTTTGCGCCCCGCCCAAAGCGCATTGCGCTCGGCGAGCGTTCGGGCGCTTTTCCAATAGTGCGCCCCGTGTGCTTTGACGATTGCGTGAATTGCGGCGTCGCTCGCTGCGACGTCTTCCTCAAAGCCCGCGCTTTCGACGAGGAGCAATGCGGCCGCGTCGGTCGGATATCCGGCGTGAAAGGCGGCTTCGACGGCTCCGATGATGACGGCGTCCATCATCTCGAGGGCGGTCGGCACAATTCCCGCAGCGATGATTGCCGATACGGCCTCCGACGCGGCATCCATTCCGTCGAAGGCCGCAACCCAAACGCGTACCGCTTCCGGCAGGGCGAGCAGTCGAAGCCAGGCTGACGTCACGAGGCCCAGCGTTCCTTCGCTGCCCACCAACGCCGCCGTCAGGTCGTAACCGGCGTCCTCGATGCTGGTCGCGAAGACCTCACCCGCGTCGTCGACGACCTCCAGGCCGAGGACGTGATTGACCGTCGTGCCGTAGGAGAGGCAGTGCGGGCCGCCCGCGTTGGTCGCGATATTGCCGCCGATCGTCGAAATCTGCTGCGATGAGGGATCGGGGGCATAGAAAAGGCCCTCAGGCCCGACCTGCCGGGAGAGGTCCAGATTCATAAGGCCGGGCTGGACTCGAACGCGCCTGTTCGGCAGGTCGAGCTCCAGAATCCGGTTCATTCGCATCAGCGAAACGATTATGCCGCCGGCCGTGGGGACGGCGCCCCCGCAGAGGCCGGTGCCGGCGCCGCGCGCGACGATCGGCTCGCCGCAGTCGCGCGCGATCTTGACGATGGCGCTGACCTCCTGCGTCGATTTCGGCAAGACAACGGCCGCGGGCCGTCCGCCCTCGGTATAGGCGTCGAAGGCGTACACCGCAAGGTCTTCGGGCTCGGTCTTTACGGCATCCGATCCAAGTGCCGCGATTAACCGCTCGTGCAGCATGCTTACTCGCCTTCAACGAGAACGGGCGGGTGTAACATACTTGACTAACACCACGCACGAAAGGTGAAAAATCTGTTGCACCCCCTCCAGGCCGGGAACCGAACCGCGGCCTCCGAGGAAAGGTGGGAGTTTAAGTGGCGCGTGCGCCGAAAGAACAACCGGATGGACCGCAAGCTAAAGCCTCTCAACCCGCTCGTTCCGTTGAGCGAACTGAAGGCCTTCATAGGCAAGGTGCTGGCGGTTCCAAAAAGCGAGATCGATCGGCGCGAGGCCGAGCTGCAGAAGCGCAAGGCCACGAAAGAGTAAAAGAAAAACTAACGCGGATCAAGCGTTGGGTTGCCCGTCATCGCGAGGAGATGGACGAAGGAACCCACGCAGGAGCTACTTGGATTCTTGGGGAGATTCAAGCTGCTCTAAATAACGTCGAATATCGTGAAACCGTACTGCGCAAACGCGCCACAATTGGGTGATGCTTGTTTCTAGCTTCTTAAGGTCAATTTTGTCTTCCAGCATTAGAAACGAATCCCGCGCCTGATCGTACCGTGTAAACCTGTCGCCCCTCTCGCCTTGCAGAACCTTATCGCTAGCCAAAGCGTGAATGCCGATAGCTCCTACCTTGGTTCTCTCTGCCCAGGCATCAAGCCGCGTATCCAAATGCTCAAAGTTATTTCGGATCGTTGGCACAGAGTAGAGAGCCGGATTGCGCTTCTTTATTCCGAGAATGTAGCGAAGCCGCCTTCCGCGCCGCATTGCCGGCACGCGCTCCGACGTTCGCAAAAAACGAGGCCATAACATCTTGGAGGCGTTTGCGGCAAAGGTAAGGGCGCTTTGGAATTCACTGAAAGTGTCCTGATGGTCTATAAACACGGCGGTACCGCGAACATCATATCTTCGACGTGCTGCCAGAGATTCAGCACGTCCGCGCTGGAGCGCCGCTAGGCAAGCCTCGCATTGCCAAAGCAGCATGACGATGTACGCGCGATCTATGCGGGCCTGCCTCGCATCTGGAGCTTTGGGCTTTCGCCTTTTACCGCTTGGCAATTGAGGGCCTTATAAGGCAGTCGCTTGCGACAACCTAGGTGATGTGATCGTCGGGGCCTGCAATTATGACCTCGCCGGTTCTTCCGTCGTATGCCATCGTGAAACGTTGAAGAAACGTACGCCCGACAAGAGCCTGATGACGTTGGCCACCTGCAGCGAGATGAACTCCAGCAAACTCGCCCCACATAGTGAAATGAAGTGCCGGAATATGTATCTGCGCCAGGAAGTACGATACTGTGGTTGCTCCTCCGGCTCCACCGATCTGCCTTTGATCTACCACTGGAAGTCCTAATGTCGCCGCCAACTCGGAATCGATGCAACACTCACTGGCTCCCGTATCTACAAGCGCCCAAACCTGGCGAATTCCAGGGGCGGGCGGTGCGGTTGCTCCCTGTGGTTTGTACTTGGGGTCAAAACCGATGTCCACATAGAGCGTAGGCCCAATAAGCGTAAGCGCGCCACTTGGTGCTGGCGCGCTCTGGAAACCGGCGTTGGTGCGCGGCATTTAGCTTGCGATGCGGTACATTATTGACGCCGGAAGAATCATATCGGGCGCACCTACCTGGCGAATAAGGTAGGGCCCACGACCGAACTTCTGAACGGCAGCCTCAGCGGCGACGTCAAATGAATCGTAAGCGCCGAAGAACGCGGCGTCGTGAAAAACCACCCACTTCCCGTCGTACAGGCTTTCAAGGTCAACCCGTTGCGCGTTGAACGCCTCAATTTCTTTCTCTAACATTTGGACCGCCATTCTACCATAAGCGCTACCGGCGCGGTATCACTTCCCGGTCGCTTGCTCTATCACCCGCTAGGTGTAAGTGGCAACCCCGCCCCAACGCTAGGCCCCCTTGGCGGTTAGCGCCTTATAGGTCAACCGCTTCCCGTCTGCTCCCTTGGTAGCCTTAGCGAAGCGCGGGCCATCCTCTTCCTCGCGTTCATTGAACCGATAGACTTGTTCCGCGAGATATCGGTCAAGGTGGCGCGGGTGAACGTGCGTATAGGTTCCGCCGATAGTGCGCTTCAGGACCGCCCAAAAGCATTCAATATTGTTCGTGTGGACGTTCCCGCGAACGTACTCTTTAGCTTATGGTTCACGGTCGAATGCGTCAAGAAGAATTCGTTAATATGGCGGTATAGATCGGCGGCGTCCGTGTAGAGGGTCGCGTCCCGGTCTATGCTCTTGGTCAGTATCGGGAGCATCGTCTTATGCGCCGTATCGGGCACGGAATAGGCGCGGACGCGGCCTTTACGGCCGCCTTGAGAACGCTCAACCATACCCACAACGGTAGCCTTTGAGGTCATCGGACCTTTCCCGGTCTTTTCGATAGCGCGGCGACGCTTGCGGTTCATGCTCTCCCAACGTCCGCCGATGTAAGCCTCGTCTGCCTCTACGGTTCCAATGAGTTGATCGTTCGGTTCGTCCTGCATTGCCAAGCGGATGCGGTGGAGCATAAACCACGCGGTCTTTTGGGTGACGCCAAGGCCGCGAGCTATCTCATAGGACGAGATGCCGTTACGGTTGCTGGAGATTAACCAAAACGCGGGGAGCCACTTGGTCAGCGGAATCGGGGAATCCTCAAGCGCGGTCCCAACCTTCGCGGAGAACTGCCGCTTACACTCGCGGCAGTACCAGCGGAAATGCTTGGCGAGGTAGTTGAGATCGGCGGAGCCGCAACCGGGGCGCGGACAGGCCACGCCATTGGGGAACCGAATCGCCACGAAGAAGTCGTGAGCGACCTGCGGGTCGGAGAACTTTCGAACCGCTTGCAATAACGTCTTGGGGAGCGCTTGATTGTCCACTCTGTTAGTCTACCACCTCGCGGCGTGTTAGTCAAATATATTACACCCGAACGGGCACGGACCTTGACAATTAAGAGACGTTATGGTTGCATGATTGAACATCATGTGGAGGTGCTATCTCTCGTTCTGTTCTCGTCATAATCGAGATTGATGAGGGAACGTGTTACGCAAGCCCCCGTCGATTCGGCGGGGGTTCGCGTTTTCCGAGGAATCCGCGGGGCGATCACCGTCGATGCCGACGATAACGGCGCGATAACCCGTGCGACGGACCGCCTTCTTCGGGAGATCATCGGTCGCAACGAGATCGAGCTGGACGACATCGCTTCGGTGCTTTTCACCCTAACGCCCGACTTGCACGCTTGTTTCCCGGCGCTGGCCGCGCGCGACATGGGGTGGGTGACGGTGCCGATGCTTCACGCCGTGGAGATTGCGGTTCCCGGCGCGCTCGGCAAATGCATCCGCGTGCTGATGCACGTGAACACCACGCGAACGGCGGCCGAGATCGAGCACGTCTACCTCGACGGCGCCGCAGTGTTGCGCCCGGACTTGGTACGCACCAAGCCTTGACCCCGAAGGTTCTCGGAATCTTCGGCGTTGGGTTGATCGGCGGCTCGATCGGCCTCCGAGCCCGTCGCAACGGCCTCGAGGTGCTCGGCTACGACTCCGATCCGGCCGCACTGGAGGAAGCGCAAGCGGCCGGGGCCATCGACACCGTCGTTCCTCGCGACGAAATATCGCTCCAAGTGGACGTTCTGGTGATCGCGGCGCATCTGGGCGCGACGTTGCGTGAAATCGAACGTCTGCGCGAGCGAGGCGACGCAGCGTGCGCGCTGATTCTCGACGTGGCGTCGGTGAAAACCCCCGTAGTTTCGGCGGCGCGCGGGTTGAAGAACTTGGTCGCGACGCATCCGATGGCCGGGGGCGAGCGCAGCGGCGCGAGCAGCGCGCGCGCCGATCTCTTCGAGGGGCGGCCGTGGGCGTATGTGCCGCCCGGCGACGCGCAGCTCGATATGCGCGCTTGCGAGTTTATCACGTCGCTCGGCGGCACGCCGTTTGCGATCTCCGCGGAGGAGCACGATCGGATCGTGGCGATTACCTCGCACGTGCCCCAGGTCTTCGCCTATCGTTACGCGCGCATTTTGCGGGAGAAGGAAGGTAACGCGGAACGGCTCCGCGGGCCGGTGGCGCGCGAACTCTTGCGGATCGCGAGCATGAGTCCGGCGATGTGGCGCGAGATCTTTTCGGCCAATGCTGCCAACGTCGAGAGCGACCTTCGCCGTCTTGCCGCCGAGCTTTACGCGGCCGCCGACGAGCTTTCGGCCGACCAGGACGTGGCGCGATAGCGATGGCCCACGACGTTTTCGTATGCTATTCTTCGGAAGACAAAACCACCGCCGATGCCGCCTGCGCGAAGCTAGAGAGTACCGGTGTTCGATGTTGGATAGCGCCTCGCGATCCAACTCCGGGAATCCCCTATACGGGTCAGATCATCAAGGCCATCACCGACGCGCAAATCGTGCTTCTCATTTTCTCCGGCCATGCGAGTCGCTCGGAGCACGTCCTGCGCGAACTTGAGATTGCATCGGACTCCGGAAAGATCATCGTGCCGTTTCGGATCGAGGACATCGTACCTTCCGGTGATTTACGCTATTACATCACGCGCGTGCATTGGCTAGACGCGATGACGCCACCGATGGCAAAACGCCTCGAGGAGCTTGCCGCACTCATGCGCAAGCTCCTCGAGGTACCCCAAGTCGCGGCGGCAACGGACGTTGGCGAGGCTGCCGTCCCCGCTTCGCCCAAAAGGCTGGTGCCTTACGTCCTTATTTTCGCCGCGCTTTGCGCTATAATTTACGTCTCATTTTTCCATAAGCCAACCGCTAGTCCCACGCCAAGGCAGCCATCCGAGCGCGAGGTTCATGCGCTGTCTCAAGGTCTCTACGGCTACTGGCCACTGAACGCTGCAACTCTCCCTTCGGGCTCAAAGCCGAGCCCGGAATCCACCTTTATGCCAGTCGCTCAGGACAGGTCCGGGCATGGACACGACGGCACCGTACAAGACTACCTTGATGAAGAGTGGAAGCGTCAATACGGGCACGACAACATCTTACTAGACTTTAGCGATCAGCCCACGCATCTCCAGAGACAAATGCGCAATTTCGTGACCGTACCGGGACGCCTTAACACCGCCGGGAGCTACTCCGTGTCGGCAGCCGTATTACCAGAGTCATTTAGCGGTGCTCCTCGGAACGCCACGATAGTTTCCCAGTCTGGAGGGCAAGTCGGCTCGTTCGACTTGAGACTTAACGAAGCTAGTTCGGCTGAGTTGATCATCAATTCATCCGACACGATCGAACCGGACGAAAACACCGTCAATGACTCCGAGCGGCTCTCGGGAGCGTGGCATAACGTGCTCGGAGTCTACGATGCACGCGCCGGCGAGGCAATGATTTTCGTGGATGGCGTGTGCAGAGGCAAGGCATCGGTTAATAAGACATTTAGGTCGTCCGGGCCGATCATGATCGGAGCCGCGAAGTCTGGCACAACGGTTGGAGAGCTCTTCAGCGGCTTTATTGCCGAGGTGCGGCTTTACGACCACGCGTTGACTGAAAATGAGGCAAAGACGCTCTATTGGGTCACGATGAAACAGCTTCAGCAATCACCCGAGAACCTTCGCTCGTCGACTTGTACGGCAAATCAACGCTCGTTAACGAGTTCCGCAGGAACCTAGAGCTGGGCCCGGGATCGCCTGAGTAATTATTCCGAGTCGGGCGGTACGCCGGAGGATTTTGCGTTGGTGAACGTCGACGGCGGGTACGTCGACTTAAACGGCGTGAACGCGCGAGGCATTTGCCGGAAGTTGAAGCCGCCGAGATTATTCGCGCGGCAGTCCGTGTAACCGAATCCGTTTGCCGGTGGGGCCGGACATCTTCCACCAACAGGCCGTACGTGGAAGACCGTCTCCAGGAACTTCAAAATGCTGCCGGGTTCGTAGACCGTCTTCGAGACTTTGCCGCGTTGCGCGTAAGGAGAAATGATGATGAGCGGGGTGCGGATCCCCAATCCTCGGAAATCCATTTGCGGCGGCGCCTCGCCGTCGTAGAATCCGCCCCAGTCGTCCCAAAGCACGATGACGGCGGTCGAGGACCATTGCGGCCCCGTTCCGACCGCATTCACGACGGCTGACACCCACGATGGTCCTTCATTGGTGACGTAGGGGCCGGAGTGGTCGGAATACGTGCCGTCGGGCACGACCCAGGTGACACCCTTGAGCTGCCCGTTTGCCGCAGCGTCGAGCACCTTCGTCTGCGGCTCGATCACGTTTGCCCAGTCTTGGCCGAAACGGATGGAGCGGATCGAAGAGAATGGCGACCAAATGTAGTCGCCGGACTCGCAGCCGGGGCACAGGGGGCTGCTCGTCGTCGGCGTGTAGTACTGCCACGAAACGCCGCGGGCATCCAACGAATCGACGATGGTCCGGTACTGCGTGAAACACGGAAACGGGCCGGTGTTATACGAGATTACCCGTTGCGCGTCGAGCGTTGCGGTCGTTAAGCGCGCGGGAGAGTTGCAGCTCCAAGATGTGCCGGCGGCTAAGTTCATGCCGCCTTGGTTGTTGCGCCATCCGGGATAGTCGACGATAGCTAAGTCTTTCGCAATGTCGGTCGTGCCGGCGACCAAGTACTGATGCGCAGTGAAGCTGGGGCCGAAATCGGTCGGGAAGTAGTGGTCGGCCAGGACGTACTGCATGGCCATCTTCCAGTACGGACCGGCCTCGTTGACGTAGCTCGGCGCGTCGTTGGGGACGTAGACGTACGGGGAATGCACTCCGGAGGTTCCGATGGGCTTGCCGTGGTTATCGAGGCTCGGGCAGTTTGCGATAGGAAAACTCTCAGCATGCTCCTTGTCGAACCCATCCATTTTTCCGCCATCGTATGCGACTTGCGCGTCCTCGAAGCAGTGCGAAATGTCGCCGACCGAACGTTCGAGGGTCCGCGATTGAAGCGGAACCTCGACCGAACCGGCCATGCCGGACCTGCGCGTCGCAGCTCCCGGAAATCCCATGAAGAGATTGTTGAGGCTGCGGTTTTCCTGGATGATGATGACGACGTGTTCGATGCACGTGTAATTGGCGGCCGGGCAGCGCGTAGGCGCGGCGTTGGGAACCCGGCCAGGCGGCACCGTCGACGCCGTCCCCGAGCACCCCGCAATCGCTAAGCACGCGAATAACACAAATAAAGAGCCGCACTGTAGAGCGCGCATCCAGTCTCCTTCCGGCCGAATGTCGGCCCACCCTTAGGTCTTCGGCGAGAACTTACCCTTACATCACCGCAGCGCTCATATTGACCGTTCTTATGCTTGTTCGCTTACGAGCACCGCAGGAGCTTAGAGCTGCTTTCGCTCCCGCAGTTTCTCGCGCATCTTCTCGATGCGGCGATCGCGCGTTTCGGGTCGTTTTGCCGCCGCTACCCAGTCGACGTACTCTTTGCGATGACTGTATGACAGGGAGTCGAATGCCGTTCGCTCGGTTTTTGTCATCGCTTTTGCGAGAGATGGGGGAAGGTCGACGGTTCGCTCT
>Ga0209167_10000295_pt1 | contig 42222 bp, 40 predicted proteins | sample Coa_R1_9_FD_187154 | JGI IMG/M metagenome (GOLD analysis project Ga0209167, IMG submission 187154) | Surface soil microbial communities from Centralia Pennsylvania, which are recovering from an underground coalmine fire - Coalmine... | ecosystem: Environmental > Terrestrial > Soil >...
ATAGTCTTCAATCCGAGGGGGCAGCAAACTGGGTTGCTCACGGCTATCGCCGCTCTTGAATGCATGATTCGTCATAGGCCGAATCGTACACCAACTCTCAAAAATGCCGAGTTCTTGCCCAGCCTCGACGGGCAAATCAGTGTCGCGGTCGCATGCCTATCAAGCGCCGGCTGTCAAGTAGGCTTGCACAGCTTTGCCTTTCGGATAGGCTGTCAATCAAAATCAAAATGAACGCAAGCGCCGGTTCCTACGGCGTTGGGGCTCAATGGGAGGGAGGCAACCATGCTTCGCAAATGGTCATTGGCGATTGTCGGCGCAATTCTGATTTTGGCTGGCGGAGTGCTCGCTTATCTGACGCAAACCTCTGGCGGCATCCAGATCAAGGATGTGCGCTTTGCCGGCGCCAAGGGCAACACCATGAGCGCCCTGCTCTACATCCCGCCGAACGCGACCGCCAAGACGCGGGCGCCGGGCATCCTGGCCGTGCACGGCTACATCAACTCGCGCGAAACCCAGGATGGTTTTGCCATCGAATTTGCCCGCAGGGGTTACGTGGTGCTGGCGCTCGACCAGACCGGCCACGGCTACAGCGATCCGCCTTCTTTCGCCAACGGCTTTGGCGGCCCCGATGGGCTCGCTTATCTGCGCAGCCTCGACATCGTCGACAAGAACAATATCGGGCTTGAGGGGCATTCGATGGGCGGCTGGACCGTGCTTGCCGCCGCCAGCGTCATGCCCAATGACTACAAGTCGATGGTGCTCGAGGGCTCCTCGACCGGCGCACCGTTCGCCGCCGAGGGCACGGCGAGCTGGCCGCGCAATGTCGCGCTGGTGTTCGCGCAATACGAGGAATTTTCAACGCTGATGTGGGGTGTCGAGAAGGCGCGTGACGTCACGCAGAGTCCAAAACTCCAGGCGCTGTTTGGCACGCAAGCGGCGGTCGAACCCGGCAAGGCCTATGGCGACGCCGCGCAAGGCACCGCGAGGGTCCTGTACACGCCCGCGATCACGCATCCGGCCGAGCATATTTCGCCTCAGGCGATCGGCTACAGCCTCGACTGGTTTGCCAAGACCTTGCAAGGCGGCACGCCGCGTCCCTCCGACGACCAGATCTGGTTCCGCAAGGAGATCGGCACGCTGGTCGCGCTGATCGGCTTTGTCGTGCTTCTGCTCGGGGTGTTCGACGGCCTGCTCGAAGTGCCGGTCTTCTCCCGCTTGAGGGCGCCGGAGGCTGCCGCCGCACCGGCCCAGGCCGCGACAAGCGGCCGCCGCTGGACCGCGGCCTTCATTCTATCCGCCTTCATTCCCGCGCTGACTTATTATCCGGCCTTCGCGCTGGGCGGCACCTTCGTGACGCCATCCCACTACTTGCCCCAGGGGATCACCAACCAGATCATGGTCTGGGCCCTGATCAACGGGCTGATCGCGCTTGTTCTGATGCCGTTCGCGCCCAAACGCGTGAGCCGGAGCGGAATCATCGCACCCTCGATCCTGATCGCCCTGATCACGGCGATCGTCGGCTATGCGGCGCTTTGGCTCTCGGATCTCGCCTTCAAGATCGACTTTCGGTTCTGGATCGTGGCGCTAAAGCTGATGAGCGCAAAGCAATTCCTGATCTTCTTGATCTATCTCCTGCCGTTCACGGCGTTTTTTGTGGTCGCGCTTCACGTTCTGCACCGGAATTTCTCGATCCCAGGCGCGCCGCGCGCAGCACTTTACCTGACCAACATTCTGGCGCTGACGCTGGGCTTCATCGTGCTGGTGGGCCTGCAATACGCTATGCTTTGGCTGTCGGGAAAACTGTTCAATCCCCTGCCCGACCCGGCCTTCGTGCCGCTTTCGACCATCATCGCCATCCAGTTCGTGCCGCTTTTCGCGATCGCCGCCATCATCGCCACATTCACCTGGCGGCGCACCGGCTCGAGCCTGCCGGGCGCATTGATCTGCGGCCTCTTCATCACCTGGTACATCGTGGCAGGCACGGCGACTCAGGCGGCGTTTTAGAGCGTTTTCGAGCGAAGTGGATACCGGTTCGCGTGAAGAAAACGCGTCAAAACAAGAATCTAGAGCTTCGGTTCTGATTCGATCAGAACCGATAATGCTCCAGGCCAAAAGATGGGCTAAAACTGCATAACGCCTTGGCTTTCGCCAGGGCGTCTGCGGTGCTATAGCGCGCATATCATTCCAATCCCGAAACGCGCGATTCCAAAAAGGCCCTATTCCCCATGGCAAAAATCAAGGTGACCAACCCCGTCGTCGAACTCGATGGCGACGAGATGACCCGGATCATCTGGCAGTACATCAAGGACAAGCTGATCACCCCGTTCCTCGATATCAACCTGATGTATTTCGACCTCGGGATGGAATACCGCGACAAGACCAACGATCAGGTCACGGTCGACGCCGCCAACGCCATCAAGAAGGTCGGCGTCGGCGTCAAATGCGCCACCATCACCCCCGACGAAGCCCGGGTGAAGGAATTCGGCCTGAAGGAAATGTGGAAATCGCCGAACGGCACCATCCGCAACATCCTTGGCGGCGTGATTTTCCGCGAGCCCATCATCTGCAAGAACGTGCCGCGGCTAGTGCCGGGCTGGACCAAGCCGATCATCATCGGCCGCCACGCCTATGGCGACCAATATCGCGCCACCGACATCAAGTTTCCCGGCAAGGGCACGCTGACGATGAAATTCGTCGGCGAGGACGGCGCCGTGATTGAGCGCGAGGTGTTCAAAGCGCCCAGCTCCGGCGTCGCCATGAGCATGTACAATCTCGACGATTCGATCCGCGATTTTGCCCGGGCTTCCCTGACTTACGGTCTCAACCGCGGTTATCCGGTCTATCTGTCGACCAAGAACACCATCATGAAAGTTTACGATGGCCGCTTCAAGGACATCTTCGAGGAAATCTACGAGAAGGATTTCAAGAAGGATTTCGAGGCCAAGAACCTGACCTACGAACATCGGTTGATCGACGATATGGTGGCGTCGGCCCTGAAGTGGTCGGGCGGTTACGTCTGGGCCTGCAAGAATTACGATGGCGACGTGCAGTCCGACACGGTAGCGCAAGGCTATGGCTCGCTCGGCCTGATGACTTCGGTCCTGATGACGCCCGATGGCAAGACGGTGGAAGCCGAGGCCGCCCACGGTACCGTGACGCGGCATTATCGCGAGCATCAGAAGGGCAAGGAGACCTCGACCAATTCCATCGCTTCGATCTTTGCCTGGACCCAGGGGTTGTCGCACCGCGCCAAACTCGACAACAACGAGGCGCTGGCGAAATTCGCCAAGACGCTGGAAAAGGTTTGCGTCCAGACCGTCGAGGCCGGTTTCATGACCAAGGACCTCGCGCTGCTGGTCGGCGCCGACCAGCGCTGGCTTTCCACCACGGGCTTCCTCGACAAGGTCGCGGAAAACCTCACCAAGGCAATGGCGGCATAACCGATCGGCTGTTCTTAAACCGTCATTGCGAGCGTAGCGAAGCAATCCATGGAGCCACATAGCAAGAATGGATTGCTTCGTCGCTTTGCTCCTCGCAATGACGTCATACTCGGAGGGCGGGCATGAAATTTCCTGGTAGGTCGACAATGGCCTTGCTGCTGCTGTCGAGCGCGCAGGTCGGCGTTTCGGCCGCCCTAACACCGCTTCCTGACGTCATCGCCGCGCCGGGAGAAACCACCGTGCTCAGCGTCCACGCCGAGGGCGCGCAAGTATACGAATGCAAGGCCGGCGCCGATGGCAAGTTGGCCTGGGCGTTCCGCGAGCCGATCGCCACGCTTTTGGTCGATGGCAAGACGGTCGGCCGGCATTATGCCGGGCCGAATTGGGAGCACGCCGACGGCAGCGCGGTGGTCGGCAAGGTTGCCGGCAACGCGCCGGGGGCGAGCGCCGATGATATCGCCTGGCTGAAGCTTCAGGTGGTCGCTTCACGCGGCAACGGCGTCCTCACCGGCGTAACGACGGTGCAACGTATCAACACCAAAGGCGGCAAGCTCGAGGGCGCCTGCGACAAAGCAGGCTCGTTCAAGAGCGCGCCCTACTCCGCGGAATATGTGTTCCTGCGCAAGGGTTGAGCGGCGCGGGTTCCTCGCCGCGCGCTTGGGCTATTTCTCCGCCGGCTGATCGTCATGCGAGGCTTGGACGAGTTCGGCGGTGGCGAGATCGCCTCGCTCGGCCAGGCGCGCTTTCGCCGTCTTGTGAACATGCGAGGCGAGCGCGGGCACGCGCTGGAGCAGCGCGTGGAAGTCCTGCGCATCGAGCACCAACAGCCTCGTCTTGCGCATCGCCGTCACCGTGCCGCTTCGATTGGTTTGGTGCAAAAGCGCGATTTCGCCAAAGAATGTGCCGTCCGAAAGCCGGATGCGCCGGTTCGGCAACGCGATCTCGACCTCGCCCGCGGTGATGAAATACATCGAGGACGCGATATCGCCACGCCGCACAATGATCTCGCCGGACTCGATGGTCTGCGCCCTTAACAGCCGCATGATATCGGCGATTTCGGCGGCGGAAAGATGGGAGAACAGCGGCACCCGCGCCAGCATCCCCCACGTCACCACGAAATCGCGCCGCCTCACCTCGTCGGCAAAGGCGGTGGAGATGATCGCCACCGGCAGCGCGATCATCGCCAGGCCGCCGATGATGGCGAACACCGACACCATCTTGCCCAAGGGCGTGACCGGAATGACATCGCCGTAACCGACGGTGCCCAGCGTCACGATCGCCCACCACATGGCTTGGGGAAGGGTGCCCAATTTGTCGGGTTGCGCGTCGCGTTCGATGGCATAAAGCAGCGAAGCAAACACCAGCACCGCGCCGGCCAGAATCACAAGGCAGCCGAACAGCGTTCGCCGCTCGGCGTGAAGCGCGGCCAGCAGCGAGCGCATCGCCGGCGAATACCGCACGAGTTTGAAGAATGGCAGCACGCCGACCAGCGCCAGCGCGGCGCGGTCTCCGACCACGAGCGCGATCGCCGCCGGCAAAAAGGCCAACAGATCGATGATGCCGAGGCTCGACAGGGCATATTCGATCCGGTCCTGTGCAGGCGATTTCTTCCCCGGCGAATGGCCGACCACGCTCCACAGCCGGGCCGCATATTCGAGCCCAAACACCAGCACCGCGCCGATTTTGACCGTCGAGAAAAACCAGCCAAAACGCGCATTGAATTCCGGCACCGACGCAAAGATCATGGCCAGCACGTCGATAATGACGATGGCGATAATCAATGTTGCGAAGCTGGAGCCGCCGGAACCAGCCAAATGATCGTGTTCGAGCAGTTCGTAAAGGCGATCCCGAAGATCGGGGTCGTTCAGCCGCCCGGTTCGCGGAAAGATCGCCACTGCCAGTGTCCTACATCTTGTCCAAGTTCGCGCATCTTCAACAGCGCCCTCCGACGCGAACTTGGGCGATCAAAGGGATCCGAAATCTAGGCCCTTTGGGCGGCCCGCGACTTGATATTCCTCAATAATTTTATGGCCCGCCGACCAGGATTAGGCGCCGGCCATGGCCTTTTCAATCGCCGAGAGCGCCGCATCCGCCTTGGCGCCATCGGGCCCGCCGGCCTGCGCCATGTCGGGCCGTCCGCCGCCGCCCTTGCCGCCCAGGACCACCGAGGCGACGCGCGCCAAATCGACCGCGTTGTAGCGCGAGGTGAGGTCGGAGGTGACGCCGACGACCACGCCGGCCTTGCCGTCGCCGGTGACGCCGACGATGGCCACCACGCCGGAGCCAAGCTGCTTCTTGCCGTCATCGGCAAGGCTCTTGAGGTCCTTCATTTCGATGCCTTCGACCGCGCGCGTCATCAGCTTGACATTGCCGACTTCGCGGATACCCGCGGCACTCCCCGCTCCGTTCGAGGCGGCCGTACCGCCGCCCATCGCCAGTTTCTTGCGCGCATCCGCCAGATCGCGCTCGAGCTTCTTGCGCTCTTCCAAGAGCGCAGCGATCCGCACCGGCATCTCCTCGAGCGGCGCGCGGAGCTCGGAGGCGGCAGACTTCGCAAGTTGCATCGTCTCGTTGGCGTGCTTGCGCGCATAGCGTCCGGTCAAAGCTTCGATGCGGCGAACGCCAGACGACACCGCGCTTTCGCCGGTCACCGAGATGAAGCCGATATCGCCGGTGCGGCGCACATGGGTGCCGCCGCACAATTCCACCGACCAGCCGAGCGCGTTGGCACCGTGCTCCCGCGCGCTTTTCCCCATCGAAACCACACGCACCTCGTCGCCATATTTTTCACCGAACAGCGCGCGGGCGCCGGCTTCGCGCGCATCGTCCACCGCCATCAGGCGCGTGGTGACCTCGTCATTTTCGAGCACCACCTCATTGGCGATATCCTCGACGCGCGCGAGCTCTTCCGGCGTGATCGGCTTTGGATGGACGAAGTCGAAACGCAGACGGTCCGGCGCCACCAGCGAACCGCGTTGCGCGATGTGATCGCCGAGCACCTGGCGCAACGCCTCATGCAACAGATGCGTCGCCGAATGGTGGGCTCTGATCGAAGAGCGCCTTAAATGATCGACTTCCAGCTGAAGGGCGGTGCCAGGCGAAAGCGCGCCCTGCTCCACGGTGCCGAGATGGACAAAGAGATCGCCGGCCTTCTTCTGCGTATCGGTGACGCGAAAGCGCGCGCCCTCGCCGGTCAGGATGCCGCTATCGCCGACCTGGCCGCCGGACTCGGCGTAAAACGGCGTCTGGTTCAGAACGATCGCGCCGCTCTCGCCCTTGGCGAGGCGCCCGACTTCGTTGCCATCCTTCACCAGCGCGCCGACGACGCCCTCGGCATCTTCGGTCTCGTAGCCGAGAAATTCGGTGGCGCCGAGTTTTTCGCGTAAGGCAAACCAGACGGCTTCGCTGGCGGTATCGCCGCTTCCCGCCCAGGCCGCGCGCGCCTTCGCGCGCTGGCGCTCCATCGCATCGGTGAAAGATGCGACGTCGACGCTGATCCCGCGGTTGCGCAGCGCATCCTGGGTGAGATCGAGCGGAAAGCCGTAAGTATCGTACAGCGTAAACGCCGTGTCGCCGTCGAACATGTCGCCCTTTTTCAAGGAGGCGCTCTTCTCATCGAGGATCGAAAGGCCGCGTTCCAGCGTCTTGCGGAATCGCGTTTCTTCCAGCCGCAAGGTTTCCTCGATCAGGGTCTCGGCGCGCACCAGCTCCGGATAGGCTTGGCCCATTTCACGCACCAGTGCCCAGACCAGCCGATACATCAGCGGCTCCTTGGCGCCGAGCAATTGTGCATGGCGCATGGCGCGGCGCATGATCCGGCGCAGCACGTAACCGCGGCCCTCGTTTGAGGGCAACACGCCGTCGGCGATCAAAAACGACGACGCGCGCAGATGGTCGGCAATCACGCGCAACGAAGCTTTCTGCTCGCCTTGCGGATCGGCGCCGGTCAACTCGGCGATGGCGCGGATCAACGCGACAAAGAGATCGATGTCGTAATTGTCGTGCTTGCCCTGAAGCACGGCTGCGACGCGCTCAAGGCCCGCGCCGGTATCGATCGACGGCTTCGGCAGCGGATTGCGAACGCCAGGCGAAACCTGCTCGTATTGCATGAACACGAGATTCCAGATTTCGATGAAGCGGTCGCCATCGGCTTCCGGCGAACCCGGCGGGCCGCCCCAGATCTTGTCGCCGTGGTCGTAGAAGATTTCCGAGCACGGCCCGCAGGGGCCGGTATCGCCCATCTGCCAGAAATTATCCGAGCCCGCGATGCGGATGATCCGCGATTCGGGCAGCCCTGCGATCTTCTTCCACAGGCCGAACGCCTCGTCGTCGTCGACATAGACGGTGGCCGTGAGCTTGTCCTTCGGCAGGCCGAATTCCTTGGTCACCAGATTCCACGCCAGCTCGATGGCGCGATCCTTGAAATAGTCGCCGAACGAGAAATTGCCGAGCATCTCGAAAAAGGTGTGATGCCGCGCAGTATAGCCGACATTGTCGAGATCGTTGTGCTTGCCGCCGGCGCGCACGCATTTCTGCGAGGTGGTGGCGCGCACGTAAGGGCGCTTCTCGACGCCGGTAAAGACGTTCTTGAACTGCACCATGCCGGCATTGGTGAACATCAGCGTCGGGTCGTTGCGCGGCACCAGCGGCGACGACGGCACGATTTCGTGGCCGTTATCGGCGAAGAATTTAAGAAATGTCGATCTGATCTCGTTAACGCCGCTCATTTTGGTCCAATCGCAAAGTACCCGGGATTGACCGCCAATGGGACCAATGCTCCGGCGAGACGCTTTTAGACAAGGGTACCAGCGCTGTCCAGAAACTGTGCAGGCCAATCAGAGGCTTGGCCGGCATGAGCGCAAAACCCGGTGACGGATGCTGCGACTGCGTTGACAGCCTTGGCGCGGCTGTGTTTTCTTCCTATCTGTTCGATACAGTCACGTCGGGAGAGATCGGCTTTAATGCCGGCGCCGAAGGAGCAACCGCCCCGGAAACTCTCAGGCAAACGAACCCTCGTGACCAGGACAGCATCTGGAAAGAGGCACGCTAGGGTTTGACCCGGACGTGCCCGCCGACGGGATAATACTCTCAGGCACAGCGACAGATGGGGCTTTCTGGGTTTTTGAGGGAAATCACCCCTCGAAAAATCCGCGAGGGCTCTGTGATGCTTGTGACTGACGGTCGATCCACCTCTCCACCATCGCTGAAGCAAACCCCGCTGCACGCCCTGCATGTCGCAAGCGGCGGCAAAATGGTGCCCTTTGCCGGCTACGACATGCCGGTGCAGTACGGCACCGGCGTCCTGCGGGAACATCTGCATACCCGCAACAGCGCCGGCCTGTTCGACGTCTCGCATATGGGCCAGATCGCGCTCCGGCCGAAATCCGGCAGGCTGGAAGATGCGGCGCTGGCGCTGGAGCGGCTGGTGCCGCAGGACATTGCCGCGCTTGCGCCGGGACGGCAGCGCTATGCGCAGTTTACCAGGGACTCAGGCGGCATTCTCGACGACCTGATGGTGGCGAATTTCGGCGACCACCTGTTTCTGGTCGTCAACGCCGCCTGCAAGGCCGACGACGAAGCGCATCTGCGCGACCGCCTTTCGGATATTTGCGTTGTTGAGCCCCTTCACGGCCGCGCGCTGATCGCGCTGCAGGGGCCAAAGGCGGAATCGGTGCTGACCAGGTTCTGCACCGACGTATCCACGATGCGGTTCATGGATGCGGGCCCGCGCCGCGTCGGCGGCATCGAGTGCTTCGTCTCGCGCTCCGGCTATACGGGCGAAGACGGGTTTGAGATTTCGGTCCCGGCTGACGACGCCGAGCGGCTGGCAAAGGACTTGCTGGCCGACAGCAGCGTTTTGCCGATCGGGCTTGGGGCGCGGGACAGCCTCAGGCTGGAAGCCGGGCTTTGTCTTTACGGTCATGACATCGACACCTCAACGACGCCGGTCGAGGGCGCACTCGAATGGTCCATTCAAAAAAGCCGCCGCAAGGGCGGCGCGCGCGCCGGCGGATTTTGTGGCGCGGATTTGATCCTGGCCCAGCTCGAGGCAGGCGCGCCGCGCCGCCGCGTCGGGTTGCGGCCCGAAGGCCGCGCGCCGGTGCGCGAGGGCGCGCCGTTATTCGAAGACGCCGTGTCCCTCCTGCCGATCGGCGCGGTCACCTCGGGCGGTTTTGGTCCTAGTCTAAATGCGCCAATCGCGATGGGTTATCTGCCCTCGCCGCTAGCCACGCCCGGCGGGCTGGTTTTTGCGGAAGTGCGCGGCCAACGCCTGCCGCTGCGGATCGCGCCGATGCCGTTCGTTCCCAACACTTATAAACGCTGACTTGCAAGCGCAGAGGACCTGTCATGACGACGCTTTACACCCCCGACCACGAATGGCTCCGCATCGAGGGCGACGTCGCCACCATCGGCGTCACCGACTACGCGCAATCGCAGCTCGGCGACGTCGTGTTTGTCGAACTGCCGAAGGTCGGCCGCAACTTGAAGAGAGCGGAGGCCGCCGCCGTGGTCGAATCGGTCAAGGCCGCTTCCGACGTCTACGCGCCGATCTCGGGCGAGGTAATGGAGGTCAATGAGACGCTCGCAGCCGAGCCCGCGCTGGTCAATTCCGACGCCGCAGGCAAGGCGTGGTTCTTCAAGGTGAAGATCGCCGACAAAAGCGAACTCGGCGGGCTGATGGATGAGGCCGCGTATGAGAAACACATCGCGTGACATGATGAGGCAAGCCGCGGCACCAAGACTGTCATCGCCCGGCTTGACCGGGCGACCCAGTACTCCGCGGCGTCTCGGTTCAATCACTGGCGTCCCGGCGTACTGGATACCCCGCTTTCGCGGGGTATGACGAGTGGTGGTTGGTGGATGCCCGCATCCGCCGAGCACGACGACACTAGAGGAAAACCCAATGACCGCGCCGCTCCGAACGACCGATGAACCCGCTGCCACCTTCGTGCGCCGCCATATCGGCCCCTCGCCCCGCGACGTCGCCGCGATGCTCGAGACCGTGGGCGCGGCAAGCCTCAACGCGCTGATGGCCGAGACCTTGCCCGCGTCGATCCGGCAGCGGGCGCCGCTCGATCTTGGGCCGCCGCTTGGCGAGACCGAAGCGATCGCGCATATGCGCGAGCTTGCCTCGAAAAATCTCCTCTTCACTTCGCTGATCGGCCAAGGCTATTCCGGCACGATCCTGCCGGCAGTGATCCAGCGCAACGTCCTGGAAAATCCGGCCTGGTACACGGCCTATACGCCGTATCAACCGGAGATCAGCCAGGGCCGGCTGGAAGCGTTGTTCAACTTCCAGACCATGATCTGCGATCTCACCGGCCTCGATGTCGCCAACGCCTCGCTGCTCGATGAGGCGACCGCGGCAGCCGAAGCCATGGCGCTGGCCGAGCGCGCGACGCAATCGAAAACCAAATCGTTCTTCGTCGATCGCGAAGTGCATCCGCAGACGCTTGCCGTGCTGCGCACCCGCGCCGAGCCGCTGGGCTGGAATCTGATCGTTGGCGATCCGCTCGTTGACCTCGACCGCGCCGAGGTGTTCGGATGTCTTCTGCAATATCCGGGCACGTCGGGCACCATCCGCGATTTGCGCCCGGCGATCGCGGCGCTGCACGCCAAGGGCGCGCTCGCTATAGTCGCCGCCGACCTCCTGGGCCTGACGCTGCTGGCTTCGCCGGGCGAGCTCGGCGCCGACGTTGCCATCGGCTCGGCGCAACGCTTTGGCGTACCCTTAGGCTATGGCGGCCCGCATGCGGCCTATATGGCGGTGCGCGATGCGCTGAAGCGCTCGTTGCCCGGCCGCATCGTGGGGCTATCGATCGATACGCGCGGGCAGCCGGCCTATCGGCTGGCGCTGCAGACCCGCGAGCAGCATATCCGCCGCGAGAAGGCGACGTCCAATATCTGCACCGCGCAGGTGCTGCTGGCGATCATCGCCTCGATGTATGCGGTCTATCACGGGCCCGAAGGGTTGACCCATATCGCCCGTTCGGTGCATCGCCGCACGGCGGTGCTGGCGGCGGGATTGCGCAAGCTCGGCTTTGCGCCGCGGGCCGAAGCGTTTTTCGATACCGTGACGGTGAATGCGGGCGGGAAGCAAAGCGAAATCCTCGCCCGCGCGGCTGCCGGGAAGATCAATTTGCGTATTGGCGAGGGCACGCTCGGCATCGCGCTCGACGAGACCACGACACCGGCCATTGTCGAGTCGGTATGGCGTGCCTTCGGCGGCAAGCTCGCCTATGGCGAAGTGGAAGCCGAAGCGCCCGAGGCGCTGCCGGAGGAACTGAAACGCACAAGCGCGTTCCTCACCCATCCGGTGTTTCACGCCCATCGTTCGGAAACCGAATTGTTGCGCTACATGCGCAAGCTCAGCGACCGCGATCTCGCGCTCGACCGCGCGATGATTCCATTGGGCTCCTGCACCATGAAGCTGAACGCAACCACCGAAATGATCCCGCTGACCTGGAGCGAATTCGGCCAACTGCATCCGTTCGCCCCGCGCGAACAGGCGGCGGGCTATCGCGCCTTGTTCGAACGCCTGGAAAAATATCTGTGCGACATCACCGGCTATGACGCGATTTCGCTGCAGCCGAATTCCGGCGCGCAGGGCGAATATGCCGGGCTGCTTGCGATCCGCGCCTATCACACCGCGCGCGGCGAAGGTCATCGCAACGTCTGCCTGATCCCCTCCTCCGCCCACGGCACAAATCCGGCGTCCGCGCACATGGCGGGCATGGAGGTCGTGGTGGTGGCATGTAACGCGCGCGGCGACGTCGATGTCGGCGATTTGCGCGCAAAAGCCGAACAGCACGGCAACAACCTTGCGGCCATCATGATCACCTATCCCTCGACCCACGGCGTGTTCGAGGAGCACATCCGCGACATCTGCGACATCGTGCACGGCCATGGCGGACAGGTCTATCTCGACGGCGCCAACCTGAACGCGCAAGTGGGCCTAGCGCGGCCCGGCGACTATGGCGCCGACGTCAGCCATCTCAACTTGCACAAGACCTTCTGCATTCCCCACGGCGGCGGCGGCCCGGGGATGGGGCCGATCGGCGTCAAGGCGCACCTTGAGCCATACCTGCCGGGGCATCCAACCAACGGCAAGACGCCGGTCGGCCCGGTTTCGGCCGCTCCTTACGGCTCGCCGTCGATCCTGACGATTTCCTATCTCTACATTTTGATGATGGGCGGCGAAGGCCTCAAGCGAGCCACCGAGATCGCCATCCTCAATGCCAACTACATCGCATCGCGACTGGATGCGCATTTCCCGATGCTTTATCGCAACGAGAAGGGACGCGTCGCGCACGAATGCATCGTCGATCCGAGGCCGTTGAAGGCGTCAAGCGGCGTCACCGTCGACGATATTGCCAAGCGCCTGATCGACTACGGCTTCCATGCGCCGACCATGAGTTTTCCGGTGCCGGGCACGCTGATGATCGAGCCGACCGAGTCGGAGTCCAAAGCCGAGCTGGACCGGTTTTGCGATGCGATGATTGCGATCCGGCGCGAAATCGCCGAAATCGAGAACGGGCGCTTTGAGGTCGAGGCTTCGCCGCTCCGGCACGCGCCGCACACGGTGCACGACATCGCCGACGACGCCTGGCAGCGGCCCTATGGCCGCGCCGAGGGCTGCTTCCCCGCCGGCACCTCGCGCACCGACAAATACTGGAGCCCGGTGGGCCGCGTCGACAATGTCTATGGCGACCGCCATCTGGTGTGCTCGTGCCCGCCGGTCGAGGATTACGCACAAGCGGCGGAATAGCGATAATCTCCCAATCCGCCATGGCCGGGTTTATCCTGGCCATCCACGTCTTTGGTTCAGCAAGCAAGTAAAACATGGATGCCCGGGGTTCCGGATCAGTCCGCCATCGCGGACTGTCCCGAATGACGGCAAGAATCACTCCTCCGCCGCCTCCGGCGCGTCGCCGTCGGCGTCGCGCTCGGGGGTGCCGGCGAGAATCTGCTCGGCGATCAGGCCGGAGTTCTGGCGGATAGCCGTTTCGATCTTTGCGGTGATATCGGGATTGGCCTTGAGGAAGGCCTTTGCGTTCTCGCGCCCCTGCCCGAGGCGCTGGCTGTCGTAGGAGAACCAGGCGCCGGATTTTTCGACAATGCCGGCCTTGACGCCGAGGTCGAGGATTTCGCCCATCTTGGAGACGCCCTCGCCATACATGATGTCGAATTCGACCTGCTTGAACGGCGGCGCCAGCTTGTTCTTGACGACCTTGACGCGGGTGGTGTTGCCGACCACTTCGTCGCGCTCCTTGATGGCGCCGATGCGGCGAATGTCGAGGCGGACGGAAGCGTAGAATTTCAGCGCGTTGCCGCCGGTGGTGGTTTCCGGCGAGCCGTACATCACGCCGATCTTCATCCGGATCTGGTTGATGAAGATCACCATGGTGTTGGATTTGTTGATCGAGGCGGTGAGCTTGCGCAGCGCCTGGCTCATCAGCCGGGCCTGCAGGCCGGGCAGCGAATCGCCCATTTCGCCCTCGAGCTCGGCCTTCGGCACCAGCGCCGCCACCGAATCGACCACCAGCACGTCGACCGCGCCGGAACGCACCAGCGTGTCGCAGATTTCCAGCGCCTGCTCGCCGGTGTCGGGCTGCGAGATCAAAAGCTCGTCGATGTTGACGCCAAGCTTCCTCGCATAGACCGGATCAAGCGCGTGTTCGGCGTCGATAAAGGCGCAGATGCCGCCCTTTTTCTGACCCTCGGCGACCGTATGCAGCGCCAGCGTGGTCTTGCCCGAGGATTCCGGGCCGTAAATCTCGACCACCCGCCCCCGAGGCAAACCGCCGACGCCAAGCGCAATATCGAGCCCCAGGGAGCCTGAGGAAATCGTCTCGATATCCATCGAACGGTCGTTCTTGCCGAGCCGCATCACCGAACCCTTGCCGAACTGGCGCTCGATCTGGGAGAGCGCGGCGGACAGGGCCTTGGTCTTGTCCATGGAGGATCCTTCGACGATACGCAGGGCGGTGGCAGACATTGGTGGTGCTCCTTATGGCGGGGATTCGCGAGTGGGACAAACGGGCGGAAAAGCGATTTAGCGACTGAAAAACACTGTACCCTATTTGTTCCATGTTCGCAATATGTTCTTTTTTGGAGGGGGGTAATGGCCTGTTTTGACCCCTAGTGGCCGGTTTTGAAGTTAACAGTGGCCTAATTTGAAAACCGACTCTCCGACCTATGGGTAGGAGGACAACATGAGCAAGTATCCCGATAACGGCCCTAGCCTTTCCAAGGCCACGTACAAAGCTAGCCGACCTGAATGCGCCCCATCGCCAGAGCGCCAACAGCTCGCAGAGGAGCAATTGGCGAGAGACTGCGCAAAATCGAGAGAGTTGAACAAGCTTTCCAGCGCAGGCGACTATATGGGTGTCCTAAGAAAGTTGGGTCTCGTGAAGTAAGGCCGCCTCAGTTGGCGGCCTTTTTCTTTCGTCCGGTGCCCGCGCATTTCGGACACGGCGTCGGGCTGAGCTTACTACCCAACCGTACAGGCTTCATGACCGCTTCGAACCCGGTGCCATTACACGCTGGGCATTTATCTTCGATCCAATCGCCCTTCGATTCTTTCATTGTTGTTTCCTCTCAATGGCGGCCTTTCCTTCAAACCGGATCGCCATCCTTATCGAACAATGGCAATGCCAACGTTTGGTCATAGCGAGGATGGATTCGATCTAACTTCACTTCGAAGTCATCATATACGTCGCTCAGTTTCATTATGGTCGTGACCGACGCCAAATGCTCTCTTAGTTTTGGATGACCGATCTCCTCAGTTAGGCGTCTTGTGAATGGGTATTTTCGTCCCTTGCCGCTCTCCCGCTTCGGGACGATCTTTTTAAGCTCATCTAAAACGCCTGGAGCAATGCGGGCCCAAATAATATCATTCGTTAGATGGCCGAAATACTGAGGTTTTTTACCCGAATCTCGTGGAAATTCTAAACCGCGCAAACGAAACAGGTTCTCATAGAACTCACTAGGGAATGTGCGGATATAGGGTCGCAACTCTTTTGCGATAAATTGCTCAAGGATTTTGGCAAGCGCATCACGCGCTCTTTCTTTTTGGTATCCCGTCGCCTCATCAACCAGACCGATGATGCCCACGCGGGTCAAACCACGGCTTAGCAGTCGGCAGGCATCCGCGATGTGCCGCTGGTTGGCTCGCAAAATTCCAGCCCGATCAGCATCAGCAAAAATATCACAAACATCCGGGAGCAATTCGGCGCGGTAGCCGATCATTCCGGTCCCTTGATAGTTAAAAAATATGGGCTTTGAATTCACCTCTATGTCGTTGGGGAAAAAGGGTTTTAGATTGTCTGCGGTCAAAAAAGCTGGGGTTTGGAATTCCTCGTCAAACTTTCTCCCGCCCTTCACCTTTCCGGTTCGACCGATGGCCCGCACGAATGCCGCACGGGCGAGAACGCGGATTTCCCCTTTGAGAACGTAGCACTCGATTTGGGCCCCGCCGATTTCTAAGGTCCCTTCTCGGCTAATAGCCTCCATACCCCAGCGAGTTGCTGCGGCCTTTCTGGCAATTTCTGCACGGCGTTCCGGCGGCAAAATTTCTGCCCGTCGGGCACCTCCAATTTTTCCCGCCTTACGTTTGTCTCGATCCACTGGACCTCCTCCGATGCTTGGCACAGGTTGAATATGCTTGACACGTCCAACTCTGTCAAGCATATTACAGGAATGCTAAGCATAGTTCACACAGCGGAACGCCCCAGCTACCTTTCGGTGGCCGGGGCGTTTTTGTGTGCGGAAGCGTGGCAGAGTGGCCTATCGCACCGAGCTTACCCCTCGGCGGACCTTTGGGCGTCCAAACCCCTCGCAGGGTCCCGTCAGTTCGAATCTGACCGCTTCCACCATCAAACCAGTGGGGTCGTCACCGTTGGAGCGGTAACGACCCCCGATCATCAACCCCGGGATTTGGCCCCAGAGAAAACGACCGTTCGACAGAATATACGCCTTGGAGGGCGATATTTCCAGAACCGTCGCCGGGCCGTCCCCCATGTAGGATTTGGCCCTCATGAATATCCTCTCCCGCGAAAAGCAGATTGAAGTCATTGCCGCCCTCTGCGAAGGCGTCGGCATCCGTACAGCCGCGCGCCTGACTGGCGTTAACCGCGGCACCGTTGGCAGCCTCGCCCTCCGCGTTGGCCTTGGCTGCATGGAATTGCACGACCGCATAATGGTCGGCATCCGCACCGAACGGTGTGAATTGGATGAGGCGTGGTCATTTGTTGCGAAGAAACAAAAGAACGTCCAGCGCCACGAGATCAACGCTAAGGGCGATCAGTATGTTTTCATCGCGATGGCCGGGACGCAAAAGGCAATCATCAGTTGGGGCGTCGGCAAGCGGAACATGGAAAGCACTATGGACTTCCTACACGATTTGCGCAGCCGCGTGATCGGGCAGCCTGAGATCAGCACGGACGGTTTTCATCCCTACCGCGTAGCGATCCGTGACGCCTTTGGCGACAGCGCCTCACATGGCGTGATCGTAAAGACCTACAGCGTAACTAATCTCGCCAAAGATGCCGCTACCAGATATTCCCCGGCCCAAGTAGTAGCTGTAAGCCGCGAGGTAGTAACCGGCGATCCAGAGCAGTACGTTTCGACCAGCTACGTCGAACGGCAGAATCTTTCGATCCGCATGAGCAACCGCCGCTTCACGCGGTTGACGAACGGTTTTAGCAAGAAGCTAGATAACCACGTTGCGGCGGTCGCGCTGTATGTCGCGCATTACAATCTCTGCCGCATCCATGAAGCCCTCCGCACGACGCCAGCGAAGGCGCTTGGTATTGCCGAGCGGGCTTGGAGCATTGCTCAGATTGTGGACGCGGCACTTGCCGTCGCCCCGTCCTTGCCCACCGAAACCCCGCCGGATCGACGGCGCAAGTTCACGGTAATAGAGGGCGGGAAAGCCTAAACCTATCGACGTGCGCCCAGTGCTAGTATGCTAATCTACTCACAATGGGAGGTAGCAATGTCCACAGAAGGCACAAAAGCGCGTTGGGATCACATGACGAGTACCCCATACCAGCCCGTTACCCAAACCGGCGATCCGGGACCACGCATTGCTCATGCGATGGAATATATTGCGGCGCAGATAGGCCAGATCAATGCAAAGCTGGATCGGCTGATCCCGAAGTCCTAGCCCTGATCTGAGCCCACCAATAGTCAACCGGCTTCTGGGGTGAATTCATCATTTCGCTCCAGAAAGCCAGCGCCTCGGTCAAACCCATCCCCATTGCCATCATGTCGGGCAGATCGGGGAGTGGCCTATTTTGGTTTTCAGAGTGGCTCATTTAGGCCAGTACCTGGAGGGGGGTGCTGGCCCCTTTCCGATCAACAGGATGGTTAGCGGTGCCTTAACGATTTAGTCATTGGCCGCTTTTGCTCGCCACAACTTGGGCGGAGTAACTTACCCCATCTTAGTTGTGGCGAATCGACGCCATCGTGGCGGATTGAGGCCGCCTCAGTTGGCCGTTCCGACAAAAGCGAAAGCCCGGCAACTGTGCCGGGCGAACGCAAATATACACTTGGAAGGAAAGTGCCGTTTTGAGGCAATGATCGATAGCCGTCTATCCGGGATAATACCGTCTCTCTTGAGAAAGAGCCGCCCCAGTTGGCGGCCTCTTTCGCGCTGTACGTTGCGCATTACAATCTCTGCCGGGTCCACGAGGCCCTTGAGGCGACGCCGGCGAAGGCGCTAGGCGTTGCCGATCGTACTTGGGCCGTATTGGCTAATTTTCATTTTATCCCGATACTATCGAGGCCGCCTCAGTCGGCGGCCTCTTCGTTAAAGGTCCTTTCCCGCATCGGGTTCTTCGTCCCCAAAATCCAGGCAAGCTGGGGGGGCTTGCTATATGGCGCGTGCAGTCGCGCCAGTGGCCTAATCTGATTTGTGATGCGGCCATGCAACAGCTTGAGGGTATCGGTTGCCGACCCTCATTTGTCCCTATTTAGGACAGAATCAGACTGCTACTGAGGACGATCGGTAAGTGGGGATGCTCCCGATCGACTAACAAGGAGAGGCTACCAATGAACAAAATCATGTCATGCGCCGCAGTGGTTGGGCTACTCGTCGCATCGTCTTCGAGCGTATTTGCGGGCGGCGGGCACGGCGGCACATCAGCTTCGGCCTTGTCCCCCGGTCATGAATCCAAGAGCGGCAATCCCGCTCCTGTCCCGGGACTTCACGGAGCCGCCGGCTGGTCGCCGGGCCAACAAATGCGTGCCAATCCGACAGCACCCGGAAATGGCGCATCGGTTTATGCCCCCGGCTTCCTGAAATAACCGAAGCAATTTACCTGTCATAGAAATTGAGGCCGCCTCTGTAACTCTTGCCGCCGCCCATGGGCCTGGGATCGGCATGACGCGCGGATTGCGTCGTTTCAGTCCTGCCAGCTAGATCAAAAACTCGCCCTTAACCGGCGGGTTTTTAATTGGCGGCATTTCGCATCTGCGAATGGCCTATTTCGGCCAGTACCTGGAGGCGCGGGTAACGGCCCGATCGGTCTAATTTGAAGGCTAACAGCGGCCCAATTTGAAGGTCGGCCCTGGAACAAACCCGCCCTCTGCACGTTCACGGGCATAGTCGTTGGGGGCAACTACAAGATGCTTACGATATTGGCGATCCTGGCCGGACCCATCCTGGTGACGACCATCGTGATGATCGTCGTCTCTGAGATCAGGGACGTTTGGGACCGAAACCGCCTCAGGAAATAGCGCCGCCCCGCGGTTGGCGGCCCGCTTTCATTGCTGGGATGGATCGCCCATTGCCTCGCTATTTCTGCGAAGGTAATGTCGGACATCGGACAGACAATCGCCAACGCCCCTATTCATAATTTTGCGATCATGGGCCCGGCTAAACGACCGACATGCCCCGAATGCGGGGCACCGCTGGTTTTGGCGCTACCTCCCGACGGCGAGGGGAAGCGCACCTTCTGGTGTTTGGACTGTGACGGGCCGGATCCACTGAAAACACACGAAGCGATGGGCTGGCTTAAGAGCGAGCTACGGCCGCCGAAGTAAGGTCGCCTTAATTGGCCGCCGCGTCTGGCGGCGCTCGCCTGCGTCCTGCCTCACACGGCCGAGTGGATCGCGTCTACACGCGCGGTGCTTTTGGCCGGTTCTCCCGCTCGCTCCTCACGCCGCATTGGCTATGTGGCCCGCCTTAAAAAAGTAAGGCCGCCCCAGTGGACGGCCTTTGACTGACGCGGATGGTTCAAGCTTGCTGTCGCCGGCGTCTTACTTCAGCGAGGAATTGATTGAGTTGAACATGGTGTTCAGATTGCTGCCGAGACCGTTGACCACGGCAATGATCGCAAGCGCAATTCCCGCAGCGATCAGTCCGTATTCAATCGCGGTCGCGCCAGACTCGTCGGATAGGAATTTCAAAAAGCTCTGCGTCAAGTCAGCCTCCCGGGGGGTGTGGAAATAGGAACAACGCCCACAAACCTACGGGACGGCTTCTAAGGTTGAGTAAATTCGATTTGCTAACTTTTAGGGGCAATTCGTTTCTAATTTTATCGCAATTAGTGGGCGATTTTGAATTAGCCGGGTGCCGGTTCTGCCGAGATCGCCAGCGGTACTTGAGTGGTTCTCAAGGCCGCCGACCGAATTCCGTAGTTCTCCGGTCGTGAACAAAGTTCCACCACGCGCGGGTTTGGTTTCCGCAACGCGGGTTTGGTTTCCGCAAGATGAGTAGCTTGATCCGCATCAAGGCCGCGAGCCCGTCAAGGCCCCACAAGGGCCCCATGCCGCGTAAGCGGGTTCGAGGTTTCTCAGACCCCGATTTCAAGACGCGACAAAGGGGTCGCTGGAAATTTCGCAATTCCAGCGATCCCGCTCTTTAATCTGTCTCGCGTGGAATCGCGGCACGCGACGGATCGCGTCGGCCGCATGGGCTTTTCCGAAAAAGTACGGCCGTAGTTGCCCGCAATTGCGATTTGCGGGTGCAACACGCACTTTCCTGCCGAAACAGGAAAGGCACTTTTTGAGTAGCGCGTGCAGTCACAATCGGGCGTGTTTCCCGTTCGTCGCGTAGAGCTGACCCGTCAGGGCCACAATTTCAATTACGCGGCAGGGGTCGTCGGCTTGTTTGATCTTGGTCGACGGCCCCACCTATATTGGCTCGGCTATTGGCTCGGCGGGAGATTCATCAATCTTGCCGACGCATGATATCGAGGCTGTTTTCTGGTGCAGCATTTCGAAAGCCGTCATTGGCCGCACGCCAATGGCGGCTTTGCCTTTTTGCGGCGCCGCCACCTCCCAAGCCTCGTTTGATCTCACTCAATGCGGCTTGCGGCGATGGCTCTATGGATGAGTTTGTCAGAGCCGAACTGCCGAAAAGGAAGCTGCGACGTTGACATCGAGCCTCCGGATTCCCGGGTCCGGGGGCTCCTTCATGCCGCCTGCGGGACCTGCGGACAGCCTGCCAAGCGCGCAAATCCATCGGGTCTTGCCGCGCTCCTTCAAAAAAACGGTAACGATCGATCGCCTCTTGCGGCCTCCCGCGATCTGCCGCCTCCCCCCACAAAAGAAATCCGTTGTGTCTGGGAAACATCCGGAAATGAATGCTATGATTTTCGCCAGGGAGCCGACTTCCAGGATCAGTCCGATTTGATTGCGAGTTGAAGATGACCGTCCATGCACCCAAGCTTCTGACGCCCGAGGAGTTTGCCTCCCTGATCGAAATTGCGATCACCTCTCCGAGCCCAGCGGTGCCGGCTCCGCATTTGGCCAAGCTGATCAGCCTCGGCTACGTCATCGCGACCGCAAAGGGTCCCCTCGTCACCGGCGACGGTCTGATCCGGATCACCGAAAGCGAGTAGCCGCTGCGAGCGCGAGACGACCCCAACAGGGCGAGAGGTGAGAGTTTTCGCGCCAGGCGTCGATTCCAACGGCCCGTCATATTGATCTAGGTCAAAGCGCAGGCCCTTTGCACTGGCAGCTTTGATCATAATGAGTCACTTCCTCTTCAAGTGTCCCCGAACGGGAATGAACGTGCAACACTGGCAGGACGACGACGTCGCCCCGGACAATTCGCAATGCACGTACGAAACCGTCGTCTGCCAGGCCTGCGGGCGGCTTCACTTCATCAATCGATCGACCGGAAAATTGCTCGGCCAAAAACAACCGCAGCGATGACCCGCACCGCTTGCGAAGGCCAAAATCTCAGCCGGCGAGCGCGATCGGATGGCCGCTGTCGTCGCCACCGGACGCAAGGCCCAACCGCAGTTCCTCAGCCGTCACGAAGCGGGCCCCGATACGTTCGCCATTGCGCCAGGTCAGCAAGCACACGCGAAGAACCTCACCACCGGCCGTAAAGGCAAGGCCGAAGATTTTCGGCACAGCCAGCGCTCCGACGTCGAGGCTGACGCCGTCATCGGAAACCTCGATGATGGTGCACTCGATCCATGGCGCGTCGGGCGCGGGGATCAGAAATCCCGGTTGCTGAAGATCGACCCGGACTTTCTTCTGCGCGCGAAGCTTGCGATGTCTCGCCATGATCCCCTCCGGCAAAGGGCTTAGGCGAAATGCCTGAAGGGCAGGTCTCCGGGAAATCAACAATTGTAGCGATCTGCCAATCGATTCAGCCAAGGCTCGGATCGGGCGCCGGCGCAACGCGCGGGCTACTTCACGCGAGCCGGTATCCACCCCGGATCAGGTCCGGGGCAGGCTCCCGGATCAGGTCCGGGGCAGGCTTTCGCTAAAACACATCTAGTTGGCGGTGCTGCCGGTTTTGGCCTTCGGCTTTGCCGAAGACGCGGACTTCGCGGTGGCCTTAGGCGCATCGCTGCTGCGCACGTTGCCCCAGGGATCGGCCGGCGGCGCGGCGTCCGGGATTTTCTTCAGTGAATCCTTGTAGGCCCTGTCTCGTGCCGCCTCGGCGTCCTTTTCCTCTTGCGTCTTGGCGGCCTTGTTGTCTTGCAGCAAATTCAGCGCCGGTATCTGGGCAAAGGCCGGCGAGGCCAGCAACATGACCACCGTCGCGAGGCGGAAAGCTCTCATGGGATACCCCCTGTATTTTCCGTCAGTATATCATCGCGATGGCGGCGACGCCAAGCGCGCAAGGCGGCCCAAAGTGCATCGCCAGTGGCCTATAGATGATCCGACTTGCAGGATTTCTGTGACGGCAGCCAATCGTCCCAAATCGGACCGCATTTGGTGCAACCATTGAGGACAAGGCCCATGGCGACAACGCTGAAAATCAGGGTCAATCGCCTCAACATTCTCTGCACACTCCCCTGCATGCCCCTATCTTAAGGCCCAAAGTCTGGCATTTTCAAGCCGCCGCGTCGTCGGTGCCGTGACCAGGACAAGCCTCCATGCAAGACACACCGAAGACGGAAGAATTCGATATCGCGGAAGCCAGGCGCGTGCTTGGCGATGTATTCGCGCCCTGGGTTCAGGAACTCGGGCTGTCGATCGCAAGCGTCGAATGCGCCCCGCCGCCGGGAGCTGCGGCGGACTGGCAGCCGGGCGCGGTGCTGCGCATGGCGTTCTCCGAGCGACTTTGCCGGCACGGCGCCATTGTCTGCGGCCAGGCGTTGATGGCGTTCGCCGACACCGCCATGGTGTTCGCCATTCTTGCCGCCAACCGTGGATATCGGCCGATGACGACCGTCGACCAGACCACCCACTTCATGCGCGCCGTGACGCATTCGGATGTGCTGGCCGATGCCCGGGTGGTCCGGCTCGGACGAACCATGAGCTTCGGCCGCGTCACCCTGTCGAGCGCCGCCGACAACAAGCCGGTGGCGATGGTCTCGAGCGCTTTTGCGATGTTGTAGGAAGGCGATAGCCGGCCTCAAATTCAACATGGCTAACGGAATATGAATCCGGGCCCTGATACCGCACCCATTCGATTCAATTGCCCGTAATTCGCCGGGGCTATGCTGAACCGATAACGAGCGGTCGATTTTGGAAATTTGCGGCAATGATCGAGAAACGAGTGGCGCCGAGGCACAGGGTACTCAAGCACGGCACCCTCACCTTTAGCGGTACCGGCGTGGTGGAGTGCTTGGTCCGGAACATTTCTTCGGGTGGCGCGCGGCTCGATGTCGCCAATCCCTTGAGCCTGCCGGCATCTTTCATGCTCTTCATTAAAACCGATCGGTTCACGCGGCGCTGCCATCCCGTCTGGTGCAGCGATAACCGGATCGGCGTGGCGTTCGACCAGGGCGCCTGAACCTTCGCCCGACCTATCCGGCGATTATTAATGCCTTGTCACGCGAATTCTCGCACACGCCGTTGTAAGATCGACGGATGCGGGGGATGGTTTTACGGGTGGCCTTGATGGCAGGCGCGGCGCTCGCGCTGGAAGGCTGCGGCTTTGCCGACAGCCGTTCGGCGCTGCCGGAGTTTATGCGTGCAAAAGCCGTTGAGCCGGTGCCTGAAGCGCCCCCCGACGTGGCGGAGCTGGTGCGCAGCCGACTGGATTCGGTATTCGTCGCCTCGTCCTACCCGCAAAAGGTGCGAGTCTCGCCGCCGCGTCACGATCTGCGTGGACTGGGCTGGACGGCGTGCGTCAGGGCCGAGCTTACCTCCGCCACGGGCAAACCGCTTGGCGAGGAAACCTACCGCATCGCCATCTCTGGCGGTGTCATCATCGATCGGCGGCGCGCCGAAGCCGAGGACACCTGCGCCATCGAAAACTACCAGCCGATCTGAACCCGCTCGACCCAAACCCGGTTCGAGCGTTTTCGAGCGAAAGCATGATTCTAGTGTGGCTATGGTTCAGAAGTCCGCGTGGCGGACTCGCGGAAACAATGATGCGGACTTCCGAACCGCCACACTAGGCCCAATGTCCAAGTTTCAGCGCCACAGCCAACGTGGCTTCGCGGAGTTCGTCGGCAAGCGAGGCGTCCTCGATCGCGCGCGCGAGCACCATGCCGCCAAGGCAGAGCGAGGTGAGCGCCATAGCGAGTTGTCTTCGCGGATGTGACGCCGCCGGCATTCCCTGCTCGAACGTGCTGACCATCATCTTCAGCGCGGCCTCCTGCGCCTCCCTGACCGATTGGTCGCTCCTGGAGACATCATTGGGCAAGCCGATCAGGGGACAGCTTCTGTCCATATCCTCGAAGTGCTCGCGGGAGAGATAGTCGCGGATGAGCTTGGCGGCGCGGTCCGATGCCTTGTCCGAGCTATCGATGCCCTCCAGCTTCTCGCTTACGAAGCAGCTGATCGCCTCGGCATAGAGCTCGCTCTTGCTTTGAAAATAGCTGTAGAAGCCACCTCGCGTCATCCCGGCGCCGGCCATGATGTCGTCGATCGAGGCGGCGGTGAAACCGTGGCGGTTAAATAACTGCAAGGCGCTGTGGATGATGCGTTGCCGAACTTGTTCGCGGTGATGAGGCTGACTGGACATTCTCATCCCCGTACCGATGCCGAATTGTCACGCAGAAGAATATGTTGCTCAACATATGGTTGTATGTACTTGATCATAAGCTCCCCGATTGCTCCTGTCCGCCGCATGTCGAGCGACATCGCGCGCATGCACCCGTCCAGTACGCCACAGCGGGAAGATCATTCCTTGATCACGAAAATGTAATCGAAACTTCTGCGATCAAAGCCGTAGCGCCGGAATGCCAAACGGCCGCCGAGAGTCGCGGCGTAAGGGAGAGTCAGAGTGTTAAGTATTCGGGGGGTGAGGCGAACAGTCGGCTGTAGCCGACGCGATTTGGTGCAGGCGTCAGTTTTGACTGCGTGGATTCAAGCCCGAAATGCATTGCAGCGAACGATGGCAGCGGTTGTGGTTTTCGCCGCCACGCTAACGATGAGTTCAAATGCCTGGGCCGTGTGCACGACGAGCGGCGCAGTAGTGACCTGCAGCGGCACGACCACCGCTGTGGGGACTGCCTTCGGCACCGGAACCGAGGACAATCTGACGATCAACGTCCAGAACGCGGCCACCGTTTCCGGCACGGGCGCCGGTGGAAATGGATTCAATATTCGAAACAACGACACCCTCAATAATTCCGGCACGGTCGGCGGAACCGACCAGGGAATCCTTGCCGGCTCCAACCTGACCGTCAATAACAGCCTCAGCACCTCGACCATTGTCGGGACCAATATCGCAGGCATCAAAGCCACCAGCATCAACGTCACCAATTTTGGCTCGATCACCGGCGGCGCGGCAGGCGTGGCGTCCACGGTCGGCGCGCTGACGATCGACAACCGGAGCGGCGCGACGATTTCGGGAGGATCGGTGGGCGCCACCGCTGCTGCTGGCGCCACAGTCACAAATGCCGGCACGATCTCCAGCACCGGCACCGAGGGCGTGACCGTGGCCACCGGCGATTCGAGCTTCACCAATTCGGGGACCATCACGTCGTCTGGCAACTCAGGATTCGGAATCTTCTCACAAGGATCCGGTACGGTGACGGTGTCAAACAACGGGGGGACCATATCGAACACCGGGACCGGCGGCTTCGGCATATTCTCGGCAAGTGGCAATATCAACATCACCTCGAATTCCGGGACCATCCAAGGCGCGGTCGCGATCCAGGGCGGCGCAACGATCACCGTCAACAACCTTACGGGCGGGACGATAACCGGCCTGACCAGCGAGGCGATCGGGACCTCCGGCAGGGTCAACCTCATCAATGCCGGCACCGTATCCGGCAGCAACGCGACCACCATCAGCGCCGGCATCGCCAACATCACCAATTCGGGAACGATCAGCGGCTCCAATTCGGCATTGGGCACGATTTTTGTCAGTAACAGCGGCTCGATCATCAACAATTCGGTCAACGGCAACATCAGCGCGATGACCGGCACGGCAACCCAGACCGAAGCCATCTTCGCATCCCTCACCACCGTCACCGTGAGCAATAGCGGAACGATTCAAGCCACCGGCACGAACGCGATCGGAATCGCCGCAAACGGGATGACCGTCACCAACAATGCCGGCGCGACCATTTCCGGTACACTCGACGGCGTCAACATGCAGGCAGGCCTGACCTCGAGCATTGCAAATACCGGCACGATTTCCGGCGGGCGCTCGGCCCTTCGTCTGGGGAGCAACGCCTCGGTCGTCAACACGGGCACCGGCTTGATCACGGGCACCACCGGGATAGTGTTCCGAGATCCGACTGCCACCAACACGCCGGTTGTCAACGGCAGCGTATTCAATTCGGGGACGATCACCGGCACCGGCGGCACCGCGATCAACTTCGCGCTCACGCCCGGCTCCGGCCCGTTCACACTCACGCTCGGACCGGGATCGATCATCAACGGCAATGTATTGGGCACCGGCGGCGATCTGTTCCAGCTCGGCGGCACCACCGGGAGTGACACGTTCAACGTCAGCAATATCGGGGCGGCGCAGCAGTATCGAGGTTTCACCACCTTCGACAAGATCGACGGCTCGACCTGGTTTCTGACCGGGACCGGAACCCAGACCTGGAGCGTGTCTGGCGGCGTTCTGGGAGGAACCGCCACGATCGGCGGATTGAACGTGCTCTCCGGCGCAACACTCATGCCGGGCAACGGCACAGCGGGCACGTCCATGGCCGTGGCCGGCAATCTCGCGTTCCAATCGGGGGCGCAGTATCTGGTGCAGATCAGTCCGGCGACGTCGTCCTTCACCAGCGTCACCGGCACCGCGACGCTCGGCGGCGCGACAGTGAACGCGAATTTCGCCGCTGGCAGCTACATTGCCAAGAAATATACCATCGTGACCGCAGGCAACATCGGCGGCACCTTCAATAGCGCGGTGGTGAGCACCAACCTGCCCTCCAGCCTCAGTTCGAGCCTGAGCTACGACGCTCACGATGTCTTCCTCAATCTGGCCGTAAACTTCACGGCTCCGGGTGCCCTGAATGGCAACCAGCAGGCGGTCGCCAACGCGATTACCAATGCGTTCAACGCGGGCGGTGCCGTTCCCGTTGCATTCGCGACGCTGACGCCTGCCGGGTTCACGCAGGCTACCGGCGAAACGGCGACCGGATCGCAGCAGACGACGTTCGACGCGATGATGCAGTTCCTGGGCGTGATGACCGATCCGTTCATTGCGGGCCGCGGCGGTTTGACGACGCCTTCAAGTGGGGCATCGCCATTCGCCGAGGAAGATGTCGGCACAAGCGCCTATGCGGCCAATGGCACGCCGCGCTCGAAAAGCGAACGCGACGCTTATGCTGCGATGTACCGCAAGGCACCGCAGGTGGCGGACCCCTTCGCGCAGCGCTGGAGCGTATGGACGGCGGGATTTGGCGGGTCGCAGACCACCGACGGCAACACCGCGCTGGGCTCGAACACCGCGACCAGCCGTATCGCCGGCACCGCGGTCGGCGCCGACTATCGCATCTCGCCGTTTACGCTTGCGGGATTTGCGCTCGCCGGGGGCGGTACCAACTTCAGTGTCGCCAACGGCGGCACCGGTCGTTCCGACCTGTTTCAGGCCGGCGCCTTCATCTTGCACAATGTCGGGCCGGCCTACGTCAGCGGCGCCCTCGCCTATGGCTGGCAAGACATCACGACCGATCGCATCGTCACCATCGCCGGGGTCGACCACCTGCACGCCGAGTTCAACGCCAATGCGTTCTCCGGCCGGGCCGAGGGCGGATACCGCTTCGTCGCGCCGTGGACCTACGGCGTGGGCATCACCCCTTACGCCGCCGCTCAATTCACGACCTTCGACCTGCCGGCTTACGCCGAACAGGCCTTGTCGGGCGCCAGCACATTTGCGCTGGCCTACGGCCCGAGGGACGTCACCGACACGCGCAGCGAATTGGGCATTCGCACCGACAGATCATACGCGATGAAGGACACCATCCTGACATTGCGCGGCCGCCTTGCCTGGGCCCATGATTTCGATCCCGACCGCAATATTGCGGCCACCTTCCAGTCGCTGCCGGGCGCTTCCTTCGTGGTCAACGGCGCGGCGCAGGCCAGCGACTCCGCGCTCGTCACCGCATCGGCCGAAATGCGATGGCTGAACGGCTGGTCGGCCGCCGCCACTTTTGAGGGCGAGTTCTCGGACGTTACCCGCTCCTATGCCGGCAAGGGAATCGTGCGGTATAGCTGGTAGCGACGGCTCTTACGCGGCCACGCTCAACTGCTTTGCGAACTCCTCATAGGCGGAGATGGCATCCGCCGCATACATCAGCGACGGACCGCCGCCCATATAGACGGCCATGCCGAGCGTCTCCTCCACCTCCTGACGCGTGGCGCCAAGCCTGGCCAGGGCCTCGGTGTGGAAGCCGATGCAGCCGTCGCAGCGGGTTGAAATCGCGATCGCAAGCGCGATCAGTTCCTTGGTCTTCTTGTCCAGCGCGCCGTCGCGGGTCGCAGCCTGTGCGAGCGCCGAAAAGGCCTTCATGGTGTCGGGAATGTCCTGGCGCAATTTGCGCAAGTCGCCGGAAATACGTCTGGTGATGTCGGTATAGCTCTTTTCCATGAGAAGACTCCTTACTTGCTTGACGGCTGCGGCGAGGGCTGCCGCAATGCGACGTAAATTGCGGGGATGACAAGAACGGTGAGCAGCGTCGAGGACGCCAGGCCAAACAACAGCGAGATCGCGAGCCCCTGGAAGATCGGATCGAGCAGGATGGTGGCGGCGCCGATCATGGCCGCAAGCGCGGTGAGCAGGATCGGCTTGAAGCGCACAGCGCCGGCTTCCAGCACCACCTCGCGCAACGTCTTGTCCTGCGCGCCGCTGCGGCGAATGAAGTCGACCAGCAGGATCGAATTGCGCACGATGATGCCGGCGAGCGCGATGAAGCCGATCATCGAGGTCGCGGTGAATGGCGCGCCCAGCAGCCAGTGTCCGATCAGAATCCCGATCAAGGTGAGCGGAATTGGCGTCAGGATCACAAGCGGCAGGCGGAAACTGCGGAACTGGGCCACGACCAGCACGTAGATGCCGAGGATCGCCGCGCCGAACGCCGCTCCCATGTCGCGGAAGGTCACGTAGGTGATCTCCCATTCGCCGTCCCACAACAGCGTCGGATGGGATTCATCGGCCGGTTGTCCGTGCAGGCCGATGAAGGGTTTCGGCAGCTTGCCCCAGTCATGGGCATCGACGCGCTTGGCCACTTCGAGCATGCCGTAGAGCGGCGCCTCGAAACGGCCCGCGAGTTCCGCCATCACCATATCGGCAAAGCGGCCGTCGCGCCGAAAGATCACTGGAGAGCCTTCTTCGGTCGCGGCTTTGACGACTTGACCGAGTTCGACGACCGTCTTGCTGCCGGGCAGCGTGTTGGCGGGCACCGGCGTCGACGCCAGCGCCTCGGTCCAGGCGAGATCGCGTTTCGGCAATTTGACCGCGATCTCGATCGGATTGCGGTCCTCGCCGCGATGGGAGTAGCCGACGGATACGCCGCCGAACAAGGTCTGAACGGTGTCGTAGACGTCGCGCTGCTCGACGCCGAAGAACTCGAGCCGGTCCTGGTCGATCGACAGCCGCAACCGCGGCCGCTTCTCGCCGATGGAATCATCGACGTCGACGATGAACGGCACCTCGTTGAAAATCTTTTTCAACTCAAAGGTGACAGCCCGGCGCGTAGCGGCATCGGGCCCATAGATTTCGGCCAGCAGTGTCGCCAACACCGGCGGCCCGGGCGGCACTTCGACCACCTTGATGCTGGTGCCGGCGGGAACGGGAACGGCCTTCAGCCGCTGCCGCAGGTCGAGCGCGATATCGTGGCTCGCCCGCTTGCGGTTGCCACGCGCCTCGAGATTGACCTGCAACTCGCCCAGTTCCGGCCTTTCGCGCAAGTAATAGTGACGGACGAGGCCGTTGAAATTGAACGGCGCCGGCGTGCCGGCATAGGATTGTACCGATGTGATCTCCGGCAACGCGTGCGCGATGTCGGCCGCTGCAAACAGCGTGTGCTCGGTGTCTTCGAGACTCGCGCCTTCGGGCAAATCGACCACGACCGCAATCTCGGACTTGTTGTCGAACGGCAGCAATTTGACGGTGACGGATTTGGTCGCAAACAGCGTCATCGACAATAGCGTCGCTCCGCCGACGGCAAGCAGGAAAATCCATGACGAACGCTTGCTCCTGACAATCGGGGTCGCGAAGCGCCGGTAGAGGCGTCCAAGCATGCCTTCATCATGAGCGGCATGGCCCACGCCAGCGGCTTCCTTCGGCGCCAGGCGCAGCATCAACCAGGGCGCCACCACCATCGCGACGAAGAACGAAAACAACATCGCCGCGGAAGCATTCGCCGGGATCGGCGCCATATAGGGCCCCATCAACCCCGATACGAACAACATCGGCAACAACGCCGCGACGACGGTGAGCGTGGCCACGATGGTCGGATTGCCGACCTCGGCAACGGCCTCGATGGTTGCCTGCACGCGAGGACGGCCGTCCCGCATCGCCCAGTGGCGGGCGATATTCTCGACCACGACGATGGCGTCGTCGACCAGAATGCCGATCGAGAAGATCAACGCGAACAGGCTGACGCGATTGATGGTGTAGCCCATCAGGTCGGCGGCAAACAGCGTCAGCAGGATCGTGGTCGGGATTACCACCAGCGTGACCAGCGCCTCGCGCCAGCCGATCGCGATCGCGATCAGAACGACGATCGAAACCGTTGCGAGACCAAGATGAAACAGGAGTTCATTGGCCTTCTCATTGGCGGTCTCGCCGTAGTCGCGGGTGACCGTGACGTCGACGTCCTCCGGAATCAGGCGCGACTTCAGCCCTTCGAGCCGCTGCGCAATATCGGCCGACACCACCACCGCATTGGCGCCGGCCCGCTTGGCGAGCGCCAGGCTGACTGCGGGAACGCGTTGCCATTCGCCCTTGCCGGCGCGCGCGTCGTTCCAGACCCGGTGCTCCAGCGTGTTCGGCCCGATCGCCACGGCGGCGACGTCCTTGACATAGACCGGCCGGCCGTCGCGCGTCGAAATCAGGAGCAGGCCGATATCGGGAATTCCCGACAGCGTTTGACCGGCGGCGACACTGCGGATGATTCCGGCGTCGCGGACCTGACCCGCCTGGAACGACCGGTTGGCGTCCTTGACCTTGGCGACAAGTTGCTGAAGCGTCACGCCAAACAGCGACAGCTTCTCCGGGTCCGGCTCGACCCTGATCTCCTGGGCGGCGCCGCCGGCGATATAAGTCAGCCCGATGCTGTCGACTTTCATCAGCTCGGCGCGCAGTTTGTCGGCGAGTTCGTAAAGATCCTTGTCGGTCCAGCGGCCGGCGGCCGCAGGCTTCGGCGAGAGCGTCAATACGGTGACGGCGACGTCGTTGATGCCGCGCCCGACGATCAGAGGCTCGGTGATGCCGACCGGGATCCGGTCGAGATTGGCGCGCATCTTTTCATGGACGCGCAGGATCGCGTCATCGGATTTGGTACCGACCAGGAAGCGCGCGGTGACCATCACCCGATCGTCTTCAGTCTGGCTATAGACGTGCTCCACGCCGTCGATGCCCTTGACGATCGCCTCCAGCGGCTTGGTGACCAACTCGACCGCATCAGGCCCACGCAGACCGTCCGCGTTGACGCGGATATCGACCATGGGAACGCTGATCTGCGGCTCTTCCTCGCGCGGAATGACCGCCACCGCGATGAGGCCAACGATGAGGGAAGCGAGCAGAAAAAGCGGCGTCAGCGGCGAATCGATCGTCGCCCGCGTGAGCCGCCCCGACAGGCCGAGATTCACGGCTGCACCAGCTGGTCGCCCACTCGAATGCCGGACAGGATTTCAAGGCCGTTGGGAAGTTCGGGAGAAGGCAGCTCACGCCCGCGTTGTACCGGCGCCTCGACCACTCGATCGCCCTGACGGAGTTTGACGTAATCGATCCCGAAGCGGGTCGTCACAAAGCTCGACGGAACCACGAAAGCCGTCCGTGTCCCCCCGGAGATCCAGACCCTGAGGCGGTCGCCGACGAAATACTCGCCTAACCCTTCCACCGTCGCATCGGCAATGACGCGGCCCTCCTCGATCTGCGGATAGACCAGATCGATGACGCCCCATTTGGCGGTGTGCTCGCCGAATTCACCGCCATCGAGGCGAATCCGGTCACCGGCCTTCAGGAAGCGGGCATGCTCCTCCGGTATCCTCAAACGCAATTTAAAATTCTGCTGCGCGACCGTCACGAGGGGGTCGCCGGGTAGCACCACGGAACCTACCGTCACCAGGCGCTTCAGGACGCGACCGTCCTGCGGAGCCAGAACCTGGCCTTCCGTCTGCTGTTGCTGGACCACCGCGCGCTCGGCGGTGCGCGCGCGCAGTCCGTTTTCGGCGACATTGAGCGCGGTGCGCGCTTCGTCGAGTTTGACGCGCGGCATGATGCCGCGATCCACCAGTCCCTGAATTCGATCGAAATCGACCTGTGCCTGATCCGACTGCGCATGCAGGGCATCGATTTGCGCGTCCAGCGACTTCATCTGGAGAACGAGTTTTTCGTCGCCGATGGTGGCGATCACCTGCCCGCGCGTGACCGGATCGCCTTCCCTGACATTGAGCTCGACGACCGTGCCGCCAATGCGGCTTCGCGCCGGGACCACGCTGATGCTTTCCACGGTGGCGAACACAGCCTTTTCGTCGGCGACCTGACGCGAGGCAACGGTATAGACATCCGCCCGAGCTGTGCCCGATGCGGCGACCGCAAGAATGCCCAATACAATCAATCCGCGCATCGGTTTGCCTATCGCCATCGTCGCCGCCCGTTGCCGTGACATCTCATGGAAATTTTTGACGTCGGCATTGACCTGTCTCAAGGCGCCGCCGCCCGCGGCCTCATAATTTGCGTTTGGCCTTCGCGGTTTTCGGAGGCGCGCAATAGACCTGATAGAGCGTCTTGAGCAGTTCGCGCGCAGGGTCACTTGCGATCGAATAGTAGATCGTCTGAGCGTCACGCCGCGCAGACACCAGCCCATCCTTGCGAAGGAGAGCAAGATGCTGGGACACCGTAGAATCACGGAGCTTCAGGAACTCGGCGAGATCGCCCACCGAGCGCTCGCCGTCGATCAATTGGCAAATAATCAACAGCCGGTGCCGGTTGGAAAGCGCCTTCAGGAGGTCGCTTGCCCGATCGGCCGCCGATTCCATCTCGGTAATTTCTATTTTCATACTTGCGTATATACGATGATGTGAATATATAGTCAAGACCGCGGCGAACGAGCCACACCCAAGAATGGCGCCGCCGGTAGTTCAGGGAATGCAGCAAACGGAGGCGAAAATGGCGGAAGTTGTTGTTTTGGGTGCCGGTCTCAGCGGAACGCTGATGGCCTATGAATTGCTGCCGCAATTGAGGAAGGACGACCGCCTGACGGTGGTTTCTCAAGGACCGGTCTATCACTTTGTCCCCTCCAACCCCTGGGTCGCGATCGGCTGGCGTCAGCGCCGCGATATCGAGATCGACCTGGTCGATATCATGAAGCGCAAGGGCATTCGCCTTTTGACGCAAGGCGCACAGCGGGTGCATCCGGTCGAAAACCGCGTCGAACTCTGCGACGGTTCGTCGATCGACTACGATTATCTGGTGGTGGCGACCGGTCCGGAGCTTGCCTTCGACGAGATTCCAGGACTTGGGCCGGATGGCCACACGCAATCGATCTGCCATGTCGATCACGCCGCGCACGCCAAGGAAGCCTTCGAAAAGCTCGCGGCAAATCCCGGTCCTGTGGTGATCGGCGCCGTACAGGGCGCCTCCTGCTTCGGCCCAGCCTATGAGTTCGTCTTCATTCTCGAAACCGAGTTGCGCCGGCGCAAGCTGCGCGACCGCGTACCGATGACCTTTGTCACTTCGGAGCCCTATATCGGTCACCTCGGGCTTGATGGGGTCGGCGACACCAAGGGCCTGCTCGAGAGCGAGATGCGCGAGAAGCACATCAAATGGATTACCAATGCCCGCGTGAAGGGCGTCGAACCCGGAAAGATGTCGGTCGAAGAGCTCTCGGAGGACGGCTCGATCCGCAAGACCCACGAACTGCCGTTCACCTATTCGATGATGCTGCCCGCGTTCCGCGGCGTCGGCGCCGTCAGAGGCATCGAAAAGCTCACCAACCCGCGCGGGTTTGTCATCGTCGACAAGCATCAGGCCAATCCGGCGTTTCCTAACATCTTTGCGATCGGCGTCTGCGTGGCGATTGCCCCTGTCGGCGCAACTCCGGTTCCCGTCGGCGTGCCGAAGACCGGTTTCATGATCGAATCCATGGTGACGGCGACCGCCATGAACATCGGCGCGCTGCTGCGGGGCCGGCCGGCGGAGGCGCAGCCGACCTGGAACGCGGTCTGCCTTGCCGATTTCGGAGATAACGGCGTCGCCTTCCTGGCGCAGCCGCAGATTCCGCCGCGCAACGTCAACTGGTCTTCCAAGGGCGAATGGGTGCATTACGCCAAGGTCGCCTTCGAGAAGTACTTCCTGCGCAAGATCCGCCGCGGTGAGAGCGAGCCCTTCTACGAGCGCTTCCTGCTCGACCGCCTCAACATCACGAAAATCAAGGAGGTCAAGGAAGTCAAGGAGCTCAAGACCGGGACATGAGTGCAAGCAGGCAAATCGTCTGTGGAGGGTGCGGGCAGATCAACCGGCTGCCCGCCGATCGGCCGTTGACCGCCGCGCGCTGCGGTTCCTGCCATCGGCCGATCTTCAACGGCCAGCCGATCGAGGTCGACGAGGCGGGTTTCGACCGTCACGTGGGGCACAGTGACATTCCTGTTCTCGTTGACGTCTGGGCGCCGTGGTGCGGGCCCTGCCGCGCGATGGCACCAATGTTCGAGCGGGCCGCGAGGGAACTTGAGCCGAAGGTTCGCCTCCTGAAACTCAACGCCGATACCGCGCCGTCAATCTCGTCGCGCCTTGGGATCAGCGGCATACCGACACTGCTCTTGATGCAGGGCGGACGCGAGATTGCGCGAACGTCGGGAGCGATGGACGCAAAGACCATCGTCGCCTGGACCACGACCGGGCTTGCTTCGTGATTGTCACTTTGGGTGAGAGAGGGAAATTGTCATGAATATCGATCGAGCCGTTCTCGGATTCGCAGGATGCGTGGTGCTGCTTGGCCTCGCGCTCGGTTGGCTGGTCAGCCCATATTGGTACCTGCTGACCGCGTTTGCCGGCCTGAATATGATCCAGTCGTCGTTCACGGGATTTTGCCCGGCGGCGATCGTGTTCAGGAAACTGGGCTTGCGAAGCGGCAACGCCTTTTCCTGATCCGCTTGCGCGTAAGTTCCATTTAAGCCAACGCAAGGCGAAGGTCTCGCGCGAAGGCCAGTTGACTAATTGCTCTTCGCCTTGCGGGCCCATGTGGTTTGCGAAGGCTTTTGGATTGCCGGAAGGCCATGAACGAAACCATCATCGAAGGTCCGCTCTACGAAGCCCGCAAGAAGGTCTATCCGCAGGCCGTGCATGGCAGGTTTCGCCGCATCAAATGGGCGATCCTTATTTTCGCGCTGGCGGTCTATTATTTGTTGCCGTTCGTTCGCTGGGACCGCGGCCCCGGCTTTCCCAGCCAGGCCGTGCTCGTCGATTTCCCGCATCGCCGGTTCTATTTCTTCTTCATCGAGCTCTGGCCGCAGGAGGTCTATTATTTCACCGGCCTGTTGATCATCGCGGCGATGACGCTGTTTCTGATGAATGCGGTCGCCGGCCGCGTGTGGTGCGGCTATTTGTGTCCGCAAACCGTCTGGACCGACCTGTTCTACGCCGTGGAGCGGCTGGTCGAAGGCGACCGCCGCGAACGGATCATGAGCGACAAGCGCGGCTGGACGCTCACCCACATCCGCCAGGCCGTGACCAAGCATTTCATCTGGCTGATGATCGCCTGGTGGACCGGCGGCGCATGGGTTCTTTATTTCTCCGACGCGCCGACGCTGGTGAAGGATCTCGCGACGTTTCAGGCGCCGTTCATCGCCTATCTGTGGATCGCGATATTGACGGCCACCACCTATACCTTCGCCGGCCACGCCCGTGAGCAGGTCTGCATCTACATGTGCCCATGGCCGCGCATCCAGGCGGCGCTGACCGATGAATGGGCGCTCAACGTCACTTACCGCGGCGACCGTGGCGAGCCGCGCGTCTCCGTCAAGAAGGCGGAACAGTTGCGCCTGCATGGCGAGCCGGCCGGCGACTGCATCGATTGTCACCAATGCATCAATGTCTGCCCGACGGGCGTCGATATTCGCGATGGAATCCAGCTCGGCTGCATCCAGTGCGGCCTGTGCATCGATGCTTGCGACACCGTCATGGGCGAGATCGGACGCCCGACCGGGCTGATCGCCTACGACACCGATATCAACGGTCAGCGCCGGCAGGCCGGCAAGCCGCCGGTCTATCGCCTGATCCGGGCGCGGACCATCCTTTACGCCGCCATCATCGCCATCGTCGGCAGCGTGATGCTTTATGCGCTGGCGACGCGAAAGAACATGAGCGTCGAGGTGCTCCACGACCGCAATCCGCTTTTTGTCCTGCTGTCGGACGGCGGCGTCCGCAATAATTACACCGTGCATATTCTGAACAAGGGTCGAGAGCGCAGCTTCGCGCTCGAGGTCCTGGGCATTCAGGGCGCCGAACTGCGCATCCCCGGCACCGCGCCCGCCGCCGATGGCAAGCTCACTGTTGAGGTCGGACAGGATCAGACCCGCGAAGTCCGCCTATCCGTGCAGGTGAAGAGCGATATGATCCCCCTGGATCCGGTCGTCATCGAAATCAAGGCGACCGATACCGCTACCGGACAGGCCGCAACTGCCCAAGATCATTTTATTCCGCCCAACCCGTGATGCCGCGGCTTGGCCGCCTGACCATCCGGCGATTGCATCGTAAACGCCGGATTAACGATATCGGTCAAATTGAATCGCGCTGCCAACGGCATTTTCCAAAATCTCCGCTAACGTTCTTACGAGAACGCGGTGGAACGCGGCTTTGAGGCGGCGTTGACGTCCGCGAACGGGAAACGGGGACGTGGTAGAAATTGCGGATATCGCGGTGGTCGCTCGTGCATCGGTCAAGGATGCCACGGTCAAACGCGCGCCGCCTGCGGCGTCGCCAAACGACATCGGATTTGCGCCGCTTACGGAAGTTTCCCTCGATCAGTGGCGCGCGCTGGCCGAACGGGCCATTGAACCAAACGGATATTATCTGCCGGCCTGGGAATTGGCGGTGAACGCTTCCGCGCGCGGCAGGACCGGGGCCTCCGCGCTCAGCGCATGGCGCACGCAAGATGCCGCCGCACAACTGACTGGTCTTCTGCCCGTCGTTTCGATGTGGCACGCCTGCAGGATTCCCCTGCCCGCTCTGGTCAGCGCCAGCCCGTATGGGACGCTTTGCACGCCGCTGCTTGACCGCGGCTGTGCGGCCGATGCAGTCAAGCAAATCATGATGGAGGCGCGGACAGCCGGCGCGCATGCGCTGATCCTGCGCGATGTCTCGCTCAACGGCGCCGCGATGAGGACCTTCGCCGAAGTGTTGCGGCAGGACGGTATTCGTCCGCTGATGCTGCAATCGCATTTTCGCGCCTGTCTCGACGCAAGGCGCGAGGCCGATGAGTTGCTGCAGAACGCGCTCGGCGGCAAGAAACTGAAGGAGCTGCGGCGGCAGCGCAACCGGCTGGCCGAGCACGGTGCAGTGCGTTTTGAGGTTGCGCGCACGCCTGACGCGGTCGCCGGCGCAATCGAGATGTTCCTCGCGCTCGAAGCGAGCGGCTGGAAGGCCAAGCGCGGCACCGCACTCAAACAGGACGAAGGCGACGCCGGTTTCATCCGCCGCGCCACCCAAGGGCTCGCCGAGACCGGCCAATGCGAAATCGTGACGCTCCACGCCGGCGAAACGCCGGTCGCGGCTGCGATCGTGCTGCGGCATCAGGATCGCGCTTTTTATTTCAAGCTCGGCATCGACGAACGCTTTTCGAAGTTTTCGCCCGGCGTGCAGTTGACGCTCGATCTGACGAGGCATCTGTGCGTCGATGCCGTGCTGGCGACGGCCGATTCCACCGCCAGCGCCGACCATCCGATGATCAATCCGATATGGCGAGGCCGGCTCAAGATCGGCGACGTGATCATTCCGCTGCGCCGTAACGACCCGGTTGTGTGGCTGATTCATGCGGCGATGACGATGCGGCAGCGGGCGTGCGAACTCGCGCGCCAAACGATCAACCCCATCCGCAATCGTTGAGACGCACCTACTCCGCCGCTTGCGCGTTCACTTCCGCCGATACCTGGCGGATGGCGCGGGCGAGTTGCTCGACCGGCTGCGCGCCCGACACCGCGTATTTCTGCGCGAACACGAAGGTCGGCACGCCCGAGACGCCCTTGTCGGAGGCTTCCTTCGCGTGCGCCGAGATCAGCGCGACGTCCTCGTCGGTGGCGAGGCGCCGGCGAATATCCTCGGCATCGAGCCCGCAATCGGCCGCCGCCTGCGCCAGCACGTTGACGTCGGTGAGATCGCCGCCATCGCGGAAATACAATTCCATCAGCCGTTGTTTCATCTCGGCCGATTTGCCTTGCGCTTCCGCCCAGTGAATCAGGCGATGGCAGTCGATCGTATTCGGCTGCCGCTTGACCAACTCGGGACGGTAGGCAAGGCCCTCTTCGCCCGCGGCCGCGACGACGCGTCCGGCGATGCTCTTATAGGCTTCGACCGAGCCAAACTTGGCGGTGAGATAGTCCTCGCGGCTGATGCCTTCGCGCGGCACCCAGGGATTAAGGAAAAACGGCCGCCAGTGAACCTCGACCGGAACATCCGAAGCCAGCGCCAGCGCGTTCTCGATCCGGCGTTTGCCGATATAGCACCACGGACACACGACGTCGGAAACGATATCGATTTGAAGCGGCTTTAAGGTGCTCATCGGCGGCCTCCTTGCATCGGGGAGGCCCAGAGATAAGCCGCAAGCAGGCCTCGGACAAGGGAGCTATCGCAGATCGGCCGCCATTGCCCGCAAACGATCCGCGGTAAGTTCGTCGGCGGGAAAGAACGTCTCCAGCGCCAGTTCCGACAGCGTGATATCGACCGGCGTGCCGAAAATCATGGTGGCCGACATGAAGCTTAAGGTTTCCCCGCCGAACCTGAGCTTGAAGGGGATCGCGACGTTATCCGGCGGCAGCGGCGCGGATCGCGCCGGGATCGGATAGGCCTTCAGCTCGTGATAGAGCTTGATCAGCCCGGGATCGGCGGTGGCCTCGCACTGCCGGTGCAACCGCTCCAGGAGATGCCCGCACCATTCGGCGAGATTGACGGTGCGTCCCGCCAGCGCCTCGGGGTGAAAGGCGAGCCGCAGAATGTTGATGGGTTGACCGAGCAGCCGCTGCGGAATGCCCTGCAACAGCGGCATCACCATGCGGTTGGCCGAGACCAGGTTCCAGTGCCGGTCATAGGCCAGCGCCGGATTGGGCTCATGGGCGCGCAGCACAAGATCGATCGCGGCGCGCGCCGATTTCAGCGCGGGATCGTCCAGCGAGCGCTGCGGAAAGGCCGGGGCGAAACCGGCCGCCACCAGCAACACGTTGCGTTCACGCAAGGGCACGTTGAGCCTTTCTGCCAGTTTCAGCACCATGTCGCGCGAGGGCGCCGCGCGGCCGGTTTCGACGAAGCTCAAGTGGCGCGCCGAAATTTCCGCATCGCCGGCGAGATCGAGCTGGCTCAGGTGCCGGCGCTGGCGCCATTGGCGCAGGTGTTCGCCGATATGAGCGGGCCCGCTCAAATCGGCGCGGGCGGTAGCGGCGTGGGCGTTCATGGCGGGAAAGCTAGCACGCGAATTTCACGCCTTCCATTACCTCTGACGTAATGGATCAGCCTCCCGCGGCGGATCATCTTCGCGGCCGCAGGAGACGACGCGTTGGCCACCAACGCGCTGATCCATCTCCGCATCCGATCAAGGAGAACCACCATGATCCGACCGTCCCTGTTCCTCAGCCGGGCCTTCCTGCTCGATGCCATCGTCAGCGGCGCGATGGCCGTGCTGCTCACCCTTGACGCCGGCGCGCTGGCGCCGCTGCTCGGTCTTCCCGAACCGTTGCTGAGCGAGACCGGCCTGTTCCTCATCGCCTACACTGCACTCGTCGGCTGGCTCGCCACGCGGCAATCGATGCCGAAAGCCTTGGTGATCATCGTGATCGCCGGAAATGTGGCCTGGACCGTCGCCAGCATCGGGTTATTGTTTTCGAACTTGGTAACGCCGAACCTGCTTGGCCAGATCTTTATCGCAGGCCAGGCGATCTTTCCCGGCGCCATCGCCGAACTGCAATATATCGGCTTGCGACGCAGCGGTGGAACGCTGGCGGCCTAGGCCGAGGCCTGCCGTTCCCCGACAATGGCCGCCGCAGGGGCCTTTGGCCGGATCGAAGTCCCGGTCTTTGCGGCGGGCACTTTCCCGCCGGATCGGCCCCGCCCGTTCAAGAGAGCGCCGTTCAAATGGATGCCGTTCGAGAGCTTGCCGTTTGCGGACTTGCCGCTTGAGAGCTTGCCGTTTACCGGCTTGCCACTTGCTTTGGCGTATGTGCTCTTGCCGTTAAGTCCTTGCTTTTGCGCCAGCTTCAGCTTCTCCTTCAGTTCCTGCTTCAACTTCGCCTTGAGCTCCTCCTCGGCCCTCGCCGCTTCTTTCGCGGCTTTCCGCTCGGCCTTGGCTCTCAGCCGCATCCGTTCGGCCCTCGCCTCGGCGCGGTGTTTCTTGCGCTTCTTCTCGCAAGCCCCGCATTTGCAGCCGATCGGTTTCAGATATGCCTTGAAGTAATCGGTGCCGTAGTCGTAGTTGATCTCCTCCCCGGGCTCGATGTTCTTGATCGCGCGGATGAAGACCTTGCGCTTGCGCGGCCTGACGTCGGATTCAGCGTTCGGCCTGCAGGCGTGATTGATGTAGCGGGCGACGTTTTTGCGCACCGAACCGTCGATGGTCCAGCGGTTATTGAGTTCGAACAGATATTTGTTCTCGATCGCGTCGTCCCGCTTTCTCTTGGAATCCAGCAGCGGCCCAAAATAGCGGACGATTTTGGTGCCCTTCTTGATCGCTCTGGTGGCGAAGAGGCCAAGTCCGGTGCGGGAACGGCCGACGCGATAGGGTTTCTTCGGCGAAATGGCAGGCATGACGATGAGGCAACTGACACGCTAATGAAGGGCGACGGATCGCGGAGGTAATGTTCTAGGACGATTCCATGCAAATGTCAGGCCCTTCGCAGGGTGGGCCTCAACCCTTCCCCAGATTGCTGGCGACGTCCACGTAGCCAAAGGCACCAGCTCTCGCCATTGGGATTCGGACGCAAGATGCGCTATACCGCGACCGGAAGCTTGAGCCTGTCCCCCGGAAAATCGTTAGGAGATGTGAGAATGGCCGTCGACGGAAACTGGAACATCACCATGAACACGCCGATGGGCGATCGCAACGCGACGCTGAGCCTGAAGAGCGCCGGCGGCGCGCTGACGGGCACGCAGGCCGCCGAAGGCAATTCGACCGAGATTTTTGACGGCAAGGTCAGTGGCGACGATGTCGCCTGGAAAGTCTCCATCACCAACCCGATGCCGCTGACGCTCGACTTCACCGGCAAGGTTTCCGGCGACAGCATTTCGGGCGAGATGGGCATCGGCCCGATGGGAAGTTTTCCGTTTACGGGCAAGCGGGCGTAAAGCTAAGACGCTTTCCGTGTCCGGACGCGGTGCAGCGTTTACGCTGCTCCGCAGAGCCGGGACCCACATCGAACTGATGGACCCCGGATCTGCAGCGCACCCACCCATAGTGCGTCGAAGACGCGCGTAAACGCGCTGATGGCGCTGCGCAGCATCCGGGGGACGCCCTACGACGCCACAGATTCGAATTTCAAACAGCCGTCATTGCGCGGTTGCTGCCGACCGATCCGGCGGGTGAAG
>Ga0209167_10000296_pt1 | contig 42191 bp, 42 predicted proteins | sample Coa_R1_9_FD_187154 | JGI IMG/M metagenome (GOLD analysis project Ga0209167, IMG submission 187154) | Surface soil microbial communities from Centralia Pennsylvania, which are recovering from an underground coalmine fire - Coalmine... | ecosystem: Environmental > Terrestrial > Soil >...
CGAGGACACGATTGAGGTTGCCGCCAAGCCCCTCTCAGATCGCGCTCAATTGTTGGGTCAGTTCGCACCGCTACTGATTCCTGCGGTGGTGTTTCCCCTGGTGCTGGGGATTGCCCGGGAACAGTTCTGGTGGGCGGTCGCGCTGGCGCTGGGGTCTTTCGGCGCGGCGGGAGTGCGCATGTTCGTGGTGCAGCGGCAGGTTCTGGCCGGAACGCACGAACTGGAGAAGAACCTGGCGCTGCTCCAGGGCATCACCGAAGGAACGACGGACGCGGTATTTGTAAAGGATCTGGAAGGCCGCTATCTGATGATCAATTCCGCCGGGGCCAAGATTTTGGGCCGTGGCATCCCCGAAGTTCTGGGCAAAGACGACGTGGAATTGTTTCTGCCGGAAGTGGGCCGGGTGATCATGCAGCGCGACCGTGAAGTGGTGGAGTCGGGCCGAGTGCAGACTTACGAGGAATTCGGGACGGCGGCGGGCGTGACGCGGCTCTATCTTTCGACCAAAGGACCGTTTCGCGCGCCGAGCGGGCAAGTCGTGGGGTTGCTGGGAATTTGTCGTGACATTACTGACCGCAAGCGCGCGGAGGAGGAAATCCAGCAATCGCAGCAGCGGTTGCAAGTGCACGTCGAGCACACGCCGCTGGCGGTGATTGAGTGGGATATGAAATTCCGCGTGACGGCGTGGAATCCGGCGGCCGAGCACATTTTTGGCTATACCAGGGCCGAGGCGCTGGGTCAGCACGGGCAATTTCTGGTGGCGCCGCAGTATCGCGAGGCCGTAGATAAAGTCTGGCGCGAACTGCTGGCGGGCCAGGGCGGAAAGCGCAGCAGTCCGAATGACAACGTCACCAAAGATGGACGCACCATTTCCTGCGAATGGTACAACACGCCGCTCGTGGATGATTCCGGCCGGGTGTTTGGGGCGGCGTCGCTGGTGCACGATGTGAGCGAGCGCGTCGGGCTGGAAGAACGGCTGCGGCAGTCGCAGAAAATGGAAGCGGTGGGGCGGCTGGCGGGCGGCGTAGCCCACGACTTCAACAATCTGCTGACCGTGATCATGGGCTACACGCAGATTCTGTCCGATGGCGTCCCCGAAGGCAGCCGGTTGGCGGAGAGCGCGCTGCAGATCAAGTCGGCGGCCGACCGCGCTTCCGGCATTACTCGGCAACTGCTGGCTTTCAGCCGCAAGCAGGTGCTCTCGCCGCGGGTTATCAGCCTGAACGACAGCCTGTTGAATCTGGAGACGATGTTGCGGCGGCTGATCGGAGAAGACATTGAGGTGCTGGTCGCGCCGGCGGCCGACCTGGGGTCAGTGAAAGCGGATCCGGGGCAGATCGAGCAGGTCATCATGAATCTCGCACTGAACGCGCGTGATGCCATGCCCTGTGGAGGAAAGCTCACGCTGGAGACGGCCAACATGGAACTCGACGGCTCCTACGCGGCGGAACATAGTCCGGTGCAGCCAGGGCGTTACGTGATGCTGGCCGTCAGCGATACCGGCGAAGGCATGTCGGAGGAGACGAAGGCGCGAGTCTTCGAGCCGTTCTACACCACCAAGGAAGTCGGCAAAGGAACGGGCCTCGGTCTCTCGACCGTCTATGGGATCGTCAAGCAAAGCGGCGGTTATATCTGGGTTTACAGCGAGCCGGGGCAAGGCACGGCGTTCAAGATTTATCTGCCGCGCGTGGATCGCCCGGCCGAACCGCTGGGCACGGAAAAACCGTCCAGCCGCGTGCTGCGCGGGACCGAGACCCTCCTGCTGGTGGAAGACGATCCGCAGCTGCGCGAATTGGCCAGTTCCGTGCTGCGCCATTGCGGCTACCGGGTGCACGTTGCGTCTACGCCAGAAGAAGGACTGCGTTTGAGCCAGAGCGACCGGGACATCGGCCTGCTGGTGACGGATGTGGTGATGCCGCGGATCAACGGCCGGCAACTGGCGGAACAGATCCACCAGTTCGCGCCCAATCTGAAAGTGCTGTACGTTTCCGGATACACCAGCAATGCGATTGCGCAATATGGCGTGCTGGAAGAAGGAATCAGTTTTCTGCCCAAGCCGTTTACCCTGGCGGCGCTGATCGCAAAGGTGCGGGAAATTCTCGACAGCAGCGGGCAGGCGACAAAAAGCGCGGGCGCGCCATAGCCAGTGAAGCGGGAAGTCCTAGCCTGCCTTGCGGGTTTCTTCGAGGACCTTATCGAGTGCGTCAGAGAGTTGAAGGGCGCGCTTCTGGTAATCGCTGGCGCCGCGTTCGCGGCTCTTCTTGAGCATGTTGTATTCGTCGGCGATATTCAGCGCGGCGAGCACGGCGAGGCGGACGGTATCAATCGTATTGGTAGCCTCGGCGACGGCGCGCATCTTCGAATCCACGTACTCGGCCAGTTTAAGAATGTAGTCCGGGTCGGAACCGCGCAGATTGTAGGCTTGATCGAAGATTTCCACGCGCACGCTGGCGTTCTGCGCATCCTTGACCGCCGGATTCTTGGTGGCAGTAGCCATATTTTTTCAGCGCGTCAGCTGGCTTCGGCGATGGATTCGATCTGCTCCAGCATTTTTTCCACGCGGGCGCGGATCACTTCGCGCTCCTTGCGCAGCTGCACCGCCTCGCGCCGCAACGAAGATAATTCTTCGTCCCGCTCCTGCAACTGCTGCCGCAGCCGCTCCGCGTCGCGCTCCGACGCGGCCTGGGCCTGGCGTGCGGTCTTGACCATCTCTATCGTGCGATAAACCTTGTGCTCGAGCGCTGCAAAATCGTCAGCCGGAACCTGTTCGGTCAACGGTTCAACTGCATTTAAAGCCATGAGTGCGCCTACCTCTGGGAAATGTTCAGGGACTGATCCGAGTATACTCCAGCCGCTTGTGGAGAAACGGCCCGAATGTGCCAGGTTCGGAGCGCGGCGCGGGGTCAGTGAGTACCGGGCGCGGCTCCCGATTCGGGAAGCCGCTCGCACAGGCGACGGACGATCTATAATGCCGCTGCCGCGCGGAAAAGATTCCGCGTTCACGCCTCGAAAAAAATCCGCGGAACCGCATAGGGGAGGACTGCACATGAAACGCTGGTCTGGGATCGCTTTTCTGATCGTGGGATTGTTCCTGATAGCAGCCGGGTTGCCGATCAACGCCGCGGCCAAGACGATTGTGGCCATGAAAGACGCCCAGGGGAAAGATGTAGGCAGAGTCATCGTCTGGGACGACGGTACCGGGGTAAGGCTCAAGGTCGAGGTGCATGACCTGACTCCGGGGTAACATGCCATTCACTTCCACCAGATTCCGAAGTGCGAAGGCCCGGACTTCAAGTCGGCGGGCGGACACTTCAACCCTGAAGGGAAGAAACACGGATTCGATAATCCGGAAGGCCATCATGCCGGAGACATGAGGAACTTCACGGTGGACGCTCAGGGCACGGGCAAAGCCAATCTGCGGGACGAAGAGGTCACGCTCAAAGACGGCCCGCATTCTCTGTTGACCAATGGCGCGGCAATCGTGATTCATGCCAAGGCGGACGATTACAAGACTGATCCGTCGGGCAATTCGGGGGATAGGGTGGCCTGCGGGGTGATCACAAAGTGAGTCGGGAGTCCTGAGTCGTGAGCGGCGGGTTGCGAACAAAAAGCAGATTTCTCGCTGGCCGTCGCTGCGCTTCGGGCGGCGCTCGGAATGACACAGAGTAGCGGTGAGAGTGCGCTGGGAAGGTTTGAATTCGCCGCGAAACACGTAGCTCCGGACGCACTCGTCCGGAGCGGGCTTCGGGCGGACGAGCGCGTCCGCCCCTACGTGATCCTGTCTCATGTCCGAAGGTGCAGCTTGGCCAGGCGCCTGGCGGCTTCGTCGAGGGTTTCCGATTTCTTGCAGAAGGCGAAGCGGACCTGTTTCGCGCCGTCGCCCGGATCGCGATAAAAACTCGACCCCGGCACCGTGGCCACGCCGATTCCCTGAACCAGATATTTGGCAAACGCGACATCATCGCTGTAGCCGAAGGCGGAGATGTCGGTCATGACGTAATAGGCGCCGCGCGGAAGAAAACATTTGAAGCCGGCAGCAGTCAAGGCGGGCAGCAGGTGGTCGCGGCGCGCGCGGTAGCCCTCGGCCAGCCTCGTGTAGTACTCCTGCGGCAAGCTTAATGCTGCAGCGCCGGCTTCCTGCAGGGGCGCGGGCGCGCCGACGGTGAGGAAGTCGTGCACCTTGCGGATTGCGTTGGTGATTTTCTCCGGCGCAACCGCCCAGCCCACACGCCATCCCGTCACGCTGTAAGTTTTCGACATGCCGTTGATCGTGACGGTGCGTTCGCGCATGCCGTCAAGCGAAGCCATGGAGATGTGCTCGGTGCCGTCGTAGAGGATGTGCTCGTAGATTTCGTCGGTGATGGCCAGCACGTCGAACTCGACGCACAAGTCGCGGATGAGTTCGAGTTCCGCGCGGGTAAAAACCTTCCCGGTCGGATTGTTGGGCGTGTTAACGATGATAGCTTTTGTGTTGCGGTCGAAGGCGCGGCGCAATTCCTTTTCGTCGAAGGTCCACTCACCGTTTCCATCTTGCGGCGGGCGCAGCTTCACGAACTTCGGCCGGGCGCCGCTGAGTACGGAGTCCGGACCGTAGTTCTCGTAAAAAGGCTCGAAGATGACCACTTCGTCGCCCGTGTTGCAAACGGCCAGCAGCGTTGAAATCATGGCCTCGGTCGAGCCGCAGCAGACGGTGACTTCCTTTTCCGGATCCACGGAAATGCCTTGCCAGACGCGCATCTGGCGCGCAATGGCGTTGCGCAGATTTTTCGCGCCCCAGGTGATGGCGTATTGATTCACGTCGGCGGCGACGGCCTGCTGCGCGGCCTGCTTGATCTCGGCGGGGGCGGGAAAATCGGGAAATCCCTGGGCCAGATTGACGGCGCCATGCAGCTTGGCCTGGCGCGTCATCTCGCGAATTACCGACTCGGTGAAGTGCTCGACCTTATCGCTGAGGAAATGTTTGGAGCGGGTCGAAATGCCGTCATTCATAACAGCAGGCAGACTAGCACAGCGGCGCCAGTGAACGGTTCAGCCTTCTATTCTTGCGAAACTCCGGCGTAGTATCCGGCGCGAGCCTGAATTTTGTAGTTCTGCTTGTTCTTGATTTCCAGCTTGCGATAGCTGCCGTCGAGTTTGGTGTTGAGCGGGGTGTATCCGATGTTGTACTGGCTGCGCAGTTCGGCGGCGATCTGGTCGAAGGCGTCGCGCAGCTTGTCGAAGTTATTGCCCACGTTGATGACGCGGCCGCCGGTAGCTTCCGTCAGTTTTTTCATATCGCCCTCGCCGTAGTAGGTCATGCCTCCGGCGAAGTAGCTGCCGCGGTCGGCGCAGAGCAGCACGTAGACGATGGCATCGGCCTTCTGCGAGGCTTCGATGGCATCTTTGATTTTGAGCTGGCTGCCTTCGTCCTGGCCGTCGGTGAGCAGAATCATGGCCTTGCGGCCGACCTCTTTGGCGAGCATGTCGTGAGCGGAGAGATAAACCGCGTCAAACAGCACGGTGCCGCGGTTCATTCCCGGAGCCGTGGGGACGGGGCCGCCACCCGCGCCAGGGAGGGGGCCGGTACCGTAACCGGAGTTGATCTTGACCTTGTTCATGGCGTTCTGCAGGCGGCGAACGTCGTTGGTATAGTCCTGCACGAGCGAGGCGTCAATGTTGAAATCAATGACGTACGCTTCGTCTTTGTTGGTGAGAATCTGCTTGAGGAAGGCACCCCCTACTTCTTTCTCCATGTCGAGCACCCGGAGCTGGCTGCCGGAAGAGTCAATCAGCATGCCCAAAGTCAGGGGCAAGTTGGTCTCGGGGGTGAAGTACTTGATGGTCTGCGGCTTGCCATCCTCGAAGACCTCGAAGTCATCTTTGGTGAGATTGGGCATGAGCGCGCCGTGCTTGTCTTTTACGTTGAAGAAGATGGAGACCACGTTGACGTTGGCCTTGATGGTGGGCAGCGGCTCCTGGGAATCGGAGTTGGCCGGCTTTTGGCCGGAGTCGGACGACGGCTGGGCGGGTGGCTGCTGGGCGAATGCGGATGGGCCAGCGCAAACCGTGGCGCAGAAGAGGGCCAGGGCAAAGACTGCCAGCAAGCATGTTTGGGACGAAAGACGGGAAAGTTTGCGCATGAGCGGTTCGGGTTCCTTGTTGGGCGTGTTCCGACTAGTTTAATCTTGTAGCTTAGATGCACCAAATGGGACGGGACTGGCATCCCAGAACGGTGACAGGGGCATTTTAATGCGGTGGGACGGTCTGGCGGGCGATCCGCGAGGCAAGAGCCGGATTCTTACCGGCCAGAGGAAACGCATGAGGCTGCGAATGGCGGGGATCGATAAGGTGGCAGTCGCGGGATTGCTCCTGCTTACGGCTGTGGTAGCGGGGCCGCGGCTGGAGGCGCGCGCAGAAGCTTCGTCACGGCAGGCTTCGCAGAACCAGGGGCCTTCTTCAGCACAACCGAGCCAGAGTTCCGACCAGAACCAGTCTCCGGCGCAGCCGGCGGCGAATTCGCAACCGGATCAGGACATTCCCGACACGCCTTCGGTAGTGCAGCCTCCGCCCGCCAAATTTCCGGAAACGCCGGTGGGTCCCGCTGCTCCAGCGCCGGGCGTGAATGACAATGCGCAGCCGGCAGCGGACACAACCGCCCCGCCACCCAAGCCGAAGATCGAAACGATTCCTCCGGGCACGGGGGAGCGGAATGTAATCAATCCTGAAGAGCCGCTGTATAAGATCGTCACGAAAGTGAATTTCGTCCAGATCCCAGTTATGGTGAAGGACACCGATGGCCGCCGGGTGGACGGTTTGCTGCCGAAAGACTTTGTCGTACTGGAGGACGGCCAGAGGCAGACGCTGACTTTCTTCACCAGCGATCCTTTTCAGCTTTCCGTGGCGGTGCTGCTCGATACCGGCATGTCGGACGTGGCGGTGCAAAGGATGAACGAGACCTATACCGCGCTGGTAGGGGCGTTCAGCCGCTACGACGAAGTTGCGATCTACACCTACAGCAGCACGGTAAGCCAGGTCACCGACTACACGGCAAGAAGCGAACGGTTGACGGCCGAGCTTGATCAGATAAAAACAGTGCGCGGCGGCAGTTCCGGACCTCCGGTGCTGAATGGGCCGTTTTCAGCCAACGGCCCGATCGTGAACGGAGCGCCAATCGGAGGGCCGGTGATTGCGCCAGTGAACACTCCGGAAAGAGAATCGCACGTCCTGAACGACGCGATTCTGCGGGCGGCGCGCGACTTGTCCCAGCGCGACCGGTCCCGGCGCAAAGTAATCTTTGTGATCAGTGACGGCCGCGAGCAGGGCAGCCAGGCCAGCTACCGCCAAGTGCTGAAGGTCCTACAGACGGATAACATCCAGGTGAAAGCGATCGTGATGGACACCAACGCCCTGCCCGGGGTAAAGCAGATCGAGAAGCTGCACCTGCCACTGCAGGGTTACAGCGACATTCTGCCCAAGTATGTCTCGGCGACCGGCGGCGGGCAGGTTTTCCGCGAACTTACACGCAATTCGATTGAAGAGGCTTATGCGGAGATTACCTCCGAGGCGCGCAACCAGTACACGCTGGGGTACGTTCCGACGATCATCGCTTCGGCCAAGCAGGCGGCGAGGGCCTACCGAACCATCGAAGTCAGAGTGGACAAGCGCGGCCTGAAGATCTACGCCAAGGACGGCTACTACCCGGCGCTGGGCGGCCGGTAGCGGCGACAAGCGGCCCGACTGTGCGCGCTTTCTGATTTCCATGCAGGTGTTTAGGGGCGGCGACGCACCGGGGGTCACCTGAGTAACCTGCCCGGTCAGGGCAGCGTGTGATATAAAAACCCCGAGCCTATATCAGGACATTTTTGCGCGTGCCCGGGTCAGGGCTGAGTGTGTGCCCGTATTTTTGAGGAAAGCCTTTGAGTTTCATCAACTTCGCAGCCCGCGAAATCAACTGCAAGATCGTCTACTATGGCGCCGGACTGGGCGGCAAAACGACGAATCTGCAGGTGATCTACCAGAAGACGGCGGACCAGCAGAAGGGCAAGATGATTTCACTGGCGACGGAAACCGAGCGTACGCTGTTCTTCGATTTCCTTCCGCTCGATCTGGGCTCAGTGCGCGGGTTCAAGACTCGCATTCACCTCTACACCGTCCCCGGCCAGGTCTTTTATGACGCCAGCCGCAAGTTGATCTTACGCGGCGTGGACGGCATCGTGTTCGTGGCTGACTCGCAGGAGCAGCGCCAGGACGCCAACGTCGAGGCGCTCGATAACCTGATGGCCAACCTGAAAGAACACGGCTACGACTTCAACAAGATTCCCTACGTGCTGCAGCTCAATAAACGGGACCTGCCCAACATTCTGCCCGTGGACCTGCTCTCGACCGAACTGCGCAAGAAGAACGAGCCAGTGGTCGAGGCGGTCGCCTTCCAGGGGGTCGGCGTGTTCGAGACCTTGAAGGAAATCGCGAAACAGGTGCTGCAGGAACTGAAGGCCGGCGGGTAGGAATCAAGCAGCAATCGCCGATCATCCCGTTGTAATCGTTTTTCCCGTCAGCAAGATCCAGGCTCGATCAGAGTTACGTTCTCCGGAAGGCCAGCCGCGCGTATCCCAGGATGAGGCCGAGTGCGCCATACACGGCGGCGTTCATCGGGGCAAGCAGGAAAAAAGTGGCTTTGAGCGAAGGATCGAACGTCATCCTTACGAAATACAACGGACACAGCGAGAGCATCAGTTGGGGATCGAGATCCCAGCGGTGCGGAGCCAGATAGGCGACGAGTGCCAGAAGATAGAAAATCGCCGCGAAGCCGCCCAGCCATTTGAGGGGCGACAAAAATAAGTGTTCATCGTCCCGATCTTGCTTGCAGGCTCTCGCGATCCAGGAGCGGGGCAATACGGCCAGCATCACGCTGCAAAGTCCGACCAGTCCAAGGGCAGCCACGAAGATGACCCATTCGCTTTGAACCGGCAGCTCCGCGCCCCGAAGCAGCACGAACGGAACGGCGGTGAAAAGTGAAGTCGCTCCGCAGAGAAAGAATACGACGCGAGCGGTGGCCCTGAGGGCACGTCCCGACATGGCGCAAATTTTAGCAGCGGCTCGGAGTTGGACGACAGCGGAATGGGGCAGCCCGAATTTTCCTAGAAGAAATAAATCACGTCGCCGGCCAGCATGAGCTGGTTTTTCTTGGTCCCGTTGTCGTAGGCGGGGACGTCGTAGGAGCGTTCAAAGCGCAGCTCGGGACGCAGCAACACGGTGGTTCCGATCCAGTGACCCCAGCCGATCAGATGCTCGGAGTACTTCGTCCTGAAGCCGCTGCGCTGGCCCTTGATGTCGTTGAAAAATTCGTTGCGGATGGTCAGATAATTTTTGGCATTGAATTGTTTCTCGGTGTAGTTGACGACCGCGGTTTCCGGCGCGTAGCAGGTGAGCTGGCCGGCATTGCAATAGGCGCCATTGGCGTTGGTTTCGGTCGGAAGCGGGTTGGCTACGTTTCCGGCGATATTCGGGACGTCTTTTTCCCACATGTACCACCACTCGGTGGAAGTGTGCCACGACGGATTGATCTTGTGATACCAGGTGTAATACACGCTCTGCAGATTGTTGTAGGCGTATTTCTGATCGTTGAGCGAATTCAGGCAGGCATAGATATCGTCGCCGCCACTGTGCCAGTAGTAGGAGACGCAGGCGTTGAGCGTGGGCTTGGCGTCGGAAGTCCAGGGCGCGACGTCGTTGCCGGCGGAGAGGCCGGCCTGCACTTGCCAGTGATCGTCGAACTTGATGGTCGCGTTGATGCCGGTCTGCGTATAAGCGTCGAAGGTATAGAGCAGCGAGTGGCTGTAGGTGTAGTTATTGGGCGCGAGCTGGGCCTCGATGTCGGGCAGGGAGATGTAGCGGCCGATGCGGAGGTTCATCCCCTGCGCGACCTGCGGGAAATAAAGGTCCACATAAAACATGACCGGATCGTAGCCGTACTCCTTGCCGATGACGCCGTTCGCATGAGTGCTGCCGAGCAGTTGCTGGCTGAAGATGCCCTTAGCGGTGGTGAAGCGGTAGTCAATTCCGTAGAGCTGGGCAAGGCGGAATCCCCAATCGAAATGATCGGTCTGCACCGTATCCGGCTGGCGCTCGATGAAAAGCACCTGCTGATCGGCTTGCACCGAGTTGGGCACGAGTGCGTAAGCGGCGGGCGCGTTGCCGTAAGGACCGCGATCGGAGGTGCTGACATTGAATCCGGCGTTGAGCCAGCCATAGATCTGGACGCCGCCGCGCTTCCAGGCGTCGCCGTGCGAGCCGCTCCAGATGGCCTGCATGAGGGGCGAACTCTGAGTCCAGGGCTTGCCGATCACGGGAGAGCCGCCGTAAGGCCAGTCGGTAAATGGGAACGGAGGATCGCTTTCCGGGGAGGGATCGCTGCGGAAGGCGGGAGCGGCAGGGGACGGGTTTGTGGAGGGCGGCTGAGAAGATGCTTTCCAGTCGTCGGCGTACGCCCGGGCAATGCGGTGGAGGAAACTGCCGGGGTCGGTTGGTGACGACGGAGTGGACGAGGCATCTTGAGCGAGCGCTGGCAAAGCGGATAGAAGAAACAAAACAATTGAAAAATGAAATATGAGGTGGGCCGATCGGGACATCCCTCGACGATAAGGGGCAACGCGTAAGGATTGCGTAAAGCGGCCCTTAAGTTTTCGATAGGAAGGATCGGAGAAGACGCCGGCGGCGGGACACTCATCGCGGAAGGCGTGGCCTTCGTCTCGACAATACGGGGCGCTAGGAGTAATTTGGAGCGTTCGTGCGCGTGCCGGGCAACGACCCGGCCGACTCGTGAAAGCGGGGACAAACATATGCGTTCGTGGCAAAAATTCTTTTCGGTTATTCAGGCCGGAATGCTTGGCGCGGGGATGGTTGGTGCTGGGATTCTGGCTGCAAGCGGACTTCTGCCCGCGCAGAGCGGCTCATCCTCGATGCACAGCGTCGAAATCGGCGATATGGATCGCAAGGCGCAGCCCTGCGACAATTTTTATGATTTTGCCAATGGCACATGGCGGGCGAATAATCCGATTCCGCCTTCGATGTCGCGCTGGAGCCGGCGCTGGCAGGCGGGAGAGTTCGCCAAGGACCGGCTGCACGAGATCCTGGAGCAAGTTTCGGCGGAAAAGAGCACGGTGAAGGGCAGTACCGACGAGATCATCGGCGACTACTACGGCGCCTGCATGGATGAGTCGCGAGTGAACGCAAGAGGGATGGATCCGATCAAGCCATGGTTCGCGAAAATTGACGGAGCCCGCGACATTGCAGCGCTGCAAGGGGTGATCGCGGAAATGCACGACATCCTGGTGACCGCGCCTTTCGCCATGGGCAGCCAGCAGGATCCGCATAAGCCGGAGTGGGTGCTGGCGGATTTCGGGGCGAGCGGGCTGAGCCTTCCGGATCGCGATTACTATCTGAAACCCGATGCGCGGTTCAAAGAGGCGCGGGAGAAATACGTTGCGCATGTGACGGCCATGCTGAAACTGGCGGGATGGGATGCGAAGTCGGCGGCGGCCGGAGCCGACACGGTCATGACGATGGAGACGAAATTGGCCGAAGCGTCGCTGGATAACGTCGCGCTGCGCGACCCGGCGGCGACCGATCACAATATGACGTTCGCGCAGCTCGAGGAACTGGCTCCGCACTTTCACTGGGCCGGCTATTACAAGCACAGAGGCCTGCCCACCAGCGTGGACATGAACGTGGATCAGCCGAAGTTCATGCAGGAGTTCGACCGGCAGCTGCAGCAGACGCCGCTGGCGGACTGGAAAGTGTATTTGAAGTGGCAGCTGCTGAATTCGACCGCAGGATCGCTCTCCGCGCCATTCGTGGAAGAAGATTTTGCCTTCAATGGGGCGTACCTTGCCGGCGCGAAAGAGATGAAACCGCGCTGGAAACGCTGCGTGGAGTCCACGGATCAATTGCTCGGCGAAGCTCTGGGCCAGAAATACGTGGAGAAGTATTTCCCGCCGGCGGCGAAGGCGCGCATGCAGGAGATGGTAAGAAATCTGCTGCTGGCGATGCGCGATGACATCCTGAGCCGCCCCTGGATGAGCGACGACACCAAGGAAAAAGCGATGGCGAAGATCGCCACGTTCAATCCGAAGATCGGATATCCGGACAAGTGGAAGGATTACAGCCACGTGGAAATCCGGCGTGACGACTTCTTCGCCAGCATGATTGCCGGGCGGGAATTTGTGGAGCAGGACGACCGGGCGCAGATCGGCAAGCCGGTGGACCGCGGACGCTGGGGCATGACGCCGCCTACGTCGGACGCGTATTACAACCCGCTGATGAACGAGATCGTGTTTCCGGCGGGCATTCTGCAGCCGCCCGCGTTCGATATGAACGCGGTGGACGCGGTGAACTACGGCGCGATCGGGGTGGTGATCGGGCACGAGATTTCGCACGGGTTCGACGACCAGGGCGCGCAGTTTGATTTTCTCGGACGGCTGCGCGACTGGTGGACCGACAAGGATCTGAAAGATTTCCAGACCAGAGCGGCCTGCGTGGCCGACCAGTTCGATCACTATTTCATTGAGGAAGGCGTGCATCACAACGGCAAGCTGGTGCTGGGCGAGAGCATCGGCGATCTCGGCGGGGCGAAAATCGCGTACCGCGCGTATGAGAAGTCGCTCGAAGGCAAGCCGCGGCCGGCGGATGTGGACGGCTTCACGCCCGAGCAGCAGTTCTTCATCGCGTGGGGACAGTTCCGCGGCGACGCCATGCGTCCGGAATTCCAGCGGCTGATGGTGCAGAGCGATCCGCATCCGGTGTCGAAATTCCGGGTGATCGGCCCGCTGTCAAATCTGCCGGAGTTTCAGAAAGCGTTCAGTTGCTCGGCCGATTCGCCCATGGTGCGGCCGGAGGGTAAACGCTGCGAAGTCTGGTGATTTCACTGAACTGGATTCGGTGAGGCCGACTCCGGCCGGGTAATGAGCATCTCGAATTCCGCCTGCTCGCCGGCCGAGGCGATGCGTACGCCGCGGGTGGTCTTGCTGTCCTTGCTGCACTGCAGATAGAAGAATCCCGGGTTCGAACCGAAAATGGCCACGGTGTGGTGGCCCTCGTAAAAAGTGGCCTTGAGGCTCGGGAAAGGCGGAGTGTCGGCGTTCGGCGGCGCGACGTTTCGGTGCAGGTTGACGAATGTGCTAAGGCTGCGGATCGCTTCCGGATCCGTCAGGCGATAGGCACCCTTGCCATAAGGCGCCGACCCGGGTGGAAGAAAGATCATGACGCTGGTCGCGGTCGTGATGGCCGGGCAGGCGGCGGGCTCTCCGGATTGATCCAAAGACAGGATCTGGTTCGCGCTGGGAGCGCAGGCCGTAAAAACCAGAATCGCCAAGGAAATGCACGCCAGGGCTGAGCAACGCACGCGATCCATGCCGCCATTTTACGAAGCACTCGGGCGCTTCGCGGCGTTACCGAGGTAAGCGCAGGTTGCGGTTTTCTGCTGCCCGGGGCGTGGAGCCTCCTCTAGCCTGACTGTGGGACGAAGTGTGTCGAGTCCCACGGACCGCCATCGTTGATTCCTTCTGCGCTTATCTTTTTTCGCTCGTCGAATCCTGCCGGTCTGGTGGTGTGGTGCGGGTTCGGCATTTTCGGCGGGGCGTGGCTTTTCTATCGCGGATTCCGGTTGCTGCAGGAGCGACGCCTGATTCTGGATACGCCGTTTTCGAAGATTCGCAGCGCGCCCATGGGCTTGGTGGAAATCAGCGGGCTCGCGGTCGGTCCCTACAATCTGATTGCTCCGCTCACGGCGCGTCCCTGCTACTACTACCGCACATTGGTGTGGGAGCTGCAGCAGCGGGGCAAGAACAAACAATGGGTGAAGGTGGCGGGCGATTGCATGTACGTCCCGTTTTTTGTGGACGACAACACGGGCCGCATGCTGGTGGATCCGCGGGGCGCGGACCTGGACCTGCATCGCGATTTCACGCAGGAATTCAGCGACTCGTTCTTCACGACCAAGGAGCCGGTTCCGACCAGTGTGCGCCAATTTCTGGCGCGTCACGGCGTGGCCACGCACAACCGTATCAAAGTCGAGGAGTGCTGCATCAAGCCCAAGAATGCGCTGTTCGTTCTGGGCACGCTGGCGGAGAACCCGGGAATCGAAGTGAACGCGAAAGCGATGGAAGATCATGATTCGAGCACGGCCCGGTTCAAGCCGGGATTTTCGTTATCGTTGAATCTGGGCACGCAGACAGCGAACCCGGTTGACGCCGGCTTTGATGATCGGCTGGCGATGCTGACGGCATCGCAGGTGTTGCGCTTACCATCCCCGGCCGCTCCGGCCAAGGCGGCAGACATGAGCCAGCAGGAGAAAGTGGCGGCCGCTCTGTTGAAGGCGGGAATTACCAGCCCGGCGGCGTGGGCTGCCGGCGGCATCGGCGCAACGGGCCCGGCTGCCGTAATCGCGGATAGTTCTTCGGCCGGCACGGGTGACGGCCACGGCGGGGGCAACGGATTCGAAGTCCGACCGCCGACCGTGCTGCGCAAGGGCCAGAACGACCAGACATTTCTCATCTCGTGGCGCAGCCAGCAGGAAATCGCGCGTTCTCTGCAATGGAAATGCTCTCTGATGATTTGGGGCGGACCGGTGCTGGCGCTGGCCAGCCTGTCGCTGCTGCTCGCATTCTTCCACCTGCTGTAGGACGCGACGTCAGGCATGAGACCGGCATCATCTCTCTAACATGCCGGGCGATAGCGCGCCGCCGACCCTCTAGTACAATCAGGCTGTGAGTGACGCTGTCCGCATTGGAATTCTCGGCGATTTCAATCCCGAATTCCGCTCCCACGACGCCACCAACGACGCCCTGCAGCACGCTGCCCACAAACTCGGCATCGCCGTGGAGTCGGAATGGCTTCCGACGCCGGGCATGGCCGAAGCGGACGGGGTGAAGCGGCTGGAGGCATTTGACGGCTTGTGGGCGTCGCCCGGCAGTCCCTATAAAAGTTTCGACGGCATGTTGCGAGGCATTCAGTTCGCGCGCACGCGCGACTGGCCGTTTCTGGGGACGTGCGGCGGATTTCAGTATGCCTTTCTCGAATTCGCGCGCAATGTGTTGGGCATTTCGGATGCGGACAGCGCCGAGAATAATTCGGGCTCGAAAAACATTGTGATTTATCCGGTGGCTTGCGCGGTTCCCGACCGGAAAGGCGATGCGCCGAAGCTTTCCGGCGCGATTCCGGAAATCCGCCTGCGGCCGGGATCATATCTGCAGACCTTTTACGGCAAAGACCGCGATACGGTGAAGGAAGAGTTTTTCTGCAACTTCGAGATCAATCCGGAATTCGAGTGGGCGGCCATGGAGGCGGGCTTCCCCGTGGTTGCGCGCGGGCCGGAGGGCGAGATTCGAGCCATCGAATCGCCGACCCACCGGTTTTTTGTGGCCACCTTGTTTCAGCCGCAGCTTTCGTCCACCGAGAAGAAGCCGCATCCCGTGGTGCTGGCCTTTGTGCAGGCCGCTGCGGACTGGGGCAAGAAGCGTCTGGATGACAGCGTGCTGGAATAGCCAGAGCCGCTGACCCGAAAACACACGAAGTTACGAAAGTCCAAGCACCATACGGTTACCTTCCCCGTCCCCAAGCGTATCTGTCGCCTCTGCCCGCCCCTCGCTAGACTCGTTCGGATCGCGATTTGAGCTGGAGTCCATCGGGAGCGATGCGCAGCTATGCACATGCAATTGACGAACTCGGTCCGGATCCCGTTTTCCACTCTGGTCGGCTACATCCCGATTGCGGCCACACTTGTGACCACACTGTTCAGCGTGGTTCTGGCGCGGGCCACGCTGCGCTACGTTGAAGCCACCGACAAGGGCTTGGCGCTGGCGCGCGAGGAATTCGAGCGCGAGTGGTCGCCGGATCTGCACATCAAGCTGGAGCGCATTTCGTCGACGGAAACGCGCGTGATCGTAACGAACCTGGCCAAGACGTCGGTGCTGCTGCAGTTGCTGCAATTGCGCAAGCTCTCGCACGCCACGCCGTTCGAGCGCTGCCGGTTAAATGATCCCCTGGTGGGTGGCTCGACGTGGACGCAGGAAATGGGGCGGCGCATTCTGGCCTGCACCGGCAACGAATTCGACGGCCCGATCGCGGCGGCCATGACGTTTTATGCTGCGGGACGCATGTATCGCACGGACTGGTTCCGCTCGCAGATTCAAGTGCGTGACGGCCGCATCGTAAGCCTGGAGCCGAGCACGATGCCAACCCGACGGGTTCGCGTGGTCGAGCGCAAGGGCCAGCCGGAGCGGCGCAGGGACTTCGTACAGGACGTGACCGAGGGAGTTTCATCGAAGGCGGCAGCGGCGGGAAGCGGCGGATTGTGATGGTCGCGAAGACGAGCGCGGAGGAGCGGTGGTAACCTTACCGCCGTTCTGCGGAATTCGGATTCGGCGATAAAGATGAGCCGCGATCTGCCGATGTTCCCTGCATGATCAACTCTGTCAGCAGTTCGCACATCAGCCAGGCTGAAACCAATCCTCAGCCTGCCCCCAGCAAAGCACAACCGGCAGCGGCCAGTAATTCGCTGCCGCAAGACCAGGTCTCGCTGAAGAGTAGCGGCGACGTGGATCGCGACGGCGATACGAAGTAGCTGTTTTTTGTTCGATTGTCATACGGGACGGGCTGAGCGGCCCGTCCCTGTTCCTGCTGGTTCGCGGTTTGGTTCTACGTCCCAGCTTCGATGCGGTTGACCGGCACGAAGCCGGTACGCGTCGTGCGAATTGGAGCGTAGCGGCTGCGAAAGTCCGTACAGTAGAGAACGTCAATCGTTACCGGACGGACCCCGCCGCCGAAGGTGCAGAAGACCGCATTGCGGCCGGTGGCGCCGTACTGCATGTGCACAAAGGCGCAGCCGGCGCAGAGGGCCGCGATGACGCTGGCCGCGAGAACGCCGCGCGACTTCACGCACAGCCCGCAGAATGGCGGTCACAATCGCAAGAAGAACAATACCGGGCATCGGAACCTCCTCTCTTTTTTCTCCTCTTCTGTTTTTCGGATCGTGCCCAGCGGTTTCTATTTGGTGGCCGGGGCTGGATCCGCCTTCTTCTCGTCTGCTTCTTTCTGGTAGGAAAGGCCGGAAGCAAATCCCGCGGTTTTGAAACCGGCGCGCTTGCGCTTCGGCGCTACGTTGATGCGAAGCGCCATTTCTTCCAGTTCCCAACGGTACGGCACGCTGCGATCGGCATAGTCGGTGCACTCCGCTACCTTGAACAGAACCGGATGGAACTTTTGCCAAGTGCAGAAGACAGCTTCCTCGCTTTCGCGAAAGCCTTTCTCGATGTGCGCATTGCGGCAAGTCCGGCAGAGGGACTCGCCCTCTTCGAGGGTGCCGCCTTTCACTTTGAGAGTAAGAGCCATAGTTGCTTTCTAATCGGACCACGGTCCGAGGCTGGGCTCGCCTGAGTGGCGGACTTATGGCGCGCAATGAACGGCTTCGCGCGCAAGTCTGCGCTCTAGTGAGAGCTTGCGCAAACAATGGCATTGGCCATTGAAGCGCTGGTTAGTGGATATGCGTTAAAGGGCGCCGAGAACTAACTGGCGCAATCGGACGACGCCCTAAAGCTGGCCCAGCCGGATTTCGGCCGCAGCAGCCCGCGTATCGAGTTGTGCGAATACGCCGTCAATGGGGCGTCCTTTCTGAAGAAGATGTCTGAAGATGCCACGGTTTCAGTTTTCGTGCAAGAGGAAAAATGCAATAAAAATGCAAAAAAAGAGCAGGATTTTGGCGGGAATCCTGCCCCTTTGCCGAACTGAAAGGCCCAGCCGATCCCTTCAGACTCGCTTCACGAAGCGAAGCGAAGCGGAGTTCATACAATAGCGGAGGCCGGTCGGTTGCGGACCGTCGTCGAAGACGTGGCCGAGATGGGCATCGCACTGCGTGCAGGAGACGGCAGTGCGGAACATGCTGGCGCTGCTGTCGCGTGATTCGGACACATTTTCTTCGGCAATCGGTTGCCAGAAGCTCGGCCAGCCGGTGCCAGAATCAAATTTGGTGAACGAATCGAACAGCGCGTTGTCGCAGCAGATGCAGCGGTAGATGCCGCGGTCGTGCAGGTTCCAGTACTTGCCGGTGAAAGCGATTTCGGTGTCGGCGTTGCGCGTAATGTCGTAAACGCCGGAGGGAAGTTGCTGATGCCACTCCGCGGCAGTCTTGATGATGCGCGGGACGGTAACTTTCTTCAGGCGCTTGCCGGAATCGTCGAACAGGACGATGGTGACGTCCTTTGACTTGGGTGCGGGCGCGGCCGAGACTTCGAACAGCTTGGACATTTTCCATTGCCACAAGGCCAGCCCGCCGATGGCAGCGGCAGCACTGCCCAGGAAGGCGCGGCGGCGCATCTTCGCGCCCACTTCACGATCAAGATCAGAATCGAACATAAGAATCAACTCTCCGAAATGAATCTACGCTCAATGTTTACTTCTCCTAACTTCTTCGTCACGATTACTTCTTGTAAAAGTCAGGAAACTCCTGGCGCAAATGCTCGACCTTGGGTGCATCGTTGAACATGATGTAGGGGTTGGTCGGATGTAGCGTCGCGTAGTTCTGGTGGTAGTCCTCGGCCGGATAGAACGCCTGCAGAGCGACCACTTGAGTCACGATGGGACGGGGGAAAACGTGTGCGCCATTCAACTGCGCGATGTAGGCATCGGCAATGCGCTTCTGATCGTCGTTACTGTAGAAGAGCACGGAACGATACTGCGTCCCTTCATCGGGACCCTGCCGGTTGAGTTCGGTGGGATCGAGCGCGACCGAAAAGAAGATGCGCAGCAGCTCTCCGTAGGAAACCTGAGAGGGATCGAAGACCACCTGCACCGACTCGGCGTGTCCGGTCTGGCCGGTGCTGACGATTTCGTATTCGGCGGTGCGTTTCGATCCGCCGGAATACCCCGATGTCGCGCTGACGACGCCCTTGATGTGCTGAAAGACCGCCTGAATTCCCCAGAAGCATCCGCCGGCAAATACCGTGGTTTCTTTTCCAGGTGCGGAGGCGTGCGGCGCGTCGGTAGCCGGAGCGGGCACGGGAACCGGGCTCGCGGCCCCGGCACGGGCGTTGCAGGCAGTAGTGGCCAAAAGGCAGGCCGCAAGGATCAAAAGGCGGCTTGGAGCGGGCTTCATCTTGATTTCTCCACTTGTAATACGTAACTACTCTAGCTGCCAGATTGGAGTGCGGAGGGCTAAAAAAGTTTCAGGGCGGCCCAGCCCTCGATCGCAGCCAATTGGGGCCTTCAGGCGCCCGGGGAAGTCTAACGGTCCCACCCTCGCACTTGCATTTTAGGCCGCGACGAGGATAATTGCCGTTCCCTCTTCCCCCGAGGAGGTTTCATGTTGCAGTGTCTTCGCGCCCGGCGCAGCCACTCCGGAGTGTGCCTGCCTGCTGGTATCCGGCGGATCGTTCCTGCCCCGACAACCGCAGTTCTCGGGATATTGATCCTCATTTCAAGCCTCGGGGCGTCCGGGTTTGCCCAGGGACCGGCGGCGAACTCCAATCCGACTTATCAGGCGCTGCGCACGCTCACGCTCAGCGGAGAGGGCGTGTCGGTCAACAACTTCGAATTAAAGCGTGAAGCAGGAACCTTTCACCTGCATTCCGGGACGGTGTGCTTCACGGCTGCGGTCAACGGGAAGGTGACGGGTGCTGTCTTTCAGGGCGACGGGAATTTTGTTCTCGATCCGCCGACCGACGGCGAGCGGAGTTCGCTGAAGCTGCTGACCAAGGAGAACGAATTCAGCGAGACTTTCAGCCAGATGGTGCTGCGCTTCACTGACTCGACTTACCAGGACTTCAAGAGCGGCGGAACTGCGGGCGCCGCGGGTTGCGATGCCGGACCGCTGCGCGACAGCCAGAACACGACCCGCAAAAAGCTCCACCACAATCTGGAGGAGCGCATTCTGGCGGACGTCTTAAGTTCGGAGCCCGGGGGATTGTTTGTCGCGTTCATTCACGGCAAGCATTATGACGGGCAAGAACGATACACGATCGATCCGCACCGGGGATCGGACCAGGTCGACTTCATGACCTATGACGAGAGCAAGTTCGGAGACTGGGCCTCATTCCCGATGGCGGAACGGCACCGGGGCGTAACCGGCGCGCCGATCAGCATCCAGCATCATCAACTGGATACGACGCTCGAAAAAAGCGGGAACCTGATCGGCAAGGCGACGACCGAGTTTACTTCGCACTTGAACGGAATGCGGGTGGTACCGCTGAGCCTCTTCCCCACGCTGCGAGTGAGGAGCGTGACCGACGCGACCGGGAAGCCGCTTGAGTTCATTCAGGAAGAGAAGAACGACGATCCGCAATTCGCGGTGATTCTGCCCACGGAATTGAAGCGCGGCGATCACGCGACGATCGTGACGACGTATGAAGGCAAAGAAGCGGTGAGCAACGAAGGCGGCGGGAATTACTTTCCGATTGCGAGGGATGACTGGTATCCGAACAATCCGAGCGCCAGCCTTGGCGAGTACGCCACTTACGACATGACGTTCCGCATTCCGAAGGGGATGCAGATTGCAGCCACCGGAATGCGCGTCAGCGAGTCGAACGAGGGTGGGCAGAATGTGACGGTGTGGAAGAGTGAGACCGCGCAGACGGTCGCCGGGTTTAACTTTGGCAAGTTCAAGATTGAAGAAGCGAAACTCGACAAGCCCGAGTACTTCATACAGTCGTTCGCCAACTCGGAACCTCCGGATTGGGTTTCGGCGCTGCAACACGCGGCGACCAACGATTTGCCGACGATGGGATCGCACGCTGAGGGCATGACTCTCGGAAGCCTGAGCACGACCGGGCTCAACAAGAAGGCGCTGGCGGAAGGCGAGCTGGCGGTGCAGCTCTATACCGAATATTTCGGGCCGTCCTTGTTCAAGCACCTGCAGATTACGCAGCAGACGGCCTGCAATTTCGGGCAATCCTGGCCGGAGCTGGTTTGGATTCCGCTCTGCTATTACTTCGACACGACGGTGCGGCATCAGCTAGGCATGGACTGGGGCGATCGCGGCTACTGGAAGGTGGTGACTCCGCATGAAGTCGCGCATCAATGGTGGGGGCACACGGTCGGATTTACGGGTGGGCGCGACCAGTGGATGAGCGAAGGCTTCGCCGACATGTCAGCCTCGCTTTATCTCAGCATGATTGAAAAGAACCCGAAGAAATTCATCGCCTTCTGGAACGACGAACGGGAACTGCTGACCGAGCGCAACGCCCAGGGTTTCCGGGCGATTGATGTGGGGCCGCTGACCATGGGCTATCGCGCCAGCAACTCGCGGACGGGATTCGACATTACACGGCGCCTGATCTATCCCAAGGGCGCGTACATTCTGCACATGATTCGCATGATGATGTACGACAAGAAAACGGGCGACCAGCTTTTCAAGGAGACCATGCAGGATTTCGTCAGGACGTATTCCGGCAAAGCGGCCAGCACCGACGATTTCAAGGCGATGATCGAGAAGCACATGACGCCGGAGATGGACCTGGAGGGCAATCACCGCATGGACTGGTTTTTCAACGAATACGTCTATGGAACCGAGCTGCCGAGCTACCAGTCGGATGCGTCGTTTGATATTGGGCCGGATGGCGATGTGATCATGAACATGAAGATCACGCAATCGAACGTGGACGACAAATTCCGCATGATCGTGCCTTTGTATCTTGAACTGGCGGACGGGAACATGTTCTTTCTCGGCCGGGCGAGAATCACCGGGAACAACACAATCCAGCAGAAGGTTCCTCTGCGCGGTCTCAAGACCAAGCCGCGGCGGGCAGTGCTCAATTACTACGACGATGTGCTGGCATCGCCGTAAGAGGGGGAGATCGAAGCCCGAAAAAAGGGAGCGCGGTTTGCGCTCCCTTTTCTTTTTTTTCATATCGCCGCAGTGCTTTCACTGCGGTAGGGCGTGAATCTTACTTCGCGGATCCCATCTGAGCGCTGCCCGGCGTGTCCAGCTGGAGCGAAAACTTCTTGCCTTCAAAGCGGGCAGCCGCGAGTGAAGCGGTGCCATCGCCGTTCTGGTGAACCACGGCCGCGGTGTTTTCCGCGGGGCTGGGCAGATCTACCAGGCGGGCGGGAACCTTAGCGACCACGTTGTGCCCCTGAATGAAGCTGACCTGCACATCGGGACCGGTTCCATCCCACTGGAGTTTGTACTCGCCCGGCTTCAGCGTGGTGCCGTTGACATTAACCGTCGACTGCAGGTCGAGACTGGCCTTCGTGCCGGCAAACGCGCTGGTCGCCAGAATCAGGGCCAAACCGAGAACCAAAGATTTCGTGACTGTCGTGAACTTCATGGCTGCTCCTTTATTTTCTTTCCCGAGATGTCGTCGGGAATCGGTTGGGGCGGCCCGGCTCACGACCAGCGCGAGAAAAACGTTTGTGTTTCTCCGCGAATCGCCTACAATGCTGCCGCCGGGGTTGAAGCGGGGCAAGTTTCACGACTTGCCTGGCTGCGATGGGGGTTTTCTCACCTGGGCCGCCAAACCGAGAGTAAGAAGATCCCCAATCCCCGCAAGATGTTTTTCCGAGCGAACCGGCCGATGTCACCTCTGCACCGGCCCGTTCGCTCACTGTGATCCTGTACGCACCTTCCGCTTTCAAAGTTCCCGGAAATTGTTTCTTCCCTGGGTTTCGTTTTCTTGGACGCACCAGTTGCGGCTCCGATAGCAAGAAAATGCTGCGGAGCCGTTCTCAATTTTAACGAGCCCCCCGACCTGAGGGTTTTCCCCCATTTCGGATGGCTATCGGCGCAGCGACAGAGCCCGGGTGTTTTGTGAGGCGGATGGCAAGATTCAAAATGAACTTAATCAGGGTTGTACACGTAGGTTCTGGTGTCATCACTTGTGGCGGGATAGAGATCGGAGTATTTCTTACTGCCAAGGGCCGGTAACGCGAGTTAATCCCAACGTAACCCATGGAAAGCCGTGCAGCCATGATCGAACTGGTGAATCTCCGCAAAGAATATGACAACGTGCTGGCGGTGGATGACTTAAGCCTGGCCATTCCGCAAGGGGAAATCTTCGGGCTGATCGGGCCGAATGGAGCGGGAAAGACCACAACCATCCGGATGGCGAGCGGTCTGCTCGCGCCGACCACGGGACGAGCCATGATTGCCGGCGTCAATGTGGCCGAAGAGCCGGAGCGGGCACAGAAGAACATTGGATATCTTTCAGATTTCTTTGCGGTGTATGAAGACTTAAAGGTCTGGGAGTATCTCGACTACTTCGCGCACGCCTACAAAATGCCGGAAGCGGACATCCCGGCACGCGTCACCGAAGTAATCGCGCAGGTGAATCTGGAAGTGAAACGCGACGCCATGATTCGCGGGCTCTCTCGCGGGATGAAGCAGAGGCTGGGAATCGCGCGCGCGATTATCCACCGGCCGAAAGTCATGCTGCTGGATGAGCCGGCTTCGGGGCTGGATCCAAAAGCGCGACTCGAGCTGCGCAATCTGCTGCGTTCGCTGCGCGATCAGGGCGCAACGATTTTGATTTCTTCGCACATCCTTACCGAACTTGAGGGTTTCTGCACCGCCATCGGAATCATGGAAAAAGGCCGCATGGTGCGCAGTGGCAGCATCGAGCAGGTCACGGCGGCGGCGAGTTCGACGCGTCTGGTCCGGATGAGTTGGGTGGGTGATGCTCTGACTGCGGCGGAAGAAAAGCTGAAGAGTGATCCCCGGGTTTCCGAAGTGACCTTCACGCCGGGCGGAGGGACATTCCGCTTCAGTGGCGGGGAGGAGGATCTGGCACCGGTTCTGGCCAGCCTGATTGCCGGGAATGTGCAAGTCACATGGTTTGGCGAAGTGAAGCAGACGGTCGAGGAGGTCTACATGAAGCTCTCGACCCACGAGGTGATGTGATGGCGAGCCTGAGAGATCTGTTCTGGACAAATCCGGAATTTATCCGGCATCGCCGCGCCGAGTTGCGTCCGGCTCGCGCCCTCACGGCGGCGCTCGTAGTGATTGCAATCTGCGGACTGATCGCACTGGCCTGCTGGAGCTTCCAGGAGAGCGAACTGGCTCGGGCGCAGGCAGGACTACAGGCCTACGGGACAGAGGCCTGGAAACACTGGGTTGATACGATCGAGAAAAACTTCGCCCAGAAGACGTGGCTGCTTTTCTACCGCTGGCTGATTGGGATTCAGGGGATCGCGCTGACGTTCTGGACGCTGTTTTCCTGCGCGCAATCCGTCTCGGGGGAGCGCGATCGCAAGACCTGGGAATTTCAACGCACGACCCGGCTGACTTCGGCGGAGATTCTTACCGGCAAGCTTCTGGGTGAGCCGGTGCTGCTGTATTTTTCGATGCTGTGCGCGACGCCGATCACGATTGTAGCGGGGATTGCGGGCGGGCTCTCAGTGGGCACGGTCCTATCGGTGTGGTTGTTTTTTCTGACGACGGCGCTGCTACTCGGTCTTGCCGGAATGTGGCTCTCCACGCTGCTGGAGAGCCGCACGCGCGGCGTCGGCCTGATCGGGGCGTTGGGAATCTATGGCGGTGTGCTGGCGATCTACGGGATGCGGGAAAGCGGCCTACCCGGTATGGCGGCACTGAGTCCGCTGAGCGCGATCATCAGCCTGCTCGGAGCGGACCCGAGCCCAAGCCGCCCCGAGCTCGCTCCGGTGTTGTTCGGGCGGGAAGTACCGTGGCTGGTGATGAACCTGCTGCTGTGCCTTCTGATCGGCACATGGCTGGTCGTCATGTTGGTGAGAAATTTGAAGCGCGACTATCCAGAAATTCGTCCGCTTTCGCGCTGGCAGGCGGTGGGCTGCGGGGCTTCGCTGAATTTCCTGATTTATGCGCTACTGCAACCGGGGCGCGCGAACTCGATCGAGGGACACGCAGGCTGGTTCGCCGACGCCAAGAGCGTAGCGGTGTTTGCCGTCGCCATGAACGGGTTGATCCTGTTTCTGGTGGGGCTGGCTACGCTGACACCACAGGAACGGCTGAAAGTATGGCAGCGCCGGCGCAATCTCGGACAATCGCGAATCTTCGCGGACGACGGTTTGTCCTGGCCCTGGCTGGGAATGTCGGCTGTCGTGGCATACGGGCTGATGATCTGGGGATTGCTGGCCTGGGATCATTCCCTTCCGCTCGAATCGCGCACGCTGCAAACGGCGGCCGTGCAGTTGCTGCTGGTGGCAGTGTTTGTCACTCGGGACGTGCTGTTTCTGCAATGGTGCATGCTGACGCGGCTGCGGCAGCCGGTAGTGAAGGGGTTTATGTTTTTATGCCTGTATTATGCGGCGGCGGCGGTCATCGCTACACTGGCGACGGTCATGTCCGCGAATGTGGGTAGCTGGGCAGTCGCTTTGCTGACGCCGGTGGGCGCTTTCGATCCCAAGGTGACTGGGGCCGCGTTTCCGGCCCCGACCTACGTGGGTCTGGCGTTCCAAGTCGGGGTGATTGGGTTGATGCTGGTAGCCATCAGCAGCCGATTGCAGAGACCGGCCCAGGTAGGTGCGGCGGCGTAAGCTGGTGTGGCGCGGGCACTCTTGCCCGCGAACTTGCCGGCGAACTTGCCCGCGAACCCCAGCCACGAGCGAACAAACGAGGAATTTGGGCACTTCGCTGGAACAGGATTAAGCACCACGACTCTGCTGCTGCATCGCGGGCAGGAGTGCCCGCGCCACATTAGCCCGCGCCACATTGACTTAGTCGGCGTCGCCGTGCTGGCGCTCGACCGACCAGATCGCCGCCTGATCCTTCTCAAACGGATAGACGTGAACCATCCAGTTGAAGACCACCGGAAGGAACGTGCCGCCGGCGGCATCGCAGGCTTCTTTCGAGTCAATCGAGCCCTTGAAGCCGAAGCGCGCGTTCGGTCCCAGCGATTCCTTCCACCTTTCGGCCACGGGCATTTCCGCGGGAGCACGGCAGAAGTTCACATGCTCGTGCCACTGCGCCACGCTGAGCGGAATGCGCTGATCGAGATCGTCTTCGGTGAAGCGCTTGGGCGCGGTGTACATCACGCCGATCAGTTTGTAGTCCTCGCCGTGCTTCTCGTAAAGCAGCGATGTCGGGTGCTCGGGATTGAAGTGAGAGAAGGCTTCGGCGCCGTAACTATAGTTGGTGAAGTGGTACATCTTCTGCGGAACGTTAGGCAGAAAGATCTGAAAGCCATCGGCGAGAGCGGTGTGGTAGTCAACATAGCGCTCGGCGACTTTGCGGGCCTCGTCGGCCACCATCTGCGCGCGTTGCAGGTCGCCGGGCTTGGGTTTGCGCAACTCCGTCATCTTCATGTGCGGGCCCATGCTCATGTGGCCCTCCATAGAGTGCATGGCGGGGGCAGCGTCGGCGTCGGCTTCTTTGTCTCCGCCCATCGGCATGCCCTTCATGTTCGACATGTCATGACCGGGCATGGACTGGCCGGATTGCGGTGAGCTTGCGGAAGAGTTCTGGGTTTGTCCCCAGGCGATGCTGCATAGAGCGAAGGCGATCAGGACCGAGAAGCGAGTACGCATAGAAATCTCCGTGAGGGTACTTTCATATTAACCCTGCCGTAAGCAGAAGGTTTTCCGCAACCGAGAGCTGATGACGCTGGTCACAGACGTAATCGGCGACTGGCTCCGGATTGGCCCATCGCGGCGGTTTCTGATATTCCTAGCAGCTTGACTCTCGACACCATCATTTTCCTCTTTGTGGCGGGCGCACTGGGCGGGGCTCTAAATTCCGTGGCAGGCGGCGGGAGCTTCGTGGCCTTTCCGGCACTATTGTTTACCGGCGTGCCTCCGATCCCGGCCAACGCCACGAACACGATCGCTCTCTGGACCGCCGCGGCCGCGAGCGGCGGGGCCTATCGCAAACAACTCGATGTTCCGAGGCGGGTCATGGTTCCTTTGCTGGCGGCAAGCCTGGTGGGAGGCCTGGCGGGAGCGTATCTGCTGCTCAAGACTCCGGCGCATACTTTCATGCGCGTGTTGCCCTGGCTCACGCTGGGGGCGACGCTGCTCTTTGCGTTTGGCAGAAAGCTGGCTGCGGGGCGCAAGTCGGTGCTGGAGCATGAGGCGACGAGCGCCGCGCTGGTGGGCGCGACGATATTTCAGCTCGGCGTCTCGGTGTATGGCGGCTACTTCGGTGGCGGCATGGGCATCGTGATGCTCGCCATGCTGGCCGTGCTGGGCATGACCGATATTAACGCCATGAACGCGCTCAAGAGCGTGATGGGCTTCGTGATTAACGGCGTCGCTGTGCTCACATTTGTCGTCGCGCGAGCCGTGTACTGGAAGCCGGGGATTGTAATGATTCTCGGCGGAATTGCCGGAGGCTACCTGGGCGCATATTATGCCCTGCGCGTGCGGCAGTCTTGGATCCGCGCGTTTGTAGTGCTGGTGGGCGCGGGGATGACGGTATATTTCTTCTGGAAGTCGTATTAAAAACCAGGGACCAAGGACTAGAGAGCTAGTGCCTCGTCGGGAGCGCGCGAGCCCTTACGGAATCGGCGCTGAAACGTGTTCGTGGACGGAGATCCACTTGCCGTTCTGGTTTTCAAAGACGGCGGTCCAGCGGAAATTTCCCATCTCGACGTTCCCGGCCTTTCTGGTCATCTCGTAGTTGACCGTAGCCGTGACCCAGGCAAGATCGCCATGCGGATGGATGGCGACATCGTCATTCACCGTGAACTTGGCGCTCTTGTAGTCCGCCAGTTCTTTCTTCACGCCGGCCTGATATTCGTCCCAACTGTTGTATTTGAGAGGGGCGATATCGAAGAAGGCATGCGGACCGGCGGCGTAGAACTTCGAGACATTGGCGGTGTCGAGAGTGGCCCAGCCATCCCATATCGCCTGCAGATAGGCTCGGTCAGGAGCGGACGGTTTCGCCGCCTTCTGTGCGGAGAGGGAAACGGCAAAGGAGAATACGAGCAACAGGGCGAGCAGGCGCCTGGACATGAAACTTTTCCTCCTTGAATTTGGCGGCGATTCTCGCATATTTCAGGCGATCCAAGCAAAAGAAGTGGGTTTGGATTGACCGATTTCCACAGCACACGATAAAATAGTTGTGTTTGCCTGTACTCGCGGACCCGTTCTGGGTACGCCTGTCCTGTTTTGCCGGAGCGTCGGGACAGAAAACACAGCAAGCAGAGGAAAGTCGGCCAGTTCCCGCTGCGCCCGTGTGCGCCGAGAGGGACTTTGCGAAATTCGACTGGCAGACGCTTCACGACATTTGACGGAGGCAGACGTATGTACGCGGTGATCCGCGCTGGTGGCAAGCAGTACCGGGTGGCGCCCGGCGATGTGATTCGGGTGGAGAGTCTGGGCACGGGCACCGAAGGTCAGGTGGAGTTCCCGGTGCTGGCGGTGTCGAGCGTCGAAGGCCAGGTGGCCAAAGAGACGGATGCGCGCGTGGTCGGCCAGATCGTGGAAGAAGGCCGCGGCGCAAAAATTCTGGTTTTCCATTACAAGCGGAAGAAGCAGTACAAGAAACTCCGCGGGCACCGGCAGAATTACACCGCGGTGCGTATCACCGAGATCGCGGCCGGGGGCCAGAGCTTCAAGGCTCCGGACCTTCCCAAGAAGGAAGCCAAGCCGAAGAAGGTGAAGGCCGAAGCGGCGGAGCACGCTACGGAAGCAAAAACGACCAAGGCTTCCGCGAAGAAGAAATCCGCTCCGAAGAAGACGGCCAAGAAGTCGGCCGGGAAAAAGAAATAGGTACTGAGGACTCTTCATGGCTCACAAAAAAGGACAAGGCACTTCACGAAATGGCCGCGACTCGAACGCGCAGCGGCTGGGATTCAAGGCATTCGGCGGGCAGATCGTGCCCGGAGGAACGATCATCGTGCGGCAGCGCGGGACGCGCGTGAAGCCGGGACTGAACGTGGGCCGCGGCAAGGACGACACGCTTTTCGCCAAGATCAGCGGGCGCATCAAGTTCTTGAATAAGGGTTCCATGGGCAAGTTCGTGATGATCGAGCCGTTGGAAGCGAAGTAGGATTTTGGGGCGCGGGCGCTCCTGCCCGCGCGAACTGCCTAAACTTCGGTCTGCCGAACTTTTCCAGCCTCGTCTTCGGGACGGGGCTTTTGTATTGTTAGCAGGACAGAATCGTGTTTATTGATGAGGCGAAAATCCGGGTGAAGGCGGGCGACGGCGGCAACGGCTGCATGGCCTTCCGGCGGGAGAAGTTTGTCCCACGCGGCGGGCCTTCGGGCGGGGACGGCGGCAAGGGCGGCGACGTGGTTATGGAATCGAGCGAGCGCCACAATACGCTGGTGCATTTCCGGTTCAATCCCGAATACCGAGCCCAGCGCGGACGCCACGGCGAAGGCTCGAACTGCACCGGGCGCGAGGGCGAAGATGTACTGCTGAAGGTTCCGGTGGGAACGATTGTCTACGACGAAGAGACAGGCGACAAAGTTTTCGATTTCACGCACGCCGATCAGCGCATGGTGATCGCACGGGGCGGCCGCGGCGGCCGTGGCAACGCACGCTTTGCCACGTCAGTGCATCAGGCGCCGCGCGAGCATGAGGCCGGGCGTCCGGGCGAAGAGCGGTTCTTCCGCCTGGAACTGAAGCTGCTGGCGGATGTGGGGCTGGTGGGATATCCGAATGTCGGGAAGTCCACGCTGATTTCACGCATATCGGCGGCGCGGCCGAAAATTGCAGATTATCCATTCACCACGCTGGAGCCGAACCTGGGCGTGGTCGCGGTAGGCGATGCAAGAAACGAAATCAGCTTTGTGGTGGCGGATATTCCCGGGCTGATCGAGGGCGCACACTCGGGCGCGGGACTGGGCACGCAGTTTCTGCGCCACATCGAGCGCACGCGGCTGCTGGCGCATCTGGTGGATGTGTCCGACGGCAGCGGACGTCCGGACGTGACCAAGGATGTTGAGGTGATTCTCGGCGAACTGGGAAGTTTTGGGGCGCACCTGGAAGATAAGCCCATGATCATGGTCGCGTCGAAGATTGATGTGGCGAACAAAGAGAAGGTCGCGGCGCTGAAAAAATATTGCAAGAAAAAGAAGCTGAAGCTGTACGAGATTTCGGCCGTGACCGGCAAAGGGATCGAGGAATTGAAGTACGCGATGGCCGAGGAACTGGAAGCGCTGCGGGAGCGGGCGCTAAGCGAGGCCGTCGAGGAATGACCCGGACCCACCATGCAGAGCGAGCAGTGGCTCATTTCGGCATTTGTGAAGCGGAACAAGCGCGAGCGTTATCGGGAGATTCTCGCCGACCCACGCCTCCGTCGCAAGTTCACGAGCCAACTCGCGCACTTCAACGATTTCGATCCTAAGTACCGCCTGCCGATTCCCAGCAACAAGCTCTTCGTTGACAACATCGCAACTGAGTTGCAGAAACGGCACTCCCCTGACATGGTGCTGGCAATCTCGGAGGACCCCGCTCTCGACCAGAAGGAACTTCCTCTCGTCGATGCGCTCACTCAACTCGTCGGACGCGGGATGGGCACAGTCCTTTCTTGCATACCCGGGCGCCTCGCCTTTGTCGAGACGGAAGACGAACGGTTCATCCTCGAACGGCATAATCCGCTAGAGAAACGGGAGTATGTCCGCTTCGTCGTCGGCCAAAAAGACGAGGAGAGCCATGTTGAGCAGGGCATCTTTCAGGCAGCTGCACAGGCGTTGGAGTGGCGTAACATCACGGGTTCGGACGCCGACGACTTGAAAGACCTGCGAGCATGGTTCAACGAGAATCTGGAAAAGCCAGCCTCGTTCGGGCGTGGCACGCTTAACCGCGGCATCTGCTGGTTCAAGACCGGCGCGACCGAGCACATCTCTCGCATCTGGAAAATGGCCCAGATCCTCGAGCGCAATGGTATCTACGTGAAGAAGATCAGGACAGACAAACCTGGGTATGTGATTTACGAAGATGAATGGCAACTTGTGGCCGAACCATTTCGCAAGGGCACGTTGTCGGGAAGATAAACCGAAATTCGCGCTTGGGCCCTACGCTCTGGGCAGCGGTCCGTGCTGGAAGTGGTATTGCAGAATGCGCGTGGCCAGGGCCGGGCTCAGCATTTCTCCGTGAGGCTCGACCGTGCGCACGACTTCGCCGCGGCAGACAACTTCGGTCTCTGAAAGTCCGGCAATCTCCTTCGGCAGCACCAGATTAATCTCCAACTGCACCGCGGGCTCAAGCAGTTCGTCGGCTTCAAACAGCATGCCGGAGCGGCTGATGTTTTCCGTCTTGCCCACATGCCATTGCGCTTCACCGAGGCGGCGGTACCGCAGCGGGAGCCGCAGCTGAAAGCGCTGCGCGCGCGAAGCAGAACTCTCGCCGAGCGGCGTGAACATTGGGGATGCGGCGGGTTGTACCGACATGGATGCCTCCTGGGCCACAGGGCTGGTGTCGAGCACTTCGCGGACCAGGCGTTTCAGGTCGCGAAGGTTGAAGGGTTTCTGGAGCAGGCGCACGCCCGTGTCGAGCATGCCGTTGTGGCCGACCACGTTTTCGGTGTAGCCGGACATGTAGAGAACCTTGGTGTTCGGGCGAATCTCGGAAATGCGTTGCGCGAGTTCGCGTCCGTTCATACCGGGCATGATGACGTCGGTCAGCAGAAGGTGAATGATGCCCTCGTGCGCGACGGCAATCTGCATGGCGACCGCGCCATCCGCGGCTTCGATGACCCGGTAGCCCTGCTTCTCGAGGTACTGCCGGGCGAGATAGCGGAGGTTCGATTCGTCTTCGACCAGGAGGATAGTCTCCTTGCCGGCTTCGACGGTCCCGGTCTCGACAACCGCCACGACTGGCGCGACCTGTGGGCTGGGTGCGGCAACGCGGGGCAGATAGATTTTGAAGGTCGTGCCTTTTCCAAGTTCGCTATAGACCCAGATGTATCCGCCGCTTTGTTTTACGATGCCGTAAACCGTGGACAGGCCGAGTCCGGTGCCCTTGGTTCCTTTAGTGGTGAAGAACGGTTCGAAGATGTGGGATTGGGTTTCGGCGTCCATGCCGGCGCCGGTGTCGCTGATGGCGATCATGACGTACTCGCCGGGCTGCAGCGGCGCGTGAAAGCGAACGTAGTCTTCGCCGAGGGTGACGTTCGAGGTCTCGATCGTCAGCTTGCCACCGGAAGGCATGGCGTCGCGGGCGTTGACGGCGAGGTTCATCACCACCTGCTCGATCTGGCCGGCATCGGCGCGAACCGACCAGAGGCTGGGATTGGGGACCATCATCAGATCCACATCCTCGCCGATCATGCGGGTCAGCATTTTCAAATTTTCGGTGAGAACGTCGTTCAGATTGACGATCTTGGGCGCGAGCATTTGTTTGCGGCTGAAGGCGAGCAACTGGCGCGTGAGCGACGAAGCACGCTCGGCAGCGCTGCCTATCTCCTGCGCCGGGGCGCGTAGTTCGGGAGCGTCGCCGAGGCGCTCGAGGAGAAACTCGGTGTAGCCGGAGATGACCATGAGGAGATTGTTGAAGTCGTGGGCGATTCCGCCGGCGAGGCGGCCCACGGCTTCCATCTTTTGCGACTGGCGCAGTTGCTGCTCAAGAACGCGGCGCTCGGTCACGTCCTCGGCGAAGAGTTCGAAGACCACACCGCCGCTGCGGCCGTTCGCAACCGACCGTCCCGAGACGCGGACCACGGTCGTGGTCTGGTTCTTGCGCTTCCACTCCGCGGTCAGGCCCTTGAAAGGCGAAGGCGACTTCAGGAAGTCCGCCAGCACGAACCACTGTTCGGCGTCAGCGTAAAGGCTGTGGATGTGCTGACCGACTAGATCCTCCGGTACGGAGTAGCCGAGCATCTCGAGGAATGCGGGATTGGCGTCGAGAACCTTGCCCGTCGCGTCGCAGCGGCAGATGCCATAGGGGGCGTTGGTGACCAGAGAGCGGAAGTTGAGCTCCGACCGGCGGAGATTCTCCTGCGCAGCCCGCAACGCGGCGTTGAGCCAGCAAATCAGCATGGCCACGAAGAAGAACAAGGAAAGACGGATAATCGCGATGCGCAACTCCGCCGGGGTATGTTCGCCCGCGAAAGTGAAATACGCACTTACAGTGAGCGCAAACGAGGTAGCAACCAGGCCCGGCTTCCATCCGCCATACCAGGCACTGACCATGATGGCGACGCCGAACAGCGCCAGGCGGCTTTCAGAAACGTCGGCCAGAAGAATGGTGGGGATCAGGGCAAGAGCGGTCGAGAGCACGGCCACCCCGTAGCGCAGAATGGGAGCCCGTGCGGGTGGAATGCGAAGTAGGGGGAGGGATACTCGCATGAAACGATGCTAGGCCCGATGGGACATGATGCGATAGTTACAGGAGTTCCATTCAGGTTAACAGAGTGGGCACCTCGGCGCTGCGAAACTGGCGGAGGCCGAGAAGGTCCATCTGGACACGAGAATGATGGCGGTTCTCCTGTTCAAGTCAGGTTGAGAAGATCGAGCGCAGTCGCGACGAGGTCCATCGGGGCTTGCGTTGAGAGGCGTAAATCTGGAGACTACGAAAGCACGGAATCCCAGATGAATATCGGTTTGTTCGGTGGAACTTTCGATCCGGTGCATAAAGGCCACCTGGCGCTTGCGCGGGCGGCGCTGGAGCGGTGCGGCCTGCACCGCATTTATTTTGTTCCGGCCAATATTCCTCCGCACAAGCAGCGGCAGCCGCTTTCTGCCTTCGCGCATCGTTTTGCCATGCTGGCGCTGGCCACGGCCGAGGAAAAGGCCTTTGTACCGTCTCTGCTGGAAGCGCCCCTGGAAGAGAAGAACGGAAGCCGGAAAGCCCACGAGGAGAAGCCGAACTACACGATTGATACCGTGCACAGTCTGAAGCGTTCGTTCAGACCGAGCGACCAGCTGTTTCTGCTGATCGGGATGGACGCGTTTGCCGATATCGCGAAATGGCGCGAATCCGAAGCGCTGTTCCGCGAGTGCGAATTTGTGGTCGCGAGCCGGCCAGGATTTTCGCTGGCCGACGTGGCCAACGCGCTGCCCGAAAAACTGCGCCCGCGCGCGGAAGTGACGCAGCCGTTCCATAAACAGCCTGCCACGGGAGACCTGGTGCTGCCGGGGGTCACGCTTCACTTGCTGGGTGACTTGCGCCAACCGGCATCGGCCACGGCAATCCGTGAAGCGGCTGCCGCCGGCAAGCCGCTCGGCCGCTTTGTCGAGCCTGCGGTCGCGGACTATATTCGCAAAACCGGCTTGTATAAATAAAGGCGTGTACGGGAAACGGAGCACGCGGGAATCGCGGCAAAACGGTTATGATGGAGGAGCCGGGCCGCACCGCGCAAAACAGTTCCCGGTCGGCAATTCCAGCTTTCGAGATTCCCGAGAACTCATAAGAGAACGCGAGGAGAATTCATGGCCAAGAACCACTATGTCACCAAGCCCAAGCGGCGGAACAAGAACAAAGACCGGAAGGATCCGTCGGGCGCCACCATGGCGAAAGTGCGCCAATTGGAAGCGGCGCAGAAATCGGGCAAGTAGCCTGCGCTGCTGTAAGGCCTCCCGCGGACTGGGCTACAAGCACTACAAATCCATCGGTAAACCACCATCCAAGACGACTGAATGAAGAAGAAGACTGAACTGAAAAGGCAAATTAACGCCGCCATTCAAGCCTGCCTCGACAAGAAGGCCGAAGAACTCAGCATTCTGGAAATGGAGAAAGGGTCGGGAGCGTTTACCGACTACTTTGTTCTATGCAGCGGAACCAATCCGCGTCAGGTGCAGGCCATTGCCGACGAAGTCGAACTGCGCCTGAAGGGCGCCGGCCTGCGCCCCACTCACGTCGAGGGCTACAACCAGGCCGAGTGGGTGCTGCTCGATTACGTGGACTTCGTGGTTCACGTTTTCTCGGAGAAGGCGCGCAAGTTCTACGATCTGGAACGGTTGTGGAAGACGGCCAAGCGCTTGCAACCTTCGGATCTGACGAGTGCGCCGAAAAAGATAGCTCCGGGCAAGCCTGCGCCGAGGAGCCGGACAAAGACAAAGCCAAAGAAAAAGGCGAAGAAGAAATAGAAATGAGTCGTTGATGACGATGGTTGATTCCCTGGCTTGATGAAGACTTTATGACCGCGCAGCCAGCTTCCGAACCCGGCTGGGGATCGCAGTACCGGCTGGTGGCCTCCGAGCAGTGGAAGGCCAAGTCGGCTGCCATGGGCCAGGCGGTCACGGAAGCGCTCGTCGAATATGCCCGGCCATCTGCTGGGATGCGGGTCCTGGACTTAGCCAGCGGTACTGGAGAGCCGGCAATCAGCCTGGCCTTGGGCGTGGGGCAGCAAGGGCATGTCACGGCACTCGACCTGAGCCGCGAGTTGCTCGAGATCGCCGCCGAGCGAGCCCGGGCGCGCGGACTGACCAACTTCGCCATCCAGCCTGCCGATGCCCATTCCCTCCCTTTTGCCGCCGAGAGCTTTGATCTCGCGACCTCCCGCTTCGGGGTGATGTTTTTTCGCGATCCGCAGGTTGCGTTCGGCGAACTGCTGCGCGTACTGCGGCCCGGTTCCCGCGCGTGTTTTCTGGTCTGGGGCCGTTTTGAACAGCCGTACTGGCAGAGCATGATGGGCGTGGTCCACAGTCACGTCGGCGGTCCGCTTCTCAATCCGGAGGGACCCGATCCATTCCGCTACGCCACGCCGGGCAGCTTGGCGGAAGTCTTGCGCAGCGCGGGATTCCGGCAAATCGAGGAAGAGAACGTGACCTTGCCCTGGACCTGGCCCGGAACGCCCGAAGAAGTGTGGGAGCAGGCGCGCGCCGTCGCGGTCCCATTTCGTCCGATGCTGGAGCGGGTCCCAGCGGAGAAATGGCCTGAAATTCACGAGCAGGTGCACCAAGCCGTGCGGCGCTATTCCGACGGAGAGAAAGTCACCTTCGGTGCGAACGTCGTCCTGGTTTCCGGCAGAAAATGAGAGTCTAACCTGGCGCTGAAGATCAAGATCGCCTGGATTGGGAGGACGAAAGAGCCGGCGATTTCGGCGCTTACCGAGCAGTACCTCGAGCGAATCTCGCATTATGCCGCGGCCGAAGGGATCGCGCTGCGCGATGAAGCGGTACTACTCGAGAAGTTCGGCCGGACCAACTTTGATCGAACCAAGGCTGGAGTCACCCTGGTTCTGATGGACTCGCGGGGCAAAGAATATTCCTCAGAGGCTTTCGCGAGGTTTCTGGGGGACTATCAGGAGCGAAATCCGCTGCCGCTGGTTTTTGCGATCGGCGGAGCAGACGGCTTCAGCGCCACGGCGCGAGCGAACTCACCGCAAATGATTTCCTTGGGCAAGATGACCTTGCCGCACGAGTTGGCGCGAGTCGTTCTGCTCGAACAGATCTACCGGGCGTTCACCATTCTGAAAGGGCATCCCTACCATTCGGGACACTGAGGGTTTGCTTACTGCGTAACCGTGGCCTGGTAGCTGACCGCCTGCCAGCGTCCGGCGCGGCGGACCCAGACACGGGTGTAACGATAAGGGCCGCTGAAGTCCTCGCCGAGCTGGTGGCCCTTTACATCCGCGCGGGCGGTCACGACCGCCGTATCTCCGTACAAGCGGACCACCATGTCGGTGACATTGATGGTGTCGTAGTGGAGTTGACCGCTCTTGCGGGCCGAGATCGTATCCTGCTTGGTGGTGACCTGGCCGAGCGGGGTGATGGCGACATAGTCATCGGCCAGCGTACGGTTGGAAAAATCGGCGTCGCGATGGAGGCTGGCTTCGCGCGCCTGGCGCTCCATATCCACGATTTCGCGGATGGCGCTCTGCTCGGGCGTCTCCTGCGATCGCCGCGGAGGCATGGCGACGTGCTGCGCCGAAAATGCCGGGCTGACCGCCAAAGCTACCCACAGTAACAACGGCCACTTGTTGATCACGGTGAGACCTCCGCGAGGTTTCCGAGGGGGCAGAGCTCCGCCCGTATCCGAGCTACGCAGAATTGGATGCAGGAGTTCCGTGGAAAATTCTGTTTTGCCAGGAAGGGTACGGATTTTTTGAGCACCTCGGCACGAACCGATTTCGTAGCGTCTCAGATTGAGTCATTTGATCGGATGACGGCGAACCCCGTGCCGGCTGAAGGCGATTGTTCTAGTAAAATCGTAAGTTTCCAGATACAAGCTGATGGCTGACATTCGCCGGGGACTGATTATCGTGAATACCGGGCCGGGTAAGGGTAAGACCACGGCCGCCATGGGCACCGCCTTGCGCGCGGTGGGCCAGGGGATGCGCGTGCTGATGCTGCAGTTCCTGAAGGGCTCGTGGCATTATGGCGAACTCGATGCGGTAAAAGCTTTCGGCGACAAGTTCATCATGAAGCAGATGGGCCGGGGATTTGTGAAAGTTGGCGCCGAGAAGCCCGATCCGGAAGATGTGCGGATGGTCGAAGAGGCCTGGGCCGAAGCGGAGAAGGCGATCCAGTCCGGCGAGTGGGACCTGGTCGTGCTGGACGAGATTAACTATGCCATCAGCTACGGTATGCTCGACCCGGCAAGAGTGGTGGATGCGCTGCGCCGGAAGCCGGAAATGGTGCATGTCATCTTGACGGGGCGGAACGCACACCCCACAATCGTGGAGATCGCCGACACGGTCACCGAAATGCGCCAGGTGAAACACGCTTACGAAAAGGGCGTGATGGCGCAGAGAGGGATTGAATACTGAAGTAAGTCGCGAGCAAATCCCGAGTCCCGAGTCCTGGGTAGGTGCAAGTCTGACTCGGCATTCGAGATTCACGACTTCAGGACTCGGGACTTTTCCTATGGCTTGGTTTAAACGCGAATCAGGGGAACTGGAGAATTCGGGGGAGAAGCGTGTGCGCACCGAAGGGCTCTGGGTGAAGTGTGAGAACTGCCGGCAGATCATCTGGAAAAAAGATCTGGAGGATAACCTCAACGTCTGCCCCAAGTGCGACAAGCACTTCCGCATTGACGCCCGGACCCGGCTGGCACAGCTGCTCGACGACGATGAGTACGAAACCTTCGACGGCAACATTGTTTCCACCGATCCTCTGAAGTTCGTGGACCTTAAGCCCTACGCCTCACGCCTCCGCCAGGCCAAGGAAGATACCGGGCTGAATGACGCCGTGATCAACGCGCACGGCCGCCTGCTGGGGCGTCCGGTGATTGCCAGCGTAATGGAATACGCCTTCATCGGCGGCAGCATGGGCGCGGTGGTGGGCGAGGCGATTACCCGGGCCGTCGAACGCGCTGCTGAGACGCACAACCCGCTGATTATTGTTTCCGCGTCGGGCGGCGCCCGCATGATGGAAGGCGTGATCAGCCTGATGCAACTGGCGAAGATCTCGGCCGCGCTGGCGCGGCTCGATCAGGCCAAAGTTCCCTACATCTCGCTCCTGACCGACCCCACCACCGGCGGCGTGACCGCGTCATTTGCCATGCTTGGGGATTTGAACATTGCCGAACCGGGAGCGCTGATCGGCTTTGCCGGGCCCAGGGTCATCGAGCAGACCATCCGCCAGAAACTGCCGGCCGGCTTCCAGCGCAGCGAATTCCTGTTGCAGCACGGCATGCTCGATGCGGTCGTGCATCGTAAACAGCTTAAGCCTTACATCGGCCGTGCGCTCGAGTTTATGGCGGCGTGAAGTGGGTCTTGGCCATCGGCTCCTGGGCTTTTGGCTTCGAAACCATCCTCTACCCCGAGCCCTCCCTTACTTTAAGCCAACTTCGAAATTGGTAAGCTTGTATCAGCAGCCAAGAGCTAAGAGCTGAAGTTATGTCCTACGAAACTGCAGTGGCGAGCATGTACGCGCTGGGGCACGAGCTGGCGCAGACGCCATCGCACAAATTCGATCTGGCGCACATGCGCGTGCTGCTCGAGGCGCTGGAGCATCCGGAGCGTAAGTTTCCGAGCGTGCTGATCGCGGGGACGAACGGCAAGGGCTCGACCGCGGCCACGCTGGCGGCCATTCTGCAGGCTTCAGACCTGAAGACGGCGCTCTATACTTCACCCCACCTCATACGGATTAACGAGCGCATTAAGATCAACCGGCAGGAAATCAGCGACGACGATTTTGCGGCGCTGCACGGAACCGCGGATCAGGTCGCGAGCGGACTGGTCGAGCGGAAGCTGCTGCCCTGGCATCCCAGCTTTTTCGAGATGATGACGGCGATTGCCTTTCTGCATTTTGCCGGCCACAAAGCCGAGATCGCGGTGCTGGAAGTCGGCATGGGCGGCCGCCTCGACGCGACCAACGTGGTCGAGCCGCTGGTGAGCGTCATTACGGATATCTCGCTGGATCACCAGAAATTTCTCGGCAACACGGTCGCCGAGATTGCGCGTGAGAAGGCAGGTATCATCCGTCCGGGCGGAGTGGTAGTGACGCTGCCGCAGCAGCCCGAAGCCAACGACGTGATCGGCAACACGATTCTCGAAATGGACGCCATCGGGGTCAACGCCGTGCCGTACGTGCCGCCGGTATCGCCGGGGAGTGCTCAGTACCTGGCACTGAGTATCCAGAAAAGCAAATATCCGCTCGAAGTGATGGGCAAGCAGATTCTGGTCGAGAGTCCGCTGGTCGGGCGGCATCAGCTGCGCAATGTAGCTCTGGCGGTGGCCGCAGCGAGCGAGCTGGCAAAGAAGGGATTCAACACGATTACGGCGGAAAGCATCGAACGCGGGATTCGCGAGACCCGCTGGCCGGGGCGCTTTCAGGTTCTCCCCCCGGGCGCGGGCTGGCCGGAGATCGTGCTGGACGTAGCCCACAATCCGGCAGGCGCCTGGGCGCTGCGCAGCGCCCTTTCGGAGCGCTACGAGGGCCGTCCGCTGTTTTTCGTTTTTGGGGCGATGCGCGACAAAGCCATCTCGGAGATGGCGGAAATTCTTTTTCCGCTGGCTGAAATAGTGATCGCCACGCAGCCGGAGAATCCGCGGGCGGCGACAGTGGAAGAGGTTCGTCTGGCCGCGCAGCGAATGAGTGTCGAAATTGAAGCTGCAGCCGACGTGGGCGCGGCGCTTGATCGCGCTCGGGCAATGGCCGGACGCGGCGGGTTGATGGTAATTACGGGCTCGATTTACCTGGTCGGGGAAGCGATGCGGCTCCTTCCCGGGTGAAAGGGATTGGACTCGTGCTCTTCGGTTTGTTTTCCCCTAGAATAGAAGCACTGTGCCGGAAGTGAACCCACCTGTTGACCAAATCGAAGATCGGTCGGCTGAGAGCTTCGAGTCCGCGACTCGGGCTCGGACAGTGCGGGGCGGAAGTCCTCATGCCATCGCTGGCCGGCACTACGGTTGGGGCAGCCGGCTGCGGTCGTATCTGATTTTCGACCCTCTGATCTGGTTCTACACGCTCTTCCTGGGCGTGCTGGCGCTGCCGGGAGGAATGTTCGACCGCGGCGGGCGCCGACTGCACTGGTTTTCACGAGTATGGTCGTGGCTGATCATGAAAACGATTTTCTCCCCGGTGAAAGTGACAGGGCTGGATCGGATTGATACATCCCGGCCGCACGTTTATGCGGCGAATCATGCCTCGGCGCTCGATATACCTGTGCTCTACGTGAACCTGCCGTTTCAGTTCCGCATTGCCTTCAAGAAAGAACTATTGGCGTATCCGGTGGTGGGCTGGCAGTTGAAGCGGTCGGGGCAGATTTGCGTGGATCAGCAGAATCCTTCGCGCTCGATCAGCGCAGTGCGGGCGGCCCTCAAGGGGTTGAAGAGTGGCCTGCCGCTGGTGATTTTTCCCGAGGGCGGCCGCACTCCCGACGGCGATATCAAGCCGTTTCTGCCCGGCGCATTCTTCCTGGCGATCAAGGCGCAAGTGGACGTGGTTCCGGTCGCGCTGGTCGGCACCTATGAGCTTCTACCGATGGATACCTACCACATCAAGTGCCGTCCGCTCGAAATGCGCGTGGGAGAGCCGATCTCAACGGCAGGCCTGACGGTTCGCGATATGGAAGCCCTTTCGGCCAAGGTGCAGAAAGCCATGGAAGACCTGTATTATGCGCCCGATGCGCAGAGCTAGAAATTCCCCGTAACTTTTATCTGGCCTGGTCCGTTTATTCAGATGTAAGACCCGAGCGCGGAGACATCGTTGAGAGCTCTGAGGAAAGAAGCGGACGAGCGGCTTCTGATCGAAGCCGCGCAGAAGGACCCCGCCTGCTTCGCCGACCTGTACGAGCTCAACTTCGAACGCGTGTATGCCTATGTGGTGAAGCGGGTCCGGGACCGCGCCGAGACCGAAGATGTCACCGCCGAGGTATTTCATCAGGCGCTGGCGAATCTGCATCGCTTCGAGTGGCGCGGAATTCCATTCGTGGCCTGGCTGTTCCGGATCGCGGCCAATTTGATTTCCGATCGCTGGCAGCGGTCTGGGCGCGAAGTCTCAGACGAAGGCAGCATCGAGTCTGCGCAGGTCAGCCCGGCGGAAATCGAGGAAGTGGAGCGCAGGGCCACATTGTTCCGGCTGGTGGAGACGCTGCCGGCTGAGCAGAAACGAGTGCTGGTCCTGAGGTTTGTGGAGGAGAAGAGCATCAAGGAAGTCGCGCGGGAAGTCCGCAAGACAGAAGGAGCAGTGAAGCAACTACAATTTCGCGCGCTGACCAGTCTGCGCGCACGCATGGAGGGTGCCGATGCCTAAGCGCTCTCTACATCCAGGAAGTGACGGCCAGAAGAAGGTTGAGCAGCTGAATCAGGCAGTGGACGGGATGTTGGCCCGGAACGACGGCAAGCCCGGAAAGGTCAGTGCCGAGATCAAGTCCCTCTTGAGCATCGCGGCGGAAATGCGCAATCTGCCGCGGGAGAGCTTCAAGGCACGATTGAAATCCGACCTGGAAGGGAAAAAACATATGTCTGCTGTTGCCGAAACTCTAACTGCGCAACTTGTGACCAAGCAGTCCGGCTCCAAGCGTGTCGCGACTGCCGCGCGCCCGGTTGCATCGCCCAACTTGACGTTCCGGGATGCCGCCAAGGCCATCGCTTTCTATGAAAAGGCGCTCGGAGCGAAAGAACAGATGCGCTTCGAAGCCGGGGGCCATATCCCCCATGCCGAAATCACGATCGGCGATTCCACCATTGTGCTTTCCGACGAGTGGCGCGAAGGCGGCCGCTTCAGCGCCGAGACGCTTGGCCACTCGCCGATCTCGCTCTCAATTCAGGTGGACGACGTGGACGCGTTCTCCGGACGCGCGGTCGCAGCCGGAATGAAAGTCATCCGCCCGTTGAAGGATCAGTTCTATGGGATTCGCGATACCACGCTGGCTGATCCGTTCGGCTATTCCTGGAACCTGCGCCAGGTGAAGGAAGAAATGTCGGTCGAGGAGATGCACCGCCGCCATGCCGACCTGCACGAAGGACCGGAAGGCG
>Ga0209167_10000297_pt1 | contig 41985 bp, 36 predicted proteins | sample Coa_R1_9_FD_187154 | JGI IMG/M metagenome (GOLD analysis project Ga0209167, IMG submission 187154) | Surface soil microbial communities from Centralia Pennsylvania, which are recovering from an underground coalmine fire - Coalmine... | ecosystem: Environmental > Terrestrial > Soil >...
TCGGCGCGAGCACCTCGACGCGATCCCCGTCCGCGAGCAGCGTGCCGGCGCGCGCCCCGGTGGCGACGAACTCGCCGTTGACGGCGGTGCTCACCACCGCTTCCCCGTAGCCCAGTTCCACGAGCACCGAGTCGAGTCCCGAGGCGCTGGACTCACGCCAGACGCCGTTGACGAGAATCCTCATCCATCACCTCCGGAAAATGCCGGCCGCTGAGCAGCATCTGCGCGGCCCGGCGGGCGAGCGCCGGCGCCAGCAGGAAGCCATGCCGGTACAGGCCGTTGACGTAAAGCGTATCGCCGATGCGGCGGATGCGCGGCAGGTTATCGGGGAAGGCGGCACGCACCCCGGTGCCGATCTCCAGAATCTGCGCCTCGCCAAACGCCGGGTGCAGCGCGTACGCCGCCGACAGGAGCTCCAGCATGGAGCGCGCGCTGATGCGCGTGCCCTCATCGCTTTCAATCATGGACGCGCCAACCATGTACACACCGTCCCCGCGCGGCACCACATACACCGGCAGGCGCGGATGCAGCACCCGCACCGGGCGCCTGAGTGAGAGCTCCGGCAGGCGCAGCAGCAGCATCTCCCCCTTCACGCCCCGCAGATCGCCCAGCACCTCGCGCGCCGCCAGCCCCCGGCAATCAATCGCCACCTGTCCTTTAGTGAGGGATGCCTGCCCCTCGATGCCGAAGCGGATGCTCACCCCCAGCTCAGCTAGCCTCCTCACCAGCGCGGCGAGTGCGGCACGCGGATCGAGGTGCGCTTCGGAGGCGAAATACAGCGCCCGGCTGAATCGCCCCTGGAGTTCAGGTTCCAGCGCGGCCAGTTCCCCGCCACCCAACTCCTGGAATTCCCCGGTGCGGCGCGCAAACTGCTGCAACTCGGCCAGATCGCGGGCATGGGCCACGACCAGCGTGCCGTTCGCGACGGTCGCCGCGAAGCGCTCGCGCCACCAGGAGATGCTTTCGGCCCCGAGCTGCGCGATGAGCGGCGTCGCGCTCTCAAGCTCGCACCACGGCGCGAGCATGCCGCCGGCGAACCATGAGCATCCGGCGGCGCCGAGTTCGTGGGCCCGTTCCAGCACCTCGACGCTCGCGCCGCGCTCGGCAAGCTCGAGCGCGCAGGTGAGCCCCGCGACGCCGGCACCGATGACCACAACGCGCATGGCTTACCCGTCCTTGCCGCCCACGTGCACAGCCTTCTCCACCAGCTCCGCCGGCACGTACAGCTCTCCGCCCCCGGCGCGAAACTTCTCCGACATGTCGCGCATACCCTGCGCGCGCGCCTCGGCGCGCACTTCGTGCGAGATGCGCATGGAACAGAACTTCGGCCCGCACATGGAGCAAAAGTGCGCGACCTTGTGGCCCTCCTTCGGCAGCGTGGCGTCGTGGAAAGCACAGGCGGTATCCGGGTCGAGCGACAGGTTGAACTGGTCCTGCCAGCGGAAATCAAACCGCGCCCGCGACAACGCGTCATCCCGCGCCCGGGCGCCGGGGTGACCCTTGGCAAGGTCCGCCGCGTGCGCGGCAATCTTGTAGGTGATGACGCCGGTCTTGACGTCGTTGCGATCGGGGAGCCCCAGGTGCTCCTTGGGGGTGACGTAGCACAGCATCGCGGTTCCGAACCAGCCGATCATGGCCGCGCCGATGGCCGAGGTGATGTGGTCGTAACCGGGCGCGATGTCAGTCGTCAGCGGCCCCAAGGTGTAAAACGGCGCTTCGCCGCAGACCTCGAGCTGCTTGTCCATGTTCTCCTTGATCTTGTGCATCGGCACATGCCCCGGGCCCTCGATCATCACCTGGCACTCGTGGCGCCAGGCGACCTGGGTGAGTTCTCCCAGGGTCTCGAGCTCGGCGAACTGCGCGGCGTCGTTGGCGTCCGCGATCGAGCCCGGCCGCAGGCCATCGCCGAGGGAGAAGCTCACGTCGTAAGTGCGGCAGATTTCGCAGATTTCCTCGAAGTGTTCGTAGAGGAAGCTCTCCTGGTGATGCGCCAGGCACCACTTGGCCATGATGGAGCCGCCGCGCGAGACGATGCCGGTAACGCGATTCACCGTGAGCGGCACGTACGCCAGGCGCACGCCGGCGTGGATAGTGAAATAGTCCACGCCCTGTTCGGCCTGCTCGATGAGCGTGTCGCGGAATATTTCCCAGCTCAGGTCCTCGGCCACGCCGCCGACTTTCTCCAGCGCCTGGTAGATCGGCACCGTACCGATCGGCACCGGTGAGTTACGCAGGATCCACTCGCGGATGGTGTGGATGTTGCGTCCCGTGGACAGGTCCATGACCGTATCCGCGCCCCAGCGGATCGCCCATACCAGCTTGTCGACTTCTTCGGCGGTGGAAGAGGTGACCGCGGAATTGCCGATGTTGGCGTTGATCTTCACCAGGAAGTTGCGCCCGATGATCATGGGCTCGGATTCCGGGTGATTGATGTTGGCGGGCAGGATGGCACGTCCGGCGGCGATTTCCGCGCGCACGAACTCCGCCGTCACATATTGCGGAATACTCGCGCCCCATGAATTGCCGTCGGCGGCACCGGCAGCCTCGTGCTGCGCGCGGCCGGTGTTTTCGCGGATCGCGGCGTACTCCATCTCCGGCGTAATGATGCCGGCGCGCGCGTACGCCAGTTGCGTCACCGCCTTGGCGCGGCGCGCCCGCAGGGGTGAACCCTGCCGCGGAAATTCCGGCGCCGCCTTGCCGCCGGCGCTCAGGCCATTGTCGACGGGCACCACCTGCCGCCCGGCGTACTCCTCGACGTCCCCGCGGGCGCGAATCCACGCCGAGCGCACAGCCGCCAGACCGCGCTCGATGTCGATAGTGACCGCGGGATCGGTGTAGGGGCCGGAGCAGTCGTAGACCGCCAGCGGCGGCTCATCTGCGGAAGGGTGCAGCGCGATCTCGCGCATCGGCACACGCAGACCGGCGTGAATCGCGCCCGGCAGGTAGACCTTGCGCGAAGCGGGTAAGGATTCGTGGACGACTTTCAGCTGGGCATTCATCTGGAACACTCCTGGGGCGCGAAAAGCCGCGCGGGAGATCCTCGAAAATGCCGCCGCGAAAACTTCCCTACGCCAGCATTAACTGGATCAGGTTCAAGGGTCGCCATGCCGCGCCTGCCTCCAGACGCCCGCTGGCCTCTCAGCCCCCTGCCGGGGCTCCCCTAGCTCGACCCGGAAAGTAGTACGCCGGCGGGCGGCGGTCAATACGGCCGTCGGCGTGTCCGTGCTAACCTCATCGGGCTCCAGCGCTGATCCGCGCCGGTTACGGAAAAATAAGCACTAAGAGGTGTAGAGCCCATGCGCTGCTTCGAAATCCTCGCCTTGGCGGTGGTGTCTATTGGCACGAGTGCCTTCGCGGCGCCGCCTGCCGCGAGCCCTGCGCCGCCTGGGACACCTGCGGCTGCAGCCGCAGCGCCCGCTCCGGCGGCCGCGCCGGTCGCCGCCGAAGAGACCGGCCTTGCCGCCGTCTACAGCGACCGCCTGAATCACCACAAGACCGCCAGCGGCAAGCTGTATGACCGCAGCCAGCTGACCGCGGCACACAAGACGCTGCCCTTCGGCACCAGGGTGAAGGTGACCAACACCAGAAACGGCAAGAGCGTCGTGCTGACGATCACCGACCGGGGTCCGCGCGAAGCCGGACGCATTCTCGACATCTCGCCCGCCGCGGCCCACGAGCTGGGATTCCTGCGCCGGGGCGTGGGACAGGTGAAGCTCGAGGTGGTCTCCGGGACCTGACACGGCGCGATGGCTTCCTGGCAGGTCTGGGCGCTGATGTCCGCGGCATTTGCCGCGCTCACCGCCATATTCGCCAAGGTCGGGGTCGCGCACATGAACCCCGACGCCGCCACGCTCATCCGCACGGTAGTCATTCTCATCGTGCTCACCGGGATGGTCGCCGCCACGCGGGAGGTTGCGGCGCTCGCGGGCGGGTCCGCGCGTACCTATATCTTCCTGGTGTTGTCAGGGCTTGCGACCGGCGCGTCGTGGGTGTGTTACTTCCGCGCCTTGCACGCAGGGGATGCGGTGCGCGTCGCGCCGCTCGACAAGCTCAGTGTCGTGCTCGTAGCGGTGTTTGGAGTCGTATTCCTGGGCGAGCGGTTATCGCTCGTCAACTGGCTGGGCGTCGTGCTGGTCGCCGCCGGCGCCTGGTTTGTGACGCTGCGGGTGTAGAGAGGCGCGGCTCACTGCGCCTTTAGCTGAGCTGCCCGCCGCCGTGGCTGGAGTGTCCGCCTTTGCGGCCGGCTTCGGCCGCCAGCTCCGGATGCTGCGAAAAACTGCGCTTCTCATCGGGGACGCTCTGGCCGCCCTTGCGTCCCGCCTGCGCGGCCAGCGCGCGGTTCTTGGAGAAGCTGCGCTTGGCGCCTGGCACACTCTGGCCGCCCTTGCGCCCGGCTTCAGCGGCGAGCGTGCGGTTCTGCGAAAAGCTGCGCTTTTCGTCCGGTACGGACTTGCCGCCCATGCTGGCAATCTGCCGCTGCCGGTCCGTGTCCATGGACGCAAAGCCGCGCTGCGACGTACGCCCTTCATGACTCGTAATGGCCATTGGTCTTCTCCTGCCGCACCGTCTTCCTGCCCTGCAGCATACCCCTCATAAGTGACACGTGAAATGCAGCATACGGCTGCGCTTAAGGTGCCGTCGCAGGCCCCTGAAGGGTCCGCCTCCGTCTTCAAGGCATCAGGCGGTCTATGACGAGATTTGCCTGCCCGTCCTGCCCCACCTTGTAGGTGAGTTCCCCGAATGGATCACCGCTTGCGCCCACCGGGTTCCCGGAGCGCGCGATCCGCGCCACCACCTCAACAGTCGATCCCGCACCGATGGCCCTTCCCGGGATCATGGAGTCGGCTGCCGTCAGCTCGACGTCCTGGGGGAAGTGGCTGCTGAGGCGTTTCACGGCGAGCGGGGGACCCGCCTGCTGTGGATTGCGCACAAATACAAAGAGCGGAAAGTCCCCGGTCTGCGTGGTGAGTCTGGGTGAGAGCGTGACCCGCACGCGCACGGCGGCGGCGCCGGGTGCACCGGGCGTGGCGGGGGTGGCGGGCGCGCCCGGGCTTGCGAGCCGCCGATCGATGGCGGCGATCTGCTGCACGAGAATCGTCCGGATGTTGTCCGGGGGATCGAGCGCGAGAATTTTCGTGAAGCGTTGCCGCGCCAGCGGCAGCTCCCCGCGACGTTCCGCCACCATGGCACCCAGGAAAAGCGCTTTGCCGGAGTCGGGAGCCACGATCAGCGCCCGCTCGATGAGCCGCGCGGCACGCCCGTCAAGTTCGGTCTCATCACTTAAGGTCAGCGCTTCGGCTTCACCGGTCAGGGCATCGGCGTTTTTGCCGTCGCTCAAGCGATCGGCGCGTTCGAAGGCGCGCAACGCGAGCGGATACTCCTGCAGCTCGGCGTAGGAACGTCCGAGCATCAGCCATCCGGGGACATCCTGCGGATGCCGCTCCAGCTGCCGTGCCAAGCGCGCCACCATTGTCTCGGGCGAGTCGGGCGCGGTGGCTGTGCGCCACGGCCAGTTGCTCCAGGCGGCATACAACAGCGCCGAACCGACGACGAGTACGGCCGCGGCGCCCAGGGCGCTCCAGGTCGCTGGCGGCGCAGATCCGCCCCTGCTCAGCAGCGGCACCACCACCACGAGCACTGCGGCCACCGTCAGCGCCGCCGCCAGGAGTATGAAGCCGACCATCAGCCGCGCGTGCCCGGTACCGGGCCGTCGTCCCCGACCGGTTCGCTGTCGGCGTCGACGAGCGCCGTCCGTCCGCGCACGATGCGCCAGCACACCGCCGCACCGATCAGGAGTGCAACGCCCGGCGCGAACCATAGCCACGCGGTGCGCGGCGAGAATCTCGGCCGGAAGAGAATGAAATCCCCGTAGCGCGCGACCATCCAGGCCCGCACCTCGTCATCGGACTTGCCCTGCAGCAGCAGGTCACGCACCTCGCGGCGCAGGTCCGCGGCAAGATCCACGGGTGAGTCGGCGAGCGTCTCGTTCTGGCACTGCATGCAGCGCAGCTCGTGCGTCAGGGCGAGGTAGCGCGCCTGCAGGCGCGCATCCGGAAGCTCGGTCGGATCAACCGCCCAGGCGCGCAACGTAAGTAGCACGCCCGCCATCGCGGTCGCAATCAACGCGGTCCCGAGTGTGCTGGTTCGCTGCCTCATGATTTTGCGGCGGGGTGCGCCGGCAGGCGCGGCAGGATCTCTTTTGTCCAGACCTCGCGCGTCAGCGGGCCAACGTATTTATAAACAACGATGCCCTGATCGCTGATGAGAAAGGTCTCCGGGGCGCCGTACACGCCGTAGTCGACAGCGGTGTTCCCGGAATGATCGAGCGCGACCGCCTCGTAGGGATTGCCAAGCTGCGCAAGCCACTCGCGCGCCTGCGCGTCATCGTCCTTCCAGTCAAGGCCTATGAGCGGCACGGCGTGCGCATCACGGGCCTCGAGCAGCATCTGGTGCTCCGCACGGCACTCGACGCACCAGGTGCCCCACACGTTCAGGAGGTACCACCGGCCTTTAAGATCCTGGGAAGCCACTACGTGCGCTGCATCGTTAAGACTCGGGAGCGAAAACGGCGGCGCGGGCTTGCCGATCAGCGGCGAGAGGATGATCCCCTTCTGCGGGGAATGCTTGATGCCGATGGCGAGCACCACCACCAGCGCCACGAACACCGCCATCGGCAGCGCGAAGCGGTTCAAGCCGCACTCCCCTCGGGGGCTGCAGGCACGGTGGCCTCGGTGATCCTGGAGATGCGATACCGCCGGTCAGATGCCGCCACTGCCCCGCCGATCGCCATGACGAGCGCGGCAAGCCAGATGAAGCTCACCAGGGGACGGATCTGCACCCGCAGACTCCAGCGTCCGGCGCCCAGGTCCTCGCCCAGGGCCACGAGAATATTGTTGCCGTGATCCATGCGGATAGCGGTCTCGGTCGTCATCTGGTGCTGAACCCAGTACTGACGTTTCTGGGGCTTGAACACCGACACCGGCGCGCCGCCGCGGGTCACCGTGACGGTGGCGCCCAGCCCATCGTAGTTCGGGCCCTCGATGGCCTGCACGCCATCGAAACGAAACACATAGCTCCCAACCGTGGTGCTCGCCCCTGGCGCGAGCGCCACATCGTGTTCCCGGGTGAAGGACTGCACCGTGGTGAGCGCAATCACCAGCACGCCAAGACCCGAGTGCGCGATGCTCATCCCGAGCATGCCGCGCGGCACGCGCACTCCACGCCGCCAGCGCGCGATGGGCTCGACGAACGAGGACAGGATGATCCACACCCCGAGCAGCGCGCCCACCGGCGTCAGCACCTGCCCGTGTTCGTAGATGCCGTAAACCAGGGCGCAGGCGAGCACCGCGGCGGCAACCAGCGTCATGAGCAGCGCGCGCTGGCTGTCCCGCAGCCGCCCGCGCTTCCAGTTGGAATGGATCCCGACTGACAACAGCGCCGTGAGCGGCAGCATGGAGAGCAGGAACGTCGGGTTGAAATACGGCGGCCCGACCGACACCGTGCCGAGCCCGAGCGCGTCCGAAATCAAAGGCGCCATGGTGCCGGCGAACACCGTGGTGGCGGCGATGATCAGCAGCACGTTGTTGAAAAGGAGAAACGACTCACGCGCGCCCAGCTCAAAGCCGGCGGAGGATTTCAGCAGCGGCGCGCGCCACGCGTACAGCGCCAGTGCGCCCCCGATCATGATCACCAGGAACGCCAGAATGAAAATGCCGCGCGCCGGATCCGCCGCAAAGGAATGCACCGATACCAGTACGCCCGAACGCACCAGGAACGTGCCGAGCATGCTTAATGAGAACGTCAGGATCGCCAGCAGCAGCGTCCAGCTCTTGAACAGGCCGCGTTTTTCAGTCACCGCGAGCGAATGGATCAGTGCGGTGCCGACCAGCCACGGCATGAACGAGGCGTTCTCCACCGGGTCCCAGAACCAGAAGCCGCCCCAGCCGAGCTCGTAATAGGCCCAGAAGCTCCCGAGCGCGATACCGCAGGTGAGAAACGCCCAGGCCGCGGTCGTCCACGGCCGCGTCCAGCGCGCCCAGGTCTGGTCCAGCCGGCCCTCGAGCATGGCGGCGCAGGCGAAGGCAAACGCCACCGCAAACCCGACGTAGCCCGTGTAGAGAATCGGCGGATGGATCGCCAGCGCCGGGTCCTGCAGGATCGGGTTCAGGTCATGGCCGTCCGGCATGGGCGGATCCAGGCGCATGAACGGGTTCGAGGTCGCGAGCGTGAACAGCAGAAAGCCGAAGCTGACCACGCCGAGTACCCCGAGCACCCGCGCCGCAAAGCGCGGCGGCAGGCGCGCGGAGCCGATCGCCACCGCCACCGTCCAGCCGGCGAGCAACAGGATCCACAGGAGCAGCGAGCCCTCGTGTGCGCCCCACAGCGCCGTCACGCGGTAGAACACCGGCAGCGCCGTGTTGGAATTCGCCGCGACGTAGCTCACCGAGAAATCATTGCCGACGAAGGCAGCGATGAGACAACCGACCGCGGTCGCTACCATGACGGCCTGCCCGGCGACGGCCGGCGTGACGGCGGCGATCCAGCGATCACGGCCGAGCATGGGACCGGCGATGCCGAAGAATGCCTGCACGCCTGCGAGCAGCAGCGCGAGGATCAGGGCGAATTGGCCGAGCTCAGGCAGCACTCAAGACCCCGGCTCCGAGCGCGCCTCGCCGTGGCGTCGTTTCAGGGACTTCGCCACCGCGGGCGGCATGTATTTTTCATCGTGCTTCGCCAGCACCTCGTCCGCCAGAAAGGTGCCATCGCTGCGCAGGCGCCCCTGTGCGACGACGCCTGCGCCCTCGCGAAATAAATCCGGCAATACGCCCGAGTAGCTTACCGGCACATCGTGAGCGAAGTCGGTCACCACGAAGCGCACCTCGAGACTTCCGGGCGCGCGTTGCACGGTGCCCTCGGTCACCATGCCTCCCAGGCGGAACGGCTCACCGACGGGCACCTGGCCTGCCGCTACCTGCGAAGGATCGAAGTAAAAGGTCACGTTCTTCCTGAATGCACTCAACGCCAGCACCCCGGCGATGCTCACGCCCAGGAGAATGCCAACCACCAACCCGAGACGCCGCCGCCGGGGCGTCATGAGTCTTCTCCCGGGGAGGCCAGGCGGCGCCGCGCCGCCTGCAGCGCCCGCGCGAGCGAGCCGCGGGCCCAGACAATGTTCAGCACCAATACGCCCAGGGTCACAAGGTACGCCGGCCAGATGAAGGCGGCGTAGCCGCCCATGTCGAGGAAGGTGCTCATGCGCGTAACGTCTCGCCGATCCATCGGGCCGCGCGCTCACGCTGCAGGATCTCCGCGCGCACGCGCACCAGCAGTACCGCGGCGAAAAACAAGCTGAAGCCGAGCAGCAGGACCAGGAGTGGCGCCAGCATCGCCGCCGGCATGGTGGGCTTACCGAAGCGCATTACCGAGGGCGCCTGGTGCAGTGAATTCCACCAGATGACCGAGTAGTGAATGATCGGGACGTTGACCATACCGACGACCGCCAGCAGCGCTCCCGCACGGTCGGCGCGCTGCGTGTCATCAAAGCCCGCGCGCAGACCCATGAATCCCAGATAAAGGAAGAGCAGAATCAGCTCCGAAGTCAGCCGCGGATCCCATTCCCACCACGTGCCCCACATGGGTTTGCCCCACAACGATCCGGTCACGAGCGCGGCGACGGTGAACGAGGCCCCGATGGGCGCGCAGCTCGCGGCGACGGCGTGCGCGACCTTCATGCGCCAGATGAGTCCGACTGCTGCCGCGACCCCCATGGTCACATACACCATGAGCGACATCCACGCACTCGGGACGTGCACGTAAATGATCCGGAAGCCCTCGCCCTGCTGATAGTCCGGAGGCGCAAGCACGAGCCCCGCGTAGAGTCCCCCGACAATGAGAAGCGCCGCCGGCCAGGCAACCCACGGGGTGAGTCGTGCGGCCAGTGCATAGAGGTACGGCGGCGAGGCCAGTCGGTGAAACCAGGTCCAGCGCATGGCTGCCATCACTCGAGACTGATGCGCACGGCGGCGGCCGCGGCGAGCGGCGCGAGCGTTACGGCGAGCACGGCGAGCGCGGCGAGTAACTCAAGCGGCGCGATGAAGGAACTGCCGGCGATCGCCAGCTCCGTGGCGCGCGCGCCATAAATGAGCACCGGCAGCGAAATGGGTAGCGTCAGGAGCGCGAGCAGCGCACCACTGCGCTTCATGCCGAGTGTGAGAGCCGCGCCGATCGCCCCGATCAGACTCAGGGCGATGGTCCCCACGATCATGACGAGGATGATCCCGGGAACGGCGGCAGCGGAGACGCCAAGCGACATCGCCGCAAACGGGGCCATGAGCGCGAGCGGCAATCCTGTTAGGAGCCAGTGCGCCACGGTCTTCGCGAACAGCAGCCAAGTGAGGGACTGCCCGGACAGCGCGTATTGCTCGAGCGTTCCATCGTAGGCGTCGTCACGGAAGAGAAACTCCAGGGCGAGAAGTGATGCGAGAAGCGCTGCCACCCACAGCACCCCCGGTGCGACAGCGCGTAGCCGCGCGAGTTCCGGGGAGACCGCCAGCGGAAACAGCATGGTGACCAGGGCGAAAAACGCGAGCGGCTGGATCAGCTGTCCGCGCTTGCGGAACGCGAGCGTCAGATCGCGCGCGAGCGTCAGCCGCGCCGCACGCAGTGCGGGAGCTGATGGCGCCGCCTCATCACAGGATGCGCGGGTGGTGAGGGCGGCACCGACGCCCGCCGGCGTGCCGGTGATGCTCACGGCGCCAACTCCAGTATGCGGGCGGCGTGCACCGCGGCAGGCAACTGCTGGTGGGTCGCGACGACAATCGCGCCGCCACGCGCCAGTTGCTCGGCCATGAGCGCGCCGACCACCTGCTGACCTTCGGCATCGAGATTGGTTGTCGGCTCATCCAGCAGCCACAGTGGTGCAAACATCAGGGCCAGTCCTGCGAGCGCCACGCGGCGCTTCTGTCCGGCCGACAAGGTGCGCACCAATCGTTCACACCACGCAGCCGCGCCCACGCGCGCGAGCGCCGCATCAAGTCCTGCCATCGCGATGCGTCGCCGGACACCAATCCAGTAGTAGAGATTCTCACGCGCCGTGAGGTCCGCCTTCAGCGGCGCTTCGTGACCTAAGTACATCAGCGAGGAGTGAAACGCCGGCAGGTCCGCACGCACATCGCGGCCCTCACACAGCACGCGCCCTTCCTCCGGAACCATGAGCCCGCAGAGCGTGCGCAGCAGAGTCGTCTTGCCTGCACCGTTGGCGCCGGTAACCTGCAGGCACTCGCCGCGCCCCAAGCCAAATGCCACGCCCTTCAGTACATGGCGGTCACCTCGCCACAACTGCAGATTTTCAGCTTCGAGGTGGTTGACGGACACGGCGCGGGAGTCTCGCAAATTCATCGGGTTAGCGCCACAACCGCGGCCCCTGTTAGCGCGCTGCGACCTGAGCTTTCTCCCGAATCGTGACGCTCTGCCGCACCGGGATGTCGCATTTCATAGACTCAAGCGCCGCCGGCGAGCGGCCAGGAACGAGCGCTGATCTGCCTGGGGCCGGAATCGAACCGGCACGGGGTTACCCCCAAGGGATTTTCTTACCGCTACAGCTTTCGCTGCTGCGTGCATTCGCACGCATTTGTGGTCTGGACTTTACCTTTGCCGTCCCGTAAATACGCGTCGTACGCACACGGATTAGGCAGGGGCCGTCAAGTCTCTACACTTTCCCTGGCCGGGCATGAGACCACGCAAGTACACGCGCGAACAACTTACTGAAGCTGTCCGGGGGTTGTGCCTCCCTGCGACAGGTACTTACTCGTCTCAACGTTGCCCCTTTTGGCGGTAATTACGACACTCTACGTCGCTCGCTCAAGCGCTTCGACATCGACACGTCGCACTTCACGGGCCGCGCCTGGAGCCGTAATCGGCTCCTCGGCCTCAGAAAGCCCCTTGACACTTATCTCGCAAACGCAGCGCCGAATCCAGTCTTTCAAGCTGAAACGGAGACTGTTGCGGGCAGGCATTCTTCAGCCACGATGTGAAAGATGCACCCTCACCGTCTGGCAAGGCGCGCTTATTCCACTCGAGCTCGACCACATAAACGGGAACAATTCTGACAACAGGCTGGAAAACCTGCGCCTCCTTTGTCCCAACTGCCATGCGCTGACTCCGACATATCGGAGCCAGCGCCGACCAGGGCTTAGCTCGGTATTGCAGCCACCCTGACGTGCTGCTGTTCCACCGACTTTGACCCCATTCACGCCGGCCGTTTCCAAACCGGGTGCTCAATTTTCTTAAGTCCCTTGCGTCTACCAATTTCGCCACCCAGGCACGGGTTGCGCCGCGATTGTACAGAAGGGCGCTCCCGGGGCGTATATTCGGGCCGGGGCAAGAAGACGATGCGTCGCAAGACCCATATCATGGTGGTCGATCAGGAGGGCATCGTCCGGGATGGGCTCTGCGCCCTGCTCCAGCGCGCCGAAGAATTGCATGTCGACGGTGCCTTCAGCAGCGCTCGGGAAGCGGTGCGTACGCGCGGGGACCTGCGACCGAACGTTGTGATCATGGATTTCCCGCTGGCGATGAAAACCGGTCCCGAGACCATCGCGCACGTCAAACGCCGCTGGCCCGAGGCCCGCGTGCTGGTGCTCTCCGGCAGCAGCGAAGGCCAGGTCATCGAGGCGGCGCGCCGCGCCGGTGCCGACGGTTACGTACTGCGCAACGATAATCGCAGCGAGCTCTTCGATGCCATTCACACCCTCGCCAATGGCAAGCACTACATCAGTAAATCCGTGCTCGAGCGTCCGGCGCGCAGCCATGGACGGCCGTCGCCCCACGCACCGCGCCGCACCGACACGGCAGGCATGCTCACCGAGCGCGAGCAGGAAGTCGTCGCCCTGATCGCGGAAGGTTATCGGACCCGGGAGATGGCACAGCTCCTGTCAGTAAGCCACAAGACGGTCGAAAGACACCGCACCAACCTCATGCGCAAACTCGGTGTGCGCTCCGCCACCGGGGTTGTGGCCTACGCCATCACACACGGCTACGTTGGTTTCTGAAGGCTGCTGATGCCTGCACGGAACCTGCTCGGGTTCCGTGCAGGCGCTCAGCTCCTCCGATCTAATACCACCAGAAGTAGTGGTACCAGGGTTCGTGTGCGGCCTGTGTGACCGGCGGCTTGGCGCCGTTGGCAGTGGCATTGTTTGCCAGGGTCGCCGTGGTCAAGCCTGGCGGCCGCGTGGCAGCCTCACTACCCGCGCGGGCGGCGCGCCCCGCGATCGCGCCGCGTGCGTCGCGGGCGCTATTCGCGTCGTTCATGGCCGTTGCAGTTCGTGGCGTCTGCCCGCTACTCATGCGCTTACTGTCATTGCGCACGTCCTCGCGATCGTTGTGCAGGTCGCGACGATCGGCTCGCACGTCATGAGCGTCCGCGCGCAGGTCGTGCTCATCTTTGCGAATGTCAGCCCGGTCCCGCCCGATATCGCGACGGTCCGACTGAATGTCGGCGCGATCGTGTGCGATGTCGGACTGCTCATTCGCGCCATGGCGCTGCGCCGCATAGTCGCGACGCAAGTCGCGCTGGTCGGCGCGGATGTCGGCACCGTCCCGCTCGATGTCGCGACGGTCGGACTGGATATCAGCCCGGTCGTGCCGCATGTCGCGTTGGTCAGCGGCGATATCGTGTCGGTCGCTTTGGATGTCACCGCGGTCCGCATCGCGGTCGGTGCTTCCCGTGCGTGCCTCATGCACCGCGCCAGTCTGGGCTGTAGCGCCGCGGGAGTCGGTGTCGCGTCGGTCCTGACGGCCCCCACGAGCATCTACCCGACCCTGGTCGGCCGCGGCATCGTCCTGCCGCAGATCACGCCGGTCGGCACGAAAGTCCCGCTGGTCGCGCTGCACATCGCTGCGGTCGGCCTGAAGATCGGCGCGATCGCGGGCGATGTCAGCCTGGTCATTCGCCCCGTTGCGCTGCGCCGCCAGGTCACGGCGCAGATCGCGCTGGTCGGAGCGGATGTCCGCGCGGTCATGCGCGATGTCCTTGCGGTCCGCGCGCATGTCCGCTCTATCGCGATTCCTGTCGTGGTGAGCGGCCTTGCGGTCGGCATCCGGGGCGTCGCCACTCTGGGCCGCTGCGGCTGCGGGCGCGGCAGCACTGGTGGGGCCGCCGACGACCACGCCCTGTTGCGGCGTTTGGTCGGGTTGGTCGGTCGGCGCGATGAGGGGTTCGGCCGGCGGTTGCTGGCCGTCGGCATACGCCCCTGGCAGCGCCGCCCCGACAATGGATCCAACGGCTAAGGCAATCAGGCTTCTGTGCTTCATGGCACCTCCTTGGCTAAGTAGCCTCAACGCTCAACTTCAGCTTGCACTTGTCCGAGCTGCCGTCATTGATTGCGGACTTGCGCGGGCTGCTCCCGCGTCTGGGCGCCGTGTTGCTGCGCGACGCGTTCCTGGGCGACGAAGCCCTGGACCAGCTCGAAAAAGCGGTTGTAGAAACTCGGATCCTTAATCGTTTCCCGTCTCACTACCCCGAGCACCTGAGCCGACCCGGAGGGCATCGTGAGCGTTGCCGGTCCGATTCCCATGCTCGTCGACTGCTTCATTTTCTGCAGCCGGCTGTCCTCACGGGTCGCCGTGACAAACACGATGCTCGTTCCGTCACGGTTGTCCGCGCAGGTCGTCTGCAAGTGATAACTGACGTTCAACTTCGGATCGGGCTGGAAATCCCTTGTTCCGGTCATGACGCCGTTGTCGGTGCCCCGATCCAGCATATAGCCCTGACTCAGCAGCGCGCGTTTGACGCTCCAGCACACGGCATCACCCGAGCCGGGAAACGTCCTGCTGAAGGGCGCCTCGGCGCTAATGCTGTCGCGCGCGATGTCGTGTTTACGAGCAGCGCAACCGGTCGCGAGTATGGCGACGGTTAGCACGCTCACGCAGCGCGCCACGGAGATTGTATTCAGGGAACCACGCATCACGACCTCCATCCAGGGCCATAGCTGGCCCTACCAGGTGTGACAACACGCTACCTGCATGAAGTTCCCCACCGCGTCATCACATGCGCTGGTGCGCCCGTAGGCGCGTTGTAGCGGCAACTGTCGGAATACTCCGACGCTGAAAATCAACGGGTGTCCGCTTTATGCGACGCTACGTGCGCCAGCGTGTGGCTACGTGGTCAATCCAACCGGGGCCCATAAATATGAACTGGAGGGCGCGGAAAAGCGGCCGCGCTGACTCGGATCAGGGACTCAGAAGCGCAGCCCGTACGGACAGGATTCCCACTAGACCAACCGCGAGAGTCCTAACGACCCAAACACCGCGTGCCGTAGAACGCTCTGAGAGCGCGTTTTCTCGCTTCGTTCCTGATCCTTGGAAGTCGTCTGGGGGCGAATCCCTCAGCGCGAGGGCAGTTAGCTCCGCCTCAGAAACGGGAGGCTCCGCGGAATTCACATCCGCCGCGTGCAACGACTGTAAATTCCTGGGCTCCACCATGCTGCGCGGCTTTGAATCTGTAAGGAGATGTTGGTCCGCTATCAGGCTACAGCGCCACGCTTCTGCCGTCTAACGGTGAAGTTGAGGGGCCGCACGCAGGCGCCCGATCAGATAGCCTTGGCTCAATACTGCCTGGAGTCCACCCACTCGACTGGTGGGTTCGGGTCTAGGCCAGCAGCTTTCATCAGCCCCAGTCCCACCTGCTGCTCGGTCCGGGTCTCCTCAAGCAGCTTCAAAGTCAGCTCCGCCCACTTGGTGCCAATTCCGAGCTTCTCGTCGGCCTTGAATCCGGTGTCCATTCGATAGTGAGCTATACGCCGGGCGGCTACCGCATCCTGGTACTCGGCACTCGTATCAGGCCAGGAGCGCTTGGCAATCACGATTCCGATCATTTCCGTGATGTAGGTGTCACCGCGTCTCAGCATCGCCGCCAAGTGCCGGCAGGCGTCGAGGTGCTCCGGTGGCCCGGACAATGCATCTTTGCAACTTCCACTGATCGTCTGATACGACGGAATCGCGAGCGCCGCGCCAACCCCGTACGCGGTGACAACTGCTTGAGCCGGATCCATGGTTCCAGTCTTAATGTGGAGTTGCCCCGTTTCGGTGGACAGGTTTTCGTCTTAGCTCTTTGATCTCGTCTCTTGCCTTCAAGCCATCTTAACCCGCAGTGCAGTCTGCCGCCGCAGGCGGCAGAAGTTCCCTGCAGTGATGCCGCGTTCACGCCACCTCCCGTGCAAGCGCCAGTCGCTCGTAGTTGACGGGAGAGCGTCGACCGAGCGCGGAGTGCCGGCGATGTGGGTTGTACCAACCCTCGAGCCAATCAAAGATCGCCATCTTCGCTTCGGCCTGGCTCTTGAAGCGCCGCCGGTTGAGCACCTCACGCTCGAGAGTGGCGAAGAAGCTCTCCGCCACCGCGTTGTCGTACGCATCGCCCACCGTGCCCATCGAGGGCATGATGCCGGCCTCCTGACAGCGCTTGCCGAAAGCGTAGCTGGTGTACTGGCAGCCGTGATCGGAGTGATGGATTACCTCCTTGGGCTTGCGCATCGTGATCGCCATGTCGATCGCCGCCAGCATCAGCTCGGTGCGCAGATGCGTCTCCATCGCCCAGCCGACGATCTTGCGCGAGAACACATCCAGCACGATCGCCAGGTACAAAAACCCGCTCCAGGTCGGAATGTAGGTCGCATCCGCTACCCACAGCCGATTGGGCCGCTCGGCATAGAAGCGCCGCTCGACCAAATCCGCTACTTCCGAGGCCTGCGCACCGCGTTCCGTGGTGATCACGAACTTGCGCAGCGTCGCCCCCTTGAGCCCCGCTGTGCGCATCAGCCGCGCCACGCGCTTGCGCCCGATATGGATGCCATGCTCGTCCGCGAGCTCGGCGTGGACCATCGGCGAGCCGTAGGTCTCGCGCGAGAACCGATGAATCGCCGCGATCTTCCCCGTCAGCCCCAAATCCTCGCGCTTACGAGCGCACATCGGCCGATCCCGCCACGCGTAGAACCCGCTCCTCGAAACCTGCAACAGCCGGCACATCATCCCCACCGGATGGGTGGCCTGGTTCACCTTCACGAACCCGAAGAGCGCTTCGAGGGACCGCTTTCGGTGGCGAACCAGGCCGCGGCTTTTGACAGGATCTCCCGCTCCTCCTTGAGCTTGCGGTTCTCGCGCCGCAATCGGGTGAGTTCCTCCCGCTCCGCACTCGTCAGCCCGCCGTCACCCTTGCCCTCATCCCGCGCGGCCTGCTTGACCCATAGACCGATCGTCCAGGCCGAGGGACCAAACTCTCGGTGCAAGGACGCCGGCGTGCGTCCCGACCGTACCAGCGCGACCATCTGGCGCTTAAACTCCGGCGTGTACCGGGTTGCTTTGTCTGCCATCGTGAACCCTCCAGAATCCAACGTTGAGGTGTCCACGAAAGCGGGTCAACTCCACCCATTTCGACTACAAGTTCTGATTCGGGACGCTGCACGAATCAGTGTAAGCAGAGACGCTGTGTTCGCTTTTTGGTTGATGAAGTTCTTTCCGTTGGCTTTCTTCATGACGATCGACGAGCCGCCCGTGCCGCTCTTTCGGCTTCACAACTTTGACTTCGCGCGTAACGTGAGCGCCAGTGAGCGGCAACACGTCTACCTGCGCTTGCGTCCGCTATTGCATTCCGAATGGCCGGAGCGTCCCGACGATGACGGCGCGATCCTGTACGGCCCGCAGGCCATGATTGCGGAGCCCGCTAGCGATTAAGCATAGGCATGCGAAGCATGGCCCGGGTGTCGTCCCCGGGAACATTCATATCTAGGAAGCCGTGCCGCTTGTACCAGGCCACAAGCTCATCAGTAGATCGTGTTGCGGGACAGTCCGGCGCGAAACCAAGCCCAGCGTCCATTGGGCGCGCGACGAGCATAAGGGTTACTCCATTCTCGTCACAGAGCGCCGTAAGCAGTCGCAGCGCGCGGCTTGCGTAGCCTTTACCTTGGTGGCCCTGCCGTACGGCGACCAGGTTCAGTTCGACTGCCGATCCATTAGCCACCATCAGGGGCTCCGGCATCTTCTCCGGCAGGTCTGACTTGCCCCAGCGTTCAAGAAACTCCTCAATGACCCCGTCCGGAGAGAGTCTGTCCACAAGTCACACCTATCGGGCACGCCAGCGCTCTGGTGGAGATGTCACTTGTTCTCCACCTTTGCATCGAGAGGTCTCGCAAAGATCGCCAACGTGCCGTAAGGGTAAAGAGAGTCGTCGACGTTGATCATAATGACCACGCATTGTCCGACGCTGGCGTTTTCGGCGAATGCATGGGATGCCATGTTTTCCATGAGCCGGAGCCGATCCGTTACCTGGCTGCTGACAAGTGCCAGAATGGAGATGGCATCAGTCGTATCCGCCGAGGCGACAAAAATCAGGCCGTTGTGTGAAGCAGCCGCTTCACGCTCCCGCTTTACGACCTCCGTGAGGGACTTCACTCTCCGTTCGATTTCGACTTGCTGCGCGTAGCCCGCGCTGAGCAGTACGATACCTACTTCCATCCAGCGATCTGGCCTCTTCGTTTCCAACTTCTCCAAAAGGTCTCGCCACCAAGGTGTCGCCTGATACGTCGGCTTCTCCTTGGAGATCCCGTGACGCACCGCCTCGTAGTACTCATCAATCGGCTTGGATGCTCCAAGTAAGAACAGGCGTGTGTTCTTGTGAATATCACCAACAGTCAATCCGGTGTTCAGATAAATACCTAACAGATCGATCTCGTCGGCAGTGTAGTCTGCTTTTCCCTCCCAGACGCTTCGTTGCACCCAATAGTGAAGGCGTTCCAGTGGAGATTTCAGAGTGTCGAATACGATCTCCAAGTCCGCTAGTGTCACCGCCGGCGCAACAGCGAGGTCTGCGGGCACATATCCGGCCTCTTTGAGCGCGTTGACATTGGTATGAATGAAGCCAATGTCTTCCAAGGCCACCGAAATTCGTATGATCCGGTGGACGCGGTCAAGATCGACCGGGAACACGGCTCTAAAGGCGTCCGTCCCGGGGTCGCCAGCCTTCGCCGCCTCGATGGCGTCCTCGAGGCGTTTCGACTGTCGCGATGGTTCGATCAGTAACCGGTCGATGTCCTCGCCCAACCCTTCCGGTGCCCCGCGTCGCGCCTGCGGCGAGACGCGGCCCGATTTTGCTTCCACGAGCAGCAAAGTCGCATCCACGGCCACGATCAAGTCGCTCTCGAACTCCTGCGACTTGTCCGGGGACTGCCACTTGAAGTTTGTCGTCAAAGCTGACTCCGGAAACCCTCTGCGAAACAGTTCCGCCGTTTTAGCCTCCAAGTAGTCAGATCGGCGTTTATCGTAATCCTCCCGTAGTGATGGGTGATCGCGAAACAGACTCAGCACGGTCTCAAACAGGAAGGCAAAGAAGGTTTGGGGCAGTGGGCAAAAGTAGTTGTCATCGCCGACATCTATCGCAGGCTTGACCCAGATGGGATTGTTCATGAACGCATGCTCGAGGTTCGAGCCGCTTAATGCTCCCCATTGATAGCTCATCGCGTGGAGGGCCTTCTGGACAGCTGCTTCTGACCGTCCTACGGCCACAGCTACTTCCGGAACCGCGAACGTGTAGCAGTCGGCAAGGCGTAGATCGGAATGCGACAGCATCATAGCCTTCGTCATCTTGAGCGAGGCGTGCCGCTCCTCCATGAGTTGTTCGAAGTCTTCTGGCGTTCCGTCTAACTCTGGAATTGCATCGAAGTACGCGGTCACTGCCTCGCGAGCAGTCTTTGCCACCATCATCAGTCTAAGGCGATCGAAATGAGCGTTGAGTCGCTTCTGACACTCATCGAACATGTAATCGAAGATCCGAATCAAATCAGTCGCGCGGTATCCGTGAGGTACTTCGAACCTGGAATCCAATGGTTCCAGGATTTCCATTCCGATGCGCTTGACCTGGTCGTAGAACGCCCAGTTGCGTATCATTTGCGTCGTAGCCCGCATCTGCTCTTGTACTTCCAGACGCTTCTTCTCTACGTCAGTAGCCACCTTTTCGACCTGGGACAGGCGTTTCCAGTGGAACTGGTTTACCCATTTGGGGAGCATCTCGAACATTGACCCGACGTCTGGACTGGTCACGGGGTTGCCTAGACGTGCGGCGGGGGGAATGCTCAGGGAAATCATCTGCGCGAGCTCAACGTGCGCGGGGTAGAGCCGAGTCTTTTCCCCGTGACTCAGGATGCCGTTCGCGTCCATGAAGTCCGTGATCCCGTAGGCCGTGAGACAAGCCAGCAGGCCCACGGAATCGAGTCGCGACATCAGATCTCGGATCGCCGTTGTCGTCGTGCTGAATCGCTCGGCTTGATCCTTTCCGAAGCCAGCCATCACGCGCGTAAGATCATCTTTCGGGATGTGACCAAACGGATTCGGCATTGCCCTAAACTGTAGCCCGAGCGGCGACTTCACACGCGACGCCTCCCGTCGCTCCTTTTTCTGCCGACTTGCCTTACCCATCCTGTCATCCCTACCAGAGGCTCGCATATCTCAAACAGATCGCGGACTTTGGCCACGATCCCGAAGAGCTCCCCTCGCATACTTCACCGCGGATGCCATAAGTAGCAGAATTCAACGGGTATGTTTCGAGTCTCTGCGGGCAAGACCGCTACCTCGCACGGGGCTGGGGAGACAATGCCTAAACTGTCGTTTGGCTTTCCGCCGGCTTCATCGCCTTCGGCGTCCACGCTTGTGCTCGGTAGCCTGCCGGGGCGCCTCTCGCTTGAGCCCGGGGAGTACTACGCGAATCCGCAGAACGCTTTCTGGAAGATCGTCGCCGCCCGGATCTCGGATCTGCCGGCCAACTATGCCGGTCGGATCGCGGCGTTGAGCGAGCACCGGATCGCACTCTGGGACGTACTCGCGGCTGCCACGCGCTCAGGCAGCCTCGATGCCGATATCGAGGATGATGCGATCGCGAACAACTTCCGCGCGTTCTTTCACATCCACCCGCGCATCCGGCTCGTCTGCTTCAATGGCATAGAGGCCGCACGCCTTTACGAGCGCCACGTGCTGCCGACGCTCACGGATGTACAGCGCGCGATCGCAAGAAATACACTGCCCTCCACCAGCGGCGCGCATGCCCGTCTGCCCTTCGCCAAGAAAGTCGACCGGTGGTCGGTTCTCTTCGGCGACGTCGGGATGAAGCCCTCTGGTCCGCGCTTAATCGCTCGTCCGTGATCCATTGCGTACATTGCTGTCCCTCGCTGGAAGCCGAAAAGGAGTCTAGGTAACGTGACCTACTCCTATCCAGATCTGCCGACTGCGAGACGCGGGATTCTCTGCGATGCCGTGCAGATCGCCACCGACGCGGGCAAGCCTTTTCTTGTCATTGGTGGCTGGTCGCCATTCATCTTGAATCAGGGAACGATCGCGCATCCCGGCACTTACGATGTAGACCTACTGTTTGAACGCGCGGCCACTGAACGCGAGCTGGAAACTGTAGTGAATGCTTTCCTCAGCCACGGCTACATCTCCTCGGCAAAACATTCCTTTCAGCTACTGCGCGTGGCAAGAGTGCGTGGCCGAGACTTTGTGTTCAACGTCGATTTCCTTCATTCGGGCAGCCATGAAGACGCATCAGAGCTATTCGTGGATCACCTGGTGCTTGATGATGGACCCCTGCTCTACCGGTACCAGAGCATCTTGGTTCCGATGTCTACCCTGTTGTTCGAGGAGGATGGCCGGGTACAGAAGGTCGTTGAAGGAACGCTTCCCACAGGAGCGGCGGTATCGGTCACGGTTCCCCTGATGACCGAGCTCGGAACTCTTCTCACAAAGTCTCAGAGCATGTTCGGAATAAAGAGAACACGTGATGCGTTCGATGTCATGTTAGCGATTTGTCAGGCGCGTGATCGCGTTTGGCTTGCAGATGCTATTCGGCAGAACGGTATCGAGGATCGCTTGGGGGCGCTGTGGTGCCTGCTCTCTGACAGCGGCCTTCGCGACAACATTGCGCGATATTGGCCCGGAGCAAAGCAATCTGCTGCCTGGACAAGAATCACCGAAACGATAGCGTCATTCCTCGCGGAATCCGGGATCGAGGAACCACTCATGGAGGGGCAAGCGTCAGAGCTGCAGAAACAAGAGCCGTCACCTGGTCCGGGCCCCGAGGAAGGAGACACTAAGGGACCACGCTCATGAGACTCTATTACATGACCGGTGAGAAATGGGGCCCAACTATCCTGCGAGACCGCCGTCTGAAGATCAGCACGATTCCCGAACTCAACGATCCTTTCGAGCTTCTCGGCGCTTCCATCGGCGAAGGCGAGATGCGCTGGATCATGAAGACCCTGCACAAGCACTGGTCGGAAACGTTGGGCATCATCTGCCTCTCAGACAATTGGCACAGCCCGGTTATGTGGGCGCACTATGGCGAGAAGCATCACGGGTTCTGTCTAGGGTTCGATGTCGCAGAGCGACCGGGGCTCATAAGCAAGGTCGACTACGTGCCTGATCGACTCCGATACGCCCTCCAGCAGACCGAGCGTTTGCGAGGGATCAATGAGGCACTGCTGGTGCAGATTCTCACCACCAAGTACCAGGACTGGTCTTATGAACATGAGTACCGACTCTTCACGGACCTCAAGGACCGAGACACGGACGGTAACTATTACTGCGACTTCGGCCCCGAATTGGTACTTCGCGAAGTGCTCCTCGGCGCCCGATGCAAGCACAGTCCGCAATCTGTCGCAGCCGAGATAAAGAACCCGCCGCAGCCGGTGGAGGTTCTCAAAACGCAGCCGGCATCTGACTCGTTCCGCATCGTGCGAGATGATGCGGTTCCCGGCATCGGCGTCGCGGCGGCGAGCTGAATCGCGCTTGCCCGCGGCACGGCACCGACTTACGCCGATTCCGGCGCGGCCGTAGACGTCAGATCTTTCGCCCACTGCTCCAGCGCCCGTCGCATTTCCCTGACGTATCCATAGCGGTTATAAACCGCCGTCACGCTGCCATCCGAGTGACCGAGAACTCGCCTGACGAGCTTGTCCCCTTCATCGCCCAGGGTTTCGGCCAATCGCGTCGCAACCGTTCGGCGCAGATCGTGAGAAGTGAATTGTTTAGGAAACCTTTCTCCGGTGCTAGCCAGGATCGCATCGGGGAGACGCGTCCTATAGAACTTGGATACGCCCTGAATTGGCGCGCGTCCGCGAGTACTCAACAGCAGGTACTCGCCCGCGCGCGGCTTCGAAATGCCTTTGATGATCTCGAGCGCCTGCGAGACGAGCGGCACGACATGCACGTGATCGCTCTTGTACTCGCTGGCCGGAATCACCATCAGAGCCTGATCTAGGTCGATCCACTGGAAACGTGCGGAGGCCCACTCGCCCGTCCGGCAGCCCGTCAGCAACATGAGCTGTACGTGAGTCCCAAAGGGATAGCCGATCGACTCCGCCGCCTTCCAGACCGCGCGGGCGTCTTTCAATGACAGGACGACGTCTCTTTGCTTCGCCTTGGGCAGGTTCTTGTCGATCCTGCTGGCCGGGTTGTCTTGGCGCTTGAGCTTCCCCTCATCAATGGCCCAGGCGTACATGTGTCGCAGCACCCCCATGGTGGTGCGTGCGGCCTCCACTCCGCCGATTGGGCCTCCGCGCTTGCCCTTTCCGCGTTTGCGCTTGACGCGCGCCCCCTCCATCACCTCGCGCACCTGCTCGCGCGTGAGCCGCTCGGCGAGCTGGCGCCCGATCCGGGGGGTGATGTGAGTGCTCAACGCCATCTCGTATTTGCGCGCGGAGTCGAGCTCCCGGGAATGAACATGGTGCTTCAGGAATTCCGCGGCGAGGCTTTCGACGGTAAAGCCAGCGACTCCCAAAGCCGGGCCCAAGGCTTCCCGCGGATGCACTCCTTGATTGGCCAGGTCAAGAAGCTGGGCTGCCTTCGCGCGCGCTGCGCTGATTGAGACCTCCGGGTAACGGCCGAGATTCACGCGGTGCTTGGGGCCGAGAAGCAACCTCCCGCTTGGCTTCGCGCCCCCTTCTCCTTTGACGCGGATGAGTAATGACCAATTGACCGTGCCACCGACGCCTACTCGAACAGAGAGTCCCGGGATTGCCCCATCGGGAAGCGTCGCGAGGGCACTCGGTGGCGAGCTGAGGTAGGCTTTAAGAACCGGGTCGGTCAGCCGCTTCATGCTTGCTCGAAAATGGAACCAACGGCAAATTGTACCAAATTGGTTCCGGCGGTGGTTCTACCTTCGGCGAGATGCCGCTGGACTCCTACGGTTCATGACGGACGCTAAAATGCTTAAAATAAGCCAGTTCATGGCACGGATAGATAGCTACAGAGATACACGGACGGCTGAAAGAATTTTCGGGACGTAGGAGTCGCAGGTTCAAATCCTGTCACCCCGACCAATGAATCTTGGTTACGCGTAACATCATTGCTCTGCGGCAACCTCATAAGTGCTCTGTAAGTGCTGCGGGCGCATTCTCCGCCGCGTGAGGCGTCCGTGAGCGCCTCGCGCTCGTCCGGCTCTGATCGGCCACGCTCGCATCGCTGGCTGAAGCGCGACTGTAGCCTTTCGAGTGGCGTGAACTGGTCCTTTCGCCCTTGGCTGTTCGTTCACGACGAAGGAATTCCCTTTTTGGTCAAGGGAATTAGCAAAATCGGGACGGGAAAGGGCGAATCGCGCGATATGCCAGATCCTCTGATCAGCACGCTTGAGATGGTTGTGCCTTGGAAATACAAGACGTGGAACCGTGTAGGCGAGCCTTGGCGTCCATGCCCCGGTGTCGTACAGTTCGCGCCCGGCGTCACTACTGAATTTCGTATTTGATCCTCGAAAAAGGCGCCCGGCGGAATTGCCCAAGGAGCTTCTGCGTAGAATGTCCCAGCGAGACTAGGAATTAACAGGGCGAGTCATGGGCTTCAAGATCGTTGCCATCGTCGCACTCGCGGCGGCTGTCATCTGTGCGGGCGGTTGGTATCACGAGCATCGGGAGCTTCGAGACACGCGTCACGCAATGGTTGCGGATACGCTGGATCCTATCGCCGAGATGCTGAAGGAGAACGCAGCAATCACACGCGAGCTTCACGCCGCGCCGTACGCGGAGGGGGACAACGAATTTGTCAGTGCCTACCTGGTCAAGGTCCGCCGCGACGGTGTTCCGAAGCACTCAGACATGAAGCAGCGCATCGACCGGCTCAATAACAACAACACCTCGATACTCGCACTGCTCGCGAAGTATTCAACGCATGCGAAGACAGTCGAGTTCAAAGCGTCCGTCGAACGCTTCCGTGACTATGCGATCAGCCTCCGTGACCGGTGGCAGTCAGTGCCGGAAATATTCATGGCGGGCGGCAACCTGCCGGTCGCCGCGCTGCCACTACCTGCCGATTTTGATCGTGCTGTAGCTTCAGAACTCCAGACGAGCAGGTAGGGCACACGCCACTTACTTGGCCGCCGCTAACTGCGCGACCGAGCCGTCGTCGCCCCCGCGCGTCTTTGTGAGTCGCTCCGTCAGCCGCCGAAGCTCGGCGACATCTGCCCGAAGCGTCTTGACGTGCGACACCTCAGACTTCATGGCGGTAAGTTCTTGAGCCTGAGCGGCTAGCAGGTCGCGCGCCTTTCGCAGATCCGCGCGCTGCTGCTCGACGGTTGCATGGTCCTTTTGCAACTCATTCAACAGCAGCGGCGTCAGCAGCTGGTATTTCACGGTCTCCGGTGTTCCATCCTTGTTGTAAACAACCAATTCAGGAAACACCTCCGCTACTTCCTCGGCAATCAGGCCAAACTGAGTAGGCTTGTCACCGTGAGCGTAGGCTTTCTTGTAGCGAAACGACACGGGACGAAGCTTGAAAACGCGTTCGCTGGCGTCGCCTATGGGTTGAATATTTTCCTTGTAACGCCGGGAAGAATTAACGGTACCCAGATTGCCCTGATCGTCGACCAGTACCGGCACGGCGTCGGAATCAACTGTTTGCGTCCCGTAGATTCCCGCTAGGAAGGTTGACGTTTGCGTCCCTTGGGTACCAAGGTGTATCACATTGCTCTCAGATGTCAGGCCATTATTGCCGGTGTACCCAATATAAATCTCGTTACTTGCGTTGTTTAAGTTGACGCCGGAGTTGTTTCCAATAGCGATGTTATTTGAGCACGTACCACCGCTCGAACCGCAAAACTGGAGAGTGGCGACACCGATCGCAATGTTGCCAGCACCAGTTTGGTTACTATAGAGGCTAACAGGTCCGAGCGCGGTGTTATTGACCCCTGTTGTATTGTTAGCAAGTGTGTCTTGCCCCACAGCGGTGTTGGATCCACCGATGGTGGTGCTAGAGAGCGCGAAGGATCCGACAGCGGTGTTGTTGGAGCCGCCGGGCTGGACCGAGGAGAGCGCTCCAGCGCCGACTGCGGTGTCGTTGTCAACCCCGTTGTTGTTCTGGAGCGCGCCGCTACCCACCGCGGTGTCATTTTGATTATCAGTGACGACTCCAGCACCCGGCGGTCCTTGAGATCCCTGCGGCCCTGCCGGTCCCTGAGGCCCCGTCGCTCCCGTTGCTCCTGTTGCACCGGTTGGTCCTGCTGGACCCGTCGGGCCAGCGGGACCCGTGGCGCCTGCAGGACCGGCCGGTCCAATGGCACCAGCGGGACCTGCCGACCCGGTAGCACCTGCTGGTCCTGCCGGACCGGCTGGGCCCGCAGCGCCCGTTCCCCCCGTGGCTCCGGTGGCACCCTTCGCTCCCATTGCACCCATCGGTCCGGGCGGCCCCTGAGGTCCTTGTGGCCCCACGAGGATCGATCCCTTACCAAGCTGCCCCGTGTTGGTATCAATAAAGACTGGTACAGCGGAATTGTCGGAAACCAGACTGGTGCCGGTAACTCCCGCGAAGTAAGCCGCAGACTGCGTCTGCTGCGTGCCGATCCGGACGACGCCGCTTTCTCCGGCAACTCCAACGTTCCCGATGTCGATGTTATTGCTGCCAGTCGTCAAGCTGCTCCCGGCTTGGTAACCGATGAGGATGTTGTAGTCACCGTTGGTCAAGTTTGGATAACCAGCCTGAAAACCGAGACCGGTGTTTCCGGTTCCGTTCGTATTTCCGAGGGTAAAATAGCCGTGCGCTATGTTGTAACTACCCGCGACGTTACCTTGCAGCGCCGAATTTCCGAATGCATCGTTGTTATTACCTGACACGTTCGAGTGCAATGCGTTAGCCCCGAATGCAGAGCTGGAACTGCCGCTCGTGTTCGCTTCCAAAGCGAGATATCCAAACACCGAGTTGCCGTTTCCATTTGTGTTGTTTTGTAACGCTCTGTATCCATAGGCGCTGTTGGCGAACCCTGTGTTGACACTGTCGCTGAGCGCGGCCGTGCCTTCCACGACATTTCCGTTTGCATCCACCAGAGTTCCCGGAGCATCCAATATTGCCCAGTCGGTCGAGTTGGTAGGCGGTATGACGTCACTATTTGCGACCAGGCAGAGGTAGCTTGCGCCGTTGTAGGTGACGACATATCCGGGCCTGTACGAGGTTGTCGACACCCACGGTCCGTAGAACACCATGGCGTAATTTACCGGGGCCGCCGCCATGGCCGGACCGGTGATGGTCGCGCCGAAAACGAAAGAAAATAGAATCGCGCGCAACGGCGCGAATGTCCGAGTCGCCATACCATTCCCCTAGCGTCCGTTGTAGTTATGGGGCGGCCGACTAGCGCTAGCACTTGGCTGCATCGCAATGCCGTACACCCGCCGAAGGTCTCTCGGACGACTGAACCCCAAGGCAAGACCGAGCGTACGCTCCGTGACTTGCAAATCAAGATATTTCAGGCGAGCGGTTTCTGCGAAACGCTGCGCCGCACAATTTTCTCTGTGCGCATGTGACCCGTTTTTTTCGAGGTTGCTCACTCCCCCCGACCATTACAGATTCGACGTTATTTGCGAGGAAATCCTGTCGCGCGTACATTCGCGCCCACTGATCCTTGAATCCCGAAGATCAATCAACGAAGGGGCTTCCCCGTGAAGAAATTCGCACTAACGGCCGTGCCACCCTCGACCTGCCTCAATGCGTATGAGACCTGTTCGTCGGTAAACCTCGATCGCTTCATCGGTCCCCTTGGTCCTTACCGGACACATCGGTAACGGATTATTCCGAGGAATTAGGTACACTTTAGCAGCGAAGGGGTTCGGGGCACATTCGATGCGCCCGGATTCATGGTCAAAGAACCCCAGGTCGTAGTGCATGAAGCTTACGAGCCAGATGTTCTCGCTGATTTCCCGTACCCCGACCCGTTGACCGGCAAACACGCGACTGAGATTGATCTTGCGTGCACCGATGCAGATGCGGCCGCAACTGGTGACCATCAGCGTGCGATCGTGGAAGGGATACTCCAGATCGCCTAATCCGGCATACGGTCGAGCAGAGAGCTTGTACAGCTCGGCCGGGTACATCATGTTCAGCGCCTGGTGTGGTCGCTCGTGGTTGTAGCACTCGATAAAGCGATCGAAGCGCGCCTGCTGCTGCAGGAAGTTCTTCGCGGCCGGGTGCGTGGCTTCCTTCTTGAGCGTCAGGTGCATGCGCTCGTGACGACCGTTTTGCTGAGGACACCCGGGGCGGATGCGCTCGATGCCGATCCAATTTAGATTTTCACCCGCATCGGCGTCATTCCTCATTTGGATATCGCTCACCGGTGAGCTACGAGTGCGCTCACGCGGCAAGCCTCGCGGCATGATCCGTTAACGCAAGACGGGTCGCAGCGTGAAATTTGCGGGGAAACAACTCAAGAGGCCGGGCGAGATTTCGGGCCTCGAGCTTTACGAGCCGTCGATTTTCGACGGACTGAAGAAAAAATACGCCCGGAGGTTCTGCTGCCTGCGGTGGCATGGCACGCTGTGGATGCACAATTGATGGAGACTGGAAACAAATAACGATAAGCGGTCCACCGAACCGGGGTAGCTTAAATGATCCCAGAAGTGACCACGAGATTATCAGCATCACCAAGACAGCAGCTGGCTTCAATCGAGAGCCTGTCCTTCACGCGAAACCGCGTGGGCCAGTTCGTACGCGACGCGGTGGCTTGTGTAATGTTGACCGCCGCGCCAGCCCTGGTCGCGACTTCTAGTCCGCTAACACTGCCGATGTCCGCCGCCCAGGCGCCTCCGGTAATTCCTCATCTGGAAGGTGCGGCGCTGCTTGCTCCAGATGCCGCATTCAAACTGACCTTCAAGTCCATCACGATTGCACCGGCTAAAGACAATGGCGGCCAACCATTTCGGATGGCCGTGTCCCAGGATGGGCTCACCGCGACGCACATTTCACTCAAGGACCTCATTCGCTTCGCCTATCATGCGAAATCTTACGACCAGATCAGCAGTGGGCCCGAGTGGATCAAAACCGCGTTTTACGATGTCAACGCGGCGTGGCCGGACGATGCAAACTCAAATGAGGTTATCACCAGACTCTCACCGGAGCAGCAACAAGACCTGCCGAGGCTCCTCATGCAAAACGCCTTGTCCGATCGCTTTCAATTGAAAATCAGCATTCAATCGCGCGATCTGCCCGTGTATGCATTATTGGTCGCCACCGGCGGGCCGAAGCTCAAAGAAGTTCAGCCACCGCAGGGCGCCCCCGGCGCTCCGCCGGCGGCCGGAGCGCCAGTCCCGAGCCTGACGACTTCGCCCGCCGGTGTGACTGCCACGACTCAGACTATGCACACGCTCGCCGATTTTATCTCGATCTCGGACGAGCTCGGCGGACACGTCGTGCTGGACGAAACGGGGCTGAAGGGATACTACGACTTCGTCATCCGTGGAGTTTCGATGCAGCACTCCCAGCACCCGTCATCGCTTTCAGTTTTTCCAGCTCTCGAAAATCAACTTGGCCTGAGACTTGAGCTGCGAAGCGCAACCGGCGTCCAGGTTCTGATCGTTGACCATGCAGAGCGTCCTGCAGTTTAGTTCCGCGCGACATCAGCTGGAAGCCGTTGACGAGGTTTGGGTCATAACGCGTAGGTCGCGCCTAGGTTGAAGAACCGGCCCACCGCGCCCGCCTGATGCATGTCGGGGGTACGCGAGGTTCGCCGCGGAACCGTAGGTCGTCATGTCCACTGGCGGCTCGGCGCCGAACACGTTCGGAACCGCGCCGCGCACGCTGAATCTCCTGGTGAACGCGTACTGCGCATATAGGTCCAGTTCCGTGAACCGGGTCCCCCGGCGGCCGCCGAATATCCCGCCCGCATCCATGTGTACGAGGCGTTCAACCTCGCCGTGAGCCGGCCCGCCGCGCCGATGTCGATTCTCCTGAGCAGATCCAGCCCATTCACCGTATTGAATCTCGCAAGTTGACTCTCACGCAAGCCAAAGTTCTGATGGTGGCTGGACCGGACGACAGGCACACGGGTCGCGAAGTGTGGGGATGGGCGAGGGACTAACTCGGCGCGATTTTCTTGATGGTGTCGCCTGCGCGATCGTCGCGGGCAGTGCCGCACCGGGCATCACCCGCGCGCAGGACGCCCAGTTGCCGTATCCGCCAGCGCGCACAGGTTACGGCGGCAGCCGGCCCGCGGATTTCTCGACCGCCCACGGCGTGCGCGATGGCCGTAAATACGATCTGCGCGGTCAACAGGTCCGCGAACGCTACGACGTGGTGGTGATCGGCTCCGGCATAGGTGGTCTTGCGGCCGCGCACTACCTGCAACGGGCGCGGCCGAAGGCGCGCATTCTGATCCTCGACAACCACGATGATTTTGGCGGCCACGCGCGCCGCAACGAGTTCAATGTCGGTGGCCGCTTTCTGGTGGGGTACGGCGGCAGCGAGTCGATGGACGGACCCAAGACCCGCTGGACGAGTATTGCACGTGCCTGCGTGGCGAGCCTCGGTGTCGACCTCGATCGGTTTGAAAACGCCTTCCACACCCATCTGTACCCGGGTCTTGACCTCTCGTCGGGACTGTTTTTTCCGCGCGAGGTGTACGGCGTCGACCGGCTCGTGACCGGCGACCCGGTGCGCTCGCTGCCGAGTGACGTCCCTTCCCACCTGCACAATGCCCGTCCTGCCGCCGCCTTCATCGCCGACTGTCCCGTCGATGGGGCGCAGCAAGCGCGCCTGCTGACGCTCTACACGGACACGCGCGACGTGCTCGCTGGCAAGAGTCACGCCGAAAAGGAGCACCTGCTGAGCACTACCTCTTACCGCGACTACCTGCAACGTTACTTCAGCCTCGATGAACGTTCGCTTGCGATGTTCGACGGGCGCACGCTCGACCTGTTCGCCAGCAAGAGCGCGGCAGTACCCGCGCTGTTCGCGTGGGGATGCGAATACCCAGGCTTCCAGGGGCTTGGGCTGCGGATGCCGAAGGCCGGGATTCTGGAAGGCGATCCCTACATCTACCACTTCCCTGACGGCAACGCCTCGTTGGCGCGGCTCTTCGTGCGCAAATTGATTCCCGGCGTGGCCGCGGGCAGCAGCATGGAGGACATCGTCAGCGCGCGCTTCGATTACAGCCGGCTGGACCTACCCGGGGACGCAGTGCGGCTGAGGCTCTCCTCGACCGTGGTCGCGCTCGCGAACGACGCCACCGGTGTCGACGTGCTGTACGCGCAAGGCGAGAAACTCACGCGCGTGCACGCAGACCACGCGGTCTATGCCGGCTACTCAGCGATGCTCCCCTATATCTGCCCCGACCTGGGCGCCGCGCAGCGCAAGGCCGTGTCGGACCAGGTCAAGGCGCCGCTCGTCTACGTCAACGTCGCCATCCGCAACTGGCGCCCGTGGGTCAATCGCGGAATTCATTACGTGAACAATCCCGCCGGGTTCTACAGCAACCTGAAGCTCGACTACCCGGTGAGTCTCGGCGACTACCGCTTCCCGACGCGCCCTGAAGAGCCGATGATCCTCCACCTGGTCCACGTACCCTGGCCGGAGGGTCCGATCAAGGACCTGCGCAGCACTTGGCGCGCCGGTCGCGCCCTGGTGTACGCGCGCCGTTTCGAAGAATTCGAATCACACGCGCGTGACGAACTCACCCGGATCCTCGGTCCGGGCGGCTTCGACGCGGACCGCGACATTGCGGCGATCACCGTAAATCGCTGGGGGCACGGCTACGCCTACGAGGCGAACTCGCTCTACGATGAGAGCAGCGTGGCCGAGCGCGAGACCAACGTGAGCGCTGCGCCGCTGGGGCGGATTCATTTCGCCGGCACCGACGCCGCGTGGGCGGCCTATGCGCACAAGGCCATGGATTCCGCGCAGCGGGCGGTGGCCGAGATTTCCGGCGCGGAGCGCGCCACTTAAGATCACGACGCCGGCCCTCAATCGGGTAGTGCTCGAAGGAAGGGAACGCGAGCTCGTTCCGGGGGCCATGCACGCTGCGCGCACCGGCTTGCGCTCCTCCACTCCCCGGCCTAGATTCAAATGAGCAAGGTACCGCGCCACGGCGCGTCAACTGAACGCCCCCTGAGGCGTTTGGACGATTGGGCGCCGTGCGATCCGTAAAGGCGCGGCCGGCGTAACCCGCGCGAGGTGCTGAACGTGCTGAAGAAACTGATCGTCGTTCCCGTGGTCGCGGCGGTGCTCGGCGCAAGCGGCTGCGCGTTGCAGGTTCGTACCGACGCCAACACCGCGCTTGTCCATGCCTGCCACAGCTTTGACTGGGCGGGTTCGTTTCAGGGTAACAGTTCGTTACGAACTACCATCGCGAACCCCCTGAATGAGAGCCGCCTGCGCGCAGCCATCGCGGCCCACTTAAATTCCATGGGCGTGACGCAGGCCAGCGGCAAGGCCGATTGCCTCATCGGCTACGGCATCGGTGCACATAACGTGGTACTGGGGCCTGGCCCCTACGCCCTCGGCTGGGGCTGGGGCTGGCCCGGACCTTTCTGGGACGGCGGCGTCGGCTGGTATGGACCGGACGTGGTGAGCGAGGGAGTCATTGGCGTCGACATCTACGACGGAGCAAGCCGCGAGCCCATGTGGCATGCCTCTGTCGATCAGGACCTCACGGGCGCCAAGGGACCCGAGGCCGAGAAGCGCATCAACGCCGCCGTGCAGGCCATTTTCGCCAAGTACCCGGGGTGATCCCCCGAATCTCTCACGCAGGCATCGAGTAACGCAGCGCGACTGTCTCGCCCAGGAGCGCTCGCGTATCATCGTCGTGTGAGCTTGAGCGGGGCCGAGTTACCTTAATTCCGGGCGCCTTTTTCCCGACCCCGCGCGCGCCCATCCATGGAATTCATCACTTAAGGGAATGCCATCTATGCCCTCAGCCCGGCACGCACTCATCGGCCTGACACTTGTGGCTGCCACCGCGATCTCATCGGCCACGTCAGTCCCGCGCTCGATGCACCTGCGCGCCGCCACACCGCCGGGAACAGCGCATCTGATGGCCTTTGGCGGGCGCTCGGCGGATCAGCTCACGGGCACCGACGCCAAGCTCGATGCCGCGCTGGCGGATCTCGTGCGGCATGCGGATCGGGCGAGGGCGGATCATGCGCTTGAGGATTTGCACTCATTGAGTCCCGCGGCGCGCTTCTCGCGGGGCCCGGACGGCAGCGCGCTGGTGGCCGTGGATGCCGTGACCCGCGGTGATCCGCAGCGCCTTAAAGCGGCGCTTCTCGAGCTGGGCTTGCAGCGTGTCGCCGTGTACGGCAACGACGTCGGCGGCTTGCTCCCGGTCAGTCAGATCTCGGCCGCCGCCGCCCGCGATGAACTCGTCTCGTTGCGTGCCGCCCTGTGGCGCACGCGCGCGGGCCCGGTCACGTCCCAGGGCGATTTCGCCCAGGGAAGCGTAGCGCTGCGCGCGGCGAACTCCTCGGTGACCGGCGCGGGAGTCACGGTCGGGGTGATATCCGACAGCTTCAACTGCTACGCTTATTATGCCGCGAATCCCACGAGCTACACCCGGTTCGGAATTTCAAGCTACTACCCGCAGCCGCCACACGGAATCGCGAACCCCCCCGACGCCGCCCAGGACGAGGCGAGCGGCGCGCTGCCGGCGAGTGTCCATGTCGTGCAGGAAGCGGACTGCGCGAACTTCGGCGGCCCGCAGCAGCTACCGGACTCGGATGAGGGGCGCGCCATACTGCAGATCGTGCACGACGTGGCACCCGGAGCCAGCCTCGCCTTCTACGGTCTGACCGGGAGCGAGGCGGACTTCGCCAACGGCGTCACCGCGCTCGCGAACGCCGGCGCCCGGGTCGAGGCCGACGACATCGGGTTCCTCGACGAACCTTTCTTCCAGGACGGGATCATTTCCCAGGCGATCGACAGCGTCGTAACCAGAGCCAGCAATCCGGTGGCCTATTTCGTCGCTGCCGGCAACGACGGTGAACTTTCGTACGAGAACACGGCGCCGAGTTTCAAGACCCCCTCGGTAAGCCCGCTCGGCGAAATGCTCCTGAACTTCGCCCCTGCCGGCCAGCCGACGATGGTGAGCCTGCCGATCACCATCGCGACCCTCGTGCCCGGCGAACTCGTCGCCCTGGTCGTTGAATGGGATCAGCCGTACGCCACCAGCGGCCAGATCGGCGGCGGCCCCGGAGCTACCAGCCAGATCGACGTGTGCGTCATGCCCACGTCCGCATCCCCGCAGGACCAGATCCTGAACCTCGACGGCAAGGCGGCGACATGCACCGGCCCGAATGCGGTGGGCACGGATCCGGTGCAGGTCCTCATCCTGGCAAACCCTGCCGGCCCACCCAACTTCACCCCCAACACAAACCCGGAGACACTGAACCTACAGATCGGGCTCGTGGGCGGTGGCATGCCGGGCAGGATTAAGTTCGCGCTGGAGGATGACGGCGCCGGGAGCACCATCAACCAGTTCGATACCTCGAGCCCCACCATCCAGGGGCATGCGAACGATGCCAACGCGGGCACGGTCGGCGCTGCCTTCTACGGACATACGCCGCGTTGTGGTGTGACGCCTGCGACCCTTGCGCCCTATTCCTCGGCGGGCGGTGATCCGGTACTGTTCGACGCTGCCGGCAACGCGCAGACGGCAGTGATCCGTCAGAAGCCGGACTTCGTGGGCCCCGACGGCGTCGACAATACGTTCCTGGGCGACGCGGCCTTCACGTTCTCATCCGGCACCTCCCAGTGCAATACCACCGCCGGTTTCCCCAGTTTCTTCGGAACCTCAGCAGCAACCCCGCACGTCGCGGCCGTCGCGGCGCTGCTGATGCAGTACAACTCGGGACTCACGCCCACGCAGATCTACACCGTGCTGCGCAACACGGCCTCTCCCATGGGCACCATTCCGAACCTGAACGCTGGTTACGGATTCATCCAGGCAGACCAGGCGATCAAGCAGGTGTCGGCGGGCGCCACGCCTTCGACGGGTGGCGGCGGGCATGGCGGTGGCGGCCTCGACAGCGCGACCTTGCTCGCACTCGCAAGCCTCCTTGGCCTGCGTTTCCTGTGCGCGGCACGTGCTTCGCGACGCGTGCAGCGCGCGCCAGTCCGCATCTCATCTAAGAAGTGAGCGCTGCCAGCGCCGCGAGCAGCGCCTCGCCATTGGGCGAGCCAAGCCCGGTGCACGCGTCCCACCCGGGACGGGCTTGGTAGGCGCCGTTGTTGCCCAGGGTGATGTCGCGGAAAGCCTTGACCCCGATCTGGTAGAAGGCCGCGTGCGGCTCGCCCACCGGCCGGCCGAGTTTCTGGTTGCAACGCGCGATGAGCGCCGCCCACAGCGGCGCCACCGCGCTCGTGCCGCCGATCACCTGCGGCGTGCCATCGACTAACACCGAATAGCCGGTGAGCGGATCGGCGTTGCCCGACACGTCCGGGACCCCGCGGCCGGGACTGCCGGCGGGAGACATCGGCACGCCACTGCCTGTCTGCCACGCCGGCAGCGCGAACACCGTACTGACACCGCCGCCGGTGACGCCGTCGCCCGACGCGTTCTCGTTCCACACGACCTCGCTGTGGATCACACCGCTCTTCGCATCGAGGCGCGTGCCGCCGCAGGCCAGGGCATACGGGCTCGAGGCCGGGAAATCCACGTGCGGTTGCGTCCTGCTCTCGCCATCGCCGGAGCCGCTGTCGCCGGCGGCCACCGTCACGGTGACGCCGAGCGCGGCGGCATCCTCCAGTGCGGTTTGCATGGCATCGCGTGACGGAGCGGTCCAGCCGTCCTCGGGGCCGCCCCAGCTGATGGAGATCACCGCGGGCTTGCGGGTGGCATCGTGCGCGGCCTGCGAAATTGCTTCGTAGAATCCCTGGTCGGTGTTGGGTGCGAAATACACCGCGATGGCCGCGCCGGGGGCGAGCGAGCCCACCACCTCGATGTCGAGCATCACTTCGCCATCGGCGTCCCCGCCCGGGGTGTTGGTCGCACCCGCGACCGAGATCGCGGTCACCGTTGGCGTCTTCGCAATCCCGAGCCCGGCAAAATACTGCGCAAGATCACTGGCGCTGAAACCACCGCCGAGCTCGATGATCGCCACCGTTTCGCCACTGCCGTCAGTGCCGGCGGGAAAGCCGTACAGCTCCCCGAGTTGCGGCGGCGCGTAGCTGGTACTCGGCTGGGCACGCGGCTTGCGCGAGTACGAGCGGGCGACCGGCCGTCGATCCAGCCCCAGTACCGCGATGACACCCGGCGGCAGCTGCGGCGCGTGGCCGCAACCTAAGAAAGGTCCGCGCCCGTCTTCGAGCTGGTACCGGCCGAGTGTGACGCGGAACGCGCGTTGCAGCGTAGTCGGCGAACCGCTCAGATGCAGCACGCGGCGCGCCTGGTCAGCCCCGATCTCGGTGAGGCCGTGCGCGCGCGCGAAGCGGCGCAGGCTCTCAAGATCGGCCTGGTCCGCGCCACAGTCGCGCGCGAACTGTGCGCGAGCGGCGAGCCGCGGCGCGCGCGGCCAGGATGCAGCCTGGGGTGCTGCACCAGCTCGTCTGCGCAACACCAGTGTGACATCCAGAGGATCGGTGCCGGTGTGCGGGCCTAAGTACTTCAGCCCGGCGGGTGTCGTCCAGTTCATGCCGCGACTCCTTGCGCTTCGAACAAGCCTTGGCTCAGCATGCGCGAAGGTGACATGTGAGGAAAAAAAAGCAAGCGGCGTCCCCCGCGCCGCGCCTGCCGCTTTACGGCGGGCACTGCAGGGCGCGTGCTGTGCGCTCGTGCTGCTGGGCGCGCATATTGCGCGCGCCGCAGCGCCTGCCGACACCGGCTTTGCGAATTTCGCCTTCGCGAGCGAACTCGGTTCCGGCATCTACGAGGTAGACGGACGCACTCTGCAGGTCTACCAGCTGCAGCCGAGCTACACGCTGCGCGCCGCGGCGCCACGCGGCGGCCGCCCCGGAATCCACCTGCTGCTGCCCGTAACCCTGGGGTTCTTCAATTTCCAGCCGAGCGACCTGGTACACCTGCACGTCCCCACGCAGATCAACGCCTTGAGTCTTGAGCCCGGAGTTGAGCTCGACTATTGGTTGAACGATGCCTGGCACGTCTACCCGTACGCCAAGGGCGGCGGCACCTTCGCGTCTTCTACCCAGATCAACGCGGTGATTTACGGCGCCGGGATCCGCAGCGATTTCGCCTTCCACGCCCTGGATGGTGCGGGACTGTGGCGGGCCGAACTCGCCTACGCCGGCGTGCACTACCACGACAGCGGCCTGCCCAACGACTCCTTCACACGGCTGCGCGATGGTCTCGAGCTGCGTCGCAACTTCAACTGGTCCTGGCGGGAGCGCGCCGTGCAGCTGGCGCCTTACGCGATCACCGACATCTACTTCAACGCGCCATCCGGCCCGTACTCGGGGATCAGCGCCCGCACGCTGCAATTGGAAACGGGCCTGATGTTCGGTGTAGTCCCCATGTGGGAGATTCATGGTTTCGAGCTGCCGCGCATCGGTATTGGTTACCGGGTGGCCGGGGTGCTCTCGGGCTGGCGCCTGGTGATCGGCGATCCGTTTTGACCCAGCGGTGTGCCCGCGCTGCGCGAACGATGAATTACGGTTTCAGTCCGTAAACGTCCACCTCGCCGTATACGCCCCCCGAGCCGTACACCCCACCGGTGTTGTTGCCACGCGTACCAATGTAGACCTTGCCATTCGCCACCGTCGGAACTGTGAATTTCACCGCATTGCCGGCGCGATCCGAACCCACGAGCGCGCTGTTCCACAGCTCGGTCGCGAGATTCGCTGCGTTGTAGGCGTGCAGCACCGCAGGTCCACAGCCCGGCGACTGCCGGGTGCAGTACTGCGCGTTGTCGAGTGCCCAGACGATACCGTTATCTGCCGCCGGCGTGGCCGAGACGGAGGGGGTCGACCCCGGAAAACCGAACGTCGATGGTGATTGCGACGCGGGACTGGTATTGAACAAGTTGCTCGAGTTGAAGACAAAAGCGTTCAGCGGACCATTAACCCCGGCGATGTAGAAGGTGCTGTTCCAGAAGGCGCCGGTCGCGAAGATGCTGGCGCCGGTGGCGCCACCGCCGCAGGGGACGTCGCCGGTGAGATTGAGGAAGCACTGCCGTGCGTGGGCGTCCCCGAGGCCGCCCATACTGTCGCCGTTAAGCAGGTACAGTGCGCCGTCCTTACCGCCGCCGATAACCAGGTGTTGCGGCGATCCGGAAGGCAGGTTGAGCACCACCGCCGAACCGCCCGAGCCAAAGTCGTCATCGGTTTCATAGTCGTTCAACTCATCTGAAGGTGCGAAATACGACGACACCGTGAGCCCCGCGGTCAGCTGCAGGAACGAGTCGCCATAGTCGTTGTTGGGAGCGGTGGCACTGTTTGCATCGAACACGCCGTTGCCCGTGATGAGATACAGATGGCCGGCGCCGTCCGCCGCCGGCGCACCACCGCCCATCCAGATGCCGCCCTGCCGAGCGTTGGGTGTAACGTTGAGCACAGCGGTGCGCGTAAACGAGCCGCTGTATTGGTAAGCCATTACCCAGCCGTACCAGGGCGAGGTGTCCTCGTGCGAGCTCCAGGCGATGTAGATCACGCCGTTCACGAGCGCGAGGCCCGCGCGCTGATTCTGCTGCCGCGGACTGAAGGTATCTGTGGTGCCCTTGTCGCCGGTACCCGGATACGTCCCCGCGATCACCACCGGCGAGCCACTCTCCTCATTGCCCGTGATGTAGTTAATCGCATGCAAGCGCTGGTAGAAGGTCGTGCCGCTCGAGTTGACGGACTTGGAGACCACGTACAGGATGCCCGCCGCCGGGTCGATCACCGGAGTGCTGGTGATGCCGACCTCGGGAGTGATGTCGCCGTAGCCCGAGCCGACGAGGTTACCGCTGGGGCCCGCGGGCACCGAAGTTTCGCCGCTCGCCGCGCCGTGCGCGGCATCGATGAGGCTGACTTTCCACAGTGGCGCGCCGGTGTCCGCATCGAACGCATACAGGCTGTCGTGTTGGGTCGCGGTGAACAACACGTTGCGCTTCACGCCCGACACCGTCAGGTTTGCGACCCAGAGCGGCTGCCCGTATACCGCGCCATCCACCTGACAACTGAATAGTTTGCCGAAAGTCGTCGAGTTCACGTTCGCCCTGGTAAGGGCGTACTCCTGAGTGTTGGCGCCGTCGCGTGCCAGGTCGTTGTGATAAGTGAACACTCCGGCAAGATCGGTGACCGCCACCGTGATGGAAAAGCTCTTGCTGGCGTCTGTAACACTGGTGGCCGTAAGGGTGTACACACCCGCGCTGCCCGGCGCGGTCAGTGTCACGCTTACCCCGCTCAGGCTCGTCGCCGGACTGATCGACCCCCCGACAGGCGTTAGGGTCCACTTGACTCCTGCGGCGTCGTTGGTGGTCGCCGACACCTTGAGCGTCTGGGTGATGGCAAGCGCTGCCGTCTTCGGCGAGATGGCGCTGACCGTGATGACGCTGGCGCTGATGGTTAGGGTGAGATTCGCCGTCCTGGACTGCGACGGGCTGCCTGAGTCAGTTACCTGCACCGTCAACGGCGTAGCGGTCACCGCCGTCGTTGGGACTCCGGAGACGAGGCCGGCGGCGCTCAGCGACAAGCCGGCTGGCAGGGCTCCCGCCGCGAGCGTCCAGGTGTACGGACTCGTTCCGCCCGCAGCACTGAGCATCGCGGAATAACTGACGCCCACCTGCCCGTTTGGCAGCGAAGTGGTGGTGATGGTGAGCGTGGCTGTGCTGATGGTAAGCGTCAAAGGCGCGCTGGCACTCTGCGCTGGATTGCCCGAGTCGGTGACCTTGAAGGTGAGCGCGGCTCCCGACACGGCCGCCGTCGGTGTGCCACTGATAGCGCCCGTTGCGCCGTTCAGCGACAGACCCGCGGGTAAGGTGCCGGCGGTGAGTGTCCACGTGTAGGGGGAGGTTCCACCGGATGCCGTCAGCGTCGCGATATAGACGACACCTACCTGGCCGTTGGGAAGCGAACTCGTAGTTAGACGCAGGGTCGCCGGCGTGATGGTCAGCGTCAGCGCCGCAATCGCGCTCTGCGCCGGATTGCCTGTATCGCTGATCTTGAATGTCAGTGACGCGCCCGAGACCGCCGCGGTCGGCGTGCCGCTGATCGCGCCCGTGGTCGCGTTCAGCATCAATCCCGCAGGCAAGGTGCCCGCCGCGAGCGTCCAGGTGTACGGATTCGTTCCGCCCGCAGCACTGAGCGTCGCGGAATAACCGATGCCCACCTGCCCGTTTGGCAGCGAAGTGGTGGTGATGGTGAGCGTGGGTGAGCTGATGGTAAGCGTCAAGGTCGCGCTGACACTCTGCGCTGGATTGCCCGAGTCGGTGACCTTGAAGGTGAGCGCGGCTCCCGACACGGCCGTCGTCGGTGTGCCGCTGATGGCACCGCTTGCGGCATTGAGCGCAAGCCCTGCGGGCAAGGTGCCGGCGGTGAGTGTCCACGTGTAGGGGAAGGTTCCACCGGATGCCATCAGTGTCGCGATATAGACAACGCCCACCTGTCCGCTCGGCAGCGAGGCGCTGGTGATGCGCAGCGTCGCGGGCGTGATGGCGAGCATCAACGTCACGCTGGCCGTTTGGGCAGTAACGCCCGCATCCGTGACCTTGAATGTCAGCGACGCACTCGAAACGGCCGCGGTCGGGGTGCCGCTGATGGCACCGGTTGCGGCATTGAGCGCCAGTCCTGCAGGCAAGCTGCCAGCGGTCAGCGACCAGGTGTACGGGGTCGTACCGCCGGATGCGGCAAGCGTGGCGGTGTAGGCAACGCCCACCTGTCCGCTCGGCAGCGACGTGCTGGTGATGCGCAGCGTCGCGGTTGCAATGGTGAGTTGGAGGGTTACCGTAGCGGACTGGGCAGGAACGTTCGCGTCCGTGACCTTGAATGTCAGCGACGTACCCGAAACGACCACGGTCGGTGTGCCACTGATGGCACCGCTTGCGGCGTTGAGCGCAAGCCCTGCGGGCAAGGTGCCACTCGCCAGCGTCCACTGGTACGGCAGCGTCCCGCCAGATGCAGCGAGCGTCGCGGTGTAAGCCACACCCACTTGCCCGTTGGGCAGTGAACCGGTCGTGACGCGCAAAGTCGCCGGCGTGATGGTGAGCATCAACGTGACGCTGGCCGATTGGGTAGGAACGCTCGCATCCGTGACCTTGAATGTCAGTGACGCAGCCGAGACCGCAGCGATCGGTGTGCCACTGATGGAGCCCGTTGCGCCGTTCAGCGACAAGCCTGCGGGCAACGTGCCGGCGGTGAGCGTCCACGCGTAGGCGGAGGTTCCACCAGATGCCGTCAGCGTCGCAGCATAGGCAACGCCCACCTGTCCGCTCGGCAGTGACGTGCTGGTGACGCGCAGCGTCGCGCTCGCGATGGTGAGTTGGAGAGTTGCCGTAGTGGTCTGGGCAGGAACGCTCGCGTCTGTGACCTTGAATGTCAGTGACGCACCCGAAACGGCCGTGCTCGGTGTGCCACTGATGGCGCCGGTTGCGCCGTTGAGCGCAAGCCCTGCGGGCAAGGTGCCGCTCGCCAGTGCCCACTGGTACGGCAGTGTCCCGCCGCTTGCCGCAAGCGTCGCAGTATAGGCAACGCCCACTTGCCCGTTGGGCAGTGAACTGCTCGTGACGCGCAAAGTCGCCGGCGTGATGGTGAGCATCAACGTGACGCTGGCCGATTGGGCAG